>Ga0082335_1009745_pt1 | contig 10191 bp, 7 predicted proteins | sample Subgrocontami58m_FD_72375 | JGI IMG/M metagenome (GOLD analysis project Ga0082335, IMG submission 72375) | Subsurface groundwater microbial communities from S. Glens Falls, New York, USA - GMW37 contaminated, 5.8 m (SPADES assembly) (version 2) ... | reverse complement strand
CATGCCCTCTCCCGGCACCATCCGGGCCCTGGAGGAGCCTAGCGGCCCGGGGGTGCGGGTGGAGAGCAGCGCCTTCGTGGGCCTATCTATTCCCATGTACTACGACCCGCTGCTGTCCAAGGTCGTGGTCTGGGCCGAGACCCGTCAAGAGGCCATCAGCCGGATGCGCCGGGCCCTGCAAGAGTACCACGTCATGGGTGTCAATACCACGATCCCCTTCCATCGCTTTGTCGTGGAGGACCCCGGCTTCGTTTCCGGCGATTTCGATACCGGTTTCATAAATCGGGAGTGGAGCGAGAAGGCCCATAGGCGGGAGGAGATGAAATCCCTGGCGGCCCTGGCAGCCGCCCTGGTGGCTGCCCAGAAGGGCCCGCCCACCGGCAGGCGTCCCCAACCCCCAGGGGCCAGGGATAATGCCTGGAAGGCCTACGGACGCCGCGCCATGCTGCGGGGCGCTTAGTCTTGAAACAGGGAACGTGTTCGTCTTAACACAGAGACCGCAGAGACCGCGGAGAATGCAGGCCTGTTTTATGCCCTCTGCGCCGTCAGCGTCCTCTGCGCTGAAACGGGTTGAGCCATTGCCAGAGAGTTTCCCTGATCCTGCAGCATGAAATACGCGGTGGAGATCGAAGGACGCTCCTTCCAGGTGCAAGTGGAGAGCCCGCCAGGCCAGGCCACAGTGGACGGGCGTCAGTGCAGCGTCGACCTGCGGTCAGTGGACGGGCGCTGGCTTTACAGCCTTATCGTGGACAACTGTCCTTACGAGGCCCTTGTCGAGGAGAAGGAACACGGCTACGGGGTCACGATACAGGGCGAGCCCTTCCAGGTGATGGTGAAGGACCCCAGGGCGGCCCGGCTGGCGTCGATGGTCCGGCCGCCGGAAGTGCCATCGACCGCGCTTCCCATCAAGGCGCCGCTGCCCGGTCTCATAGTGGCCGTAGAAGCAGAGCCGGGGCAGGCGGTCAAGAAGGGGCAGATACTGGTGGTCCTGCAAGCCATGAAGATGGACAACGACCTGATCGCCCCGCGGGACTGCAAGGTCCGGGAGGTGCTAGTATCAAGGGGCGACACCGTTGAAAAAGGACATATATTATTGATCCTGGAGTGATGAGATGGCCCAGAGCCAAGCCGCTAGGCCGGGGGTTCCAGGGGGTGTCCCCCTGGTATTATTGATCCTGGAGTGACGACTTGGCCCAGAGCCAAGCCGGCAGGCCGGGGGTTCCAGGGGGTGTCCCCCTGGTATTATTGACCCTGGAGTGGTGAGCTGGCCCAGAGCCAAGCCGCTAGGCCGGGGGTTCCCAGGGGGTGTCCCCCTGGTATTATTGATCCTGGAGTGATGAGATGGCCCATAGCCACAGCAAGAACGACTGGAAGAAGAAGACCCTGGAACCTGCGCTGAAGAAGGCGCCCGAGCGAGAAGACCGCTTCGAGACCAGCTCCGGCTTTCCTATCGACGCCCTCTACGCCCCCGAGGACGTCGCAGACCTGGACTACCCGGAGGACGCGGGCTATCCCGGGGAGTACCCGTTCACCCGCGGGGTGCAGCCCAGCATGTACCGGGGCCGCTTTTGGACTATGCGACAATACGCCGGCTTCGGCGATGCCGAGGAGTCCAACCGGCGCTATCACTACCTGCTGGAGCACGGCCAGACGGGACTGAGCGTGGCCTTTGACCTGCCGACCCAACTGGGAATGGACTCCGATGACCTCCGCGCCGAGGGGGAGATAGGTAAAGTAGGGGTAGCCATCGACAGTCTTCAGGACATGGAGACCCTCTTTCAGGGGATTCCGCTGGATAAGGTCAGCACCTCCATGACCATCAACTCCACGGCGGCCGTCCTTCTAGCCATGTATGTCGCCGTGGGCAAGAAGGAGGGGGTGGAGCCCAGGTACCTCAACGGCACGGTGCAGAACGACATCCTCAAGGAATATATCGCCCGAGGCACCTACATCTTTCCTCCGCAGCCATCCATGCGCCTGGTGACCGACATTTTCGGCTACTGCCGCGAGCAGGTGCCTAACTGGAATACCATCAGCATCAGCGGCTACCACATCCGGGAAGCCGGGGCCACGGCGGCCCAGGAGGTAGCCTTCACCCTCGCGAATGGCATGGCTTATGTCCAGGCGGCCATCGAGAGCGGCCTGGATGTGGACGCCTTTGGTGGACGCCTGTCCTTCTTCTTCGCCAGCTATAACAACCTGCTGGAAGAGATCGCCAAGTTCCGGGCCGCCCGGCGCCTCTGGGCCCGCATGATGCGGGACCGATTCCAGGCTAAAGACGCCCGCTCCTGGATGTTGCGCTTTCATACCCAGACGGCCGGCTCCACCCTTACCGCCCAGCAGCCGGCTAACAACATCGTTCGCACGGCCATCCAGGCCCTGGCAGCGGTCTTCGGTGGCACCCAGTCGCTTCACACTAACTCCCAGGATGAGGCATTCTCCCTTCCTTCCGAGGAATCGGTGCAGATCGCCCTGCGGACCCAGCAGATCATCGCCCACGAAAGTGGGGTTGCCGACACGGTAGACCCCCTGGGTGGCTCCTACTATATCGAGTGGCTAACGGAGCAGATGGTGCAGGCGGCGCAGCACTACCTGGACCAGGTTGACGCCCTGGGAGGCGCCCTGGAGGCCCTTTCCAAGGGCTACCAGCAGAGAGAGATCCAGGATAGCGCTTATCGCTATCAGCAGGAGATCGAATCGGGCAAGAGGGTGATAGTGGGGGTAAACCGGTACGTGGGGCCGGCGGTCAAGGTCACGGGGCTCCTGCGGGTGGACCCAGCCATCCAGAGGCGGCAGGCCGACCGGCTGGCCGCCTTGCGCCGGACCCGGGACAACGGTCGCGTGGACGCGGCATTGAAGGGTCTGGAGACTGCCGCCGGGGGGTCCGAGAATCTCATGCCCCACGTCCTGGAGTGCGTGGAGGCCTACGCCACTATCGGCGAGATCTGCGGGGTATTGCGCCGCATCTGGGGAGAGCAAGGGGAGTTTGTAGCATTTTGACCTCACCCCCTGGCCCCCTCTCCATCGACGGAGAGGGGGAATCATCCCCCTCCCCGCGCCCCCCGCGCCGGGGAGGGGTCAGGGGAGAAGTATCTCAAAAGGAGGAGACATGATAAAGAAGATAGACCATATAGGGCTGGCGGTGAAGAGCCTGGACCAGACGCTGGGCTTCTACCGGGATGCCCTGGGTATCCAGCCCTCTTCTATCGAAGATGTAGCTTCGGAGAAGATTCGCAGCGCGTTCCTCAACGTTGGCGATGCCCACTTCGAGGTGATGGAGCCTACTAGCCCGGAGAGCCCGGTAGCCAAGTTCCTGGAGAAGCGTGGCGAGGGCATGCACCATATATCGCTGGAGGTGGATGACATCCGGGCGGAGCTCAAGAAGCTGGAGGCCCAGGGCGTGGCCCTGATCGACCGGGAGCCCCGCATGGGGGCCCACTACATCGTGGCCTTCATCCATCCGCGGTCCACCGGCGGCGTGTTGATAGAGCTAACCGAGAAGACGAAGTAGTACGGCGTGGTGCTTTGTGGCCCCCAGTGCTTTGTTGTGCTTTATAGTGCTTCATGGTGCTTCATTGCCTGGTGTTTGATCGCAGGGGTTTTGAGAGCCGTCAATCTGAGAGCAGAGCGAGGAATCTCGGTGTTTGCATGGGAGTCTGCAGCTTTGGAAGCGCAGAGATTCTTCGCCTCCGCTCCGCGGCATGTTAAGTTTGACCAAGAATTAAGTAGGATCAAGCACCATCAAGCATAATCAGGCATAACAAAGCACAACCGGGCACAACCAGGCACTATCAAGCACAACCAACCACAACCAAGCACATTTACACGTTTCAGGAGGAAAGACAAATGGCAGTTGCCGAGAAGGCCGTCCGGACCAAGGCCTTCGCCGACTTACGGGATTGGATCTACTGGCTGGAAGCCCAGGGCCAACTGCGCCGGGTCAAGGCAGAGGTAGACTGGGACCTAGAGATAGCCGGGATCACCAGGGCGGTGCAGGCCAAGGAAGGTCCGGCTGTGCTATTCGAGAACATCAAGGACTACCGGAATACCAGAGGACGGAGTCTCTTCATCGGCGGGCTTTTCACTTACCAGCGCATCGCGGCGATGCTGGGCTTGCCCATGGATACCTCCGCGGCGGATATGATCAAACACTGTCGCCGGACGTTTCGCGAGCAGGTGCACCCCATTATGGTCTCCACCGGCCCAGTCAAGGAGAACATCGTCACTGGCGACGATATCAATCTCTACGACTTCCCTGCCCCCAGGTGGCACCACCTGGACGGGGGACGCTATATTGACACCTTCGCCGGCGTAGTCACCAAGGACCCGGAGACAGGCGAGGTCAACGTCGGAATGTACAGGGGGATGATCGCCGGCAAGAACAAAGTCGCCAAGCTGGTGGTGCCGGCCCAGCACTGGGGACGGCATTTCACGAAGTATAGGGACATGGGCCGGCCCATGCCGGTGGCCATTGTCCATGGCTGGGACGAGGCCATGCCCTTCTGCGCTTGTAGTCCCATCGTCCACAAAGGGTCCTCCGAGTGGGATGTCATCGGCGCCATCAGAGGTGAGCCCGTGCAACTGGTCAAGTGCGAGACGGTGGACCTGGAGGTACCGGCCAGCGCCGAGATCGTGGTGGAGGGGACCATTTCGGCCGACCCCTCTACTTTCGAGATGGAGGGGCCCTTTTGCGAATACACCGGCTTTTCGGAGGGCAAAGCCTTCCCCAAGCCCGTCGTCCAGGTGCAGTGCATCACCCATCGCCATGACCCTATCCTGAGGGGCTACTTGGAGGGAACCCGGCCCGGCATGCCCATCGAGGAGGCCCGCATCTACTCTATCAGCCTGTCTGCGATAGCCTGGAACGTGCTGGAAGATGCCGGGGTTCCGGGGGTCACCGACGTGTGGTGCACGCCCGTGACGTTAGGGACCACTACTATAGTCCAGATTCGCAAGCAGCATCGAGGCCATGCCCAGCAGGTCGCTGGGGCACTCTGGTCTTCCAGTTCCTCCAATTATTTCTACAAGATGGTCATCGTCGTCGAAGAGGATATAGATATCCGCTCGTGGGAGGACCTAGACTGGGCCCTGGCCTACCGGGTTAACGCGGGGGAGCCGGGGGACCTGACGGTCTTTGGCCCCACCGGCGGGTCGGTGCTCGACCCCAGCGTCCGCTCGGAGGACCGGGACCCCATCCTTTTCGGCACGGGCAAGTGGTACAGGGTGCTCATAGACGCCACCCGCAACTGGAATTTCCCGCGCCGGCAGGAATACGGTGGCCAGGTCTATCCGCCGGTGAACAAGCTTTCCAGAGACGTGGAGAGGAAGGTTGCCCGAAGGTGGAAGGAGTACGATCTTGGAATCGACTACCTCACCGAAGAGCAGCGCAAGACGCTGACTCTGGAGCACCTGGTGGATGTCCTGCCGGTAGTGGGGAAGGAATAGTAGGCGCCCTATCCGTTGAGAATTACTCGCCCCTCGCCCACGGCGTCCACCAGACCTTTCAGGTCCTGCTTGGCCTCCATGATGCCCGCCCAGAGGTCCCCTACTTCCGCCAGGCGGTCGGGCAGGTCCAGGATGGTGAAGTCCGTGGGGTAGATGGCGCCGACTTCATCCCAGCGGAGGGGGGCGGAGACGGTGGCCTCTGGCGCCACGCGAGGGGAATAGATCGAGGCCAGGGTCTTGCCCAGGACGTTCTGGTTGTAGTCCAGGAAGACCTTGCCGGTGCGTCTGGCCACGGTCCACTCCATGGTGACCTCCCGGGGGTGCCGGCGCATAACGAAGCGGCCGATGGTCTCGGTAACCGAGCGGACGGCATCGTAGTCAAGCTGGCGCAGGATGGGCACGTAAATATGCAGGCCGGTGCGTCCGGAGGTCTTGACCAGAGAGGAGAGGGATAGTCCGTCCAGGACCTCCTTGAGCCAGAGGGCGACGCGACAGGTTGCCTCGAACGCCTTGCGGTTCAGTTCCGGCTCGGCGCCCCGGGCCTCCCGGCCTGAGTAGATATAGGGGTCCAGGTCGAAGACCAGGTAGTCCGGGTACCCCAGGAGCGAGCTCTCCATATTCTCTTTGGACCCCGCGAAATCCCTGGACAGGTGGCCGCCGTCGGGGTGCGGGCTGACGCGGGAGAACCAGGTGTGGAGCTCCAGGTCGGCCACTTGCCCCAGCCAGACCAGGGTGGCCAGGTTATTGCAGAGCAGGTATTCCTGGTCGCCCTCATGGTGTTCTTGGTAGAGGCGGACTGTCTCCACAAAGTCCGGCAGTGCGCTGTCCCAGTGCTTCTGGAAAAAATGCTCGGCGTGAATTCCTTCGGGATAGCGGACCAGGGTGAGGGGCCGGTCGCGCAGGTGCGGCAGCAAATAGGGCGAAACCGTAGCCAGGTAGACCAGCAGGTCCCGCTTGGTCAGCTCACGGCGCCCCTCCAGGGCGGGCCAGAGGACCTTATCCAGATTGCTGACGGGCACCTGGTGAGCCCCGATCTCCAGGACTGATTTCTCCCCGCCGGTTTCCAATTGCTGCAAAATCTCCCCAGCGAAAGTTGTGGCGCCAGGTGTTGAAGCCTCGTGTGCCCTGGGCGTTGCAGCGCGCGGGTTTGTGGGCTGCTGCGCGCCAGGGCTGCCAGCGGACAGGGTCTGAACGATCTCCGTCGGCTTCACCTCTTCCGGAGGCTTGTCGTCCCGGAGTCGCAGGAAGACGGGGGCCCGGAGGCTGCCGTCCCCGGTCCGCTGGGCGAACTTCACCTCGGCTACCAGCTCCGGGCGGACCCAGGTGGTCGAACCTCTGTAGGGGCGGTTCACGAACCGCCCAGGGGTCTCGGCGAAGGGACAACCCTCGGACCTGATGGCGTCCAGGCGTCGCCGGAGCTCGCCCAGGGCCCGGTCTGTGAAGCCGGTGCCAACGTGGCTGGCGTAGACCAAACGTCCGTTGCCGTCATACTCGCCGAGGAGCAGGGCCCCGAACGTATCCGCCCGGTTACCCAGGCCCCGGCTAAAGCCTCCTATGACGAAGTCATCGCTCAGCGTAGACTTGACCTTGAGCCAGTTATGGGAGCGTCGGCCCGGCTCGTAGACGCTATCGCGGCGTTTGGCGATGACCCCTTCCAGGCCGTTGGCCAGGGAGGCTTCGTAGACCGCCCCGCCGTCCTCCTCGAAGTGATCGACGAGCCGGACCCGGTCCGTGGGCAGGAGGACGCGCTCAAGAAGGTACTGGCGGTCCTGCAGGGGCACGGCTCGAAGGTCGTAGCCTTCCAGGTAGAGCAGGTCGAACACGTAATAGAAGACCGGGACCTGGGCCTCGGCGCGGCGGAGGTCGGCCTCCCGGCTCAGGTTCATGCGTTGCTGCAGGAGCTCGAACGATGGCCGGCCCTCTTCATCCAGGGCCACGATCTCGCCGTCCAGCACCATGTCCCGGCCCGGCTGACTATTCAGGTCTTCCGCCACCGAGGAGTACCGGGCGGTCTCATCGTGGTTGGCCCGAGAGAGCAGGCTGGCCCGTCCTTCATGGATGATGGCGATGGTCCGGACGCCGTCCATCTTGGGCTCGAAGACCCAGTCAGGGTGGGAAAATGGACCGCTGGCCAGGGACGCCAGCATGGGGGCTACGGACCTGGGAGAAGCCGTGCGACGGGCCCCCGGGGCATCGCCGGGCTTGACCGGACCGTGCACCGGGTGGCCCGTTGGCCGGCGATTTGCCGCCACGTCCAGGATGGTCAGGCCGGAGAGGACCGATCGATCTTCCTCCAGTATGTCTCGGGCCGGGTCGGCGAACCGGTCCTGGTGCTTGATGAGCAGCCAGTTCTTCTCACCCCACTTCATCCGCACCAGGGTCCATGATCCCTTGAGCTTCTGACCCAGCAGGAGGAACGAAAGCTTGCCGTCGGCCAGTCCGCGCCTCATCCGCTCCTCGGCCTGGGCCCGGTCGTCAAAGGAGAGCTTGCCCCCTTCGTCCGGCGAATAAGTGCCGGTGTCCCAGACGATGACCTGGCCGGCTCCATATTCGCCCTCCGGGATGGCGCCTTCAAAGGAGCCGTAATCCAGAGGGTGGTCTTCCACCATCACCGCCAAGCGTTTCTCCTTGCGGTCCAGGGAAGGCCCCTTGGGCACGGCCCAGGACTTGAGCACGCCGTCCACCTCCAGGCGGAAGTCGTAATGAAGGTGGCTGGCGTCGTGCTTCTGGACGACGAAGACCAGCGGCCCTTCCCCGGCCCGTCGTTCCGGAGGGGGCTCTGGCGTTCGCTCGAAGCGGCGCTTCTTCTGGTACTGGTCAAGCATTGTGCTCAGTAGGGGAGTAGACTACGTTTCTCAACGGATAGGGAACTACGTTTATCAACGGATAAGGGGTGCGGTAGAATTTATCCCGCCGCGGCCTGGCGCTCTAGGCCTTGGCCCTTCCTCAGGCTTTCTCCCTCCTTGCGCTTCTTGGCGGCTTCAACGCTGGCCTTCAGGGCCTCCATCAGGTCGATGATCTTGCCGGGCGGCGCCGCGGTCACTTCCACCAGCTCCTGGCCGCGGAGCTTGGCCTCGATGATGTCGGTCAGGGCCTCCCGGTAATTGTCCCGGTACTTCTCCGGCTGGAACGGCTCGGCCAACAGGTCCATCAGGGTAAAGGCCATGGCCAGCTCCTTTTCCGAGACCTTCACCTCCGGCAGGGGCGTGTCCCTGGCAACCCGGATCTCGTCGGCGTAGAGCAGCGTCTCCAGGATGAGGATGCCGTCCAGGGGACGCAGGGCGCAGAGGCGCTCCTTATTGTGAAAAGCGATCTTGCCGATAGCCGCCTGCTTCCTCTCCCTGAGGGCGCGCATCAGCAGCACGAAGGGCTTGATCCCCGTCTCCTCCGGCTCCAGGTAGTAGCTCTTTTCGTAGTAGACCGGGTCGATCTCTTCCGCCGAGATGAAGGCGGAGAGCTCGATGGTGTGTTTGCTGGGCAGGGGAAGCTTCTCGAAGTCCTCGTCGGTCAGGACGACATACTGATCCTTGGTGTGCTCGTAGCCCCGGGCGACCTCGTTCCATTCTACCTCCCGCTCGCACACCGGGCACCAGCGCATCTGTCGCAGCCTGCTGTTGCACTTGCCGTGGAGCAGGTGCAATGCAATGTCCTTGCTGTCGGTAGCAGCGTACAGCTTGACCGGGATGCTCACCATCCCGAAGGATACTACGCCCTTCCAGATAGGCCGCGCCATTTTGGTGGCCCTCCTTTCATCTGCGCCGCGGTCCAAGACGCCGCGGCGGTATATCTATATTATAACCGAGAGGCGAGGGTCATAGTGTAGCGGCGGGCCTGGGATCGCCCAAGAGATGGGGGATCTTTTCGGCGGAGGCGGCAGTGCCGGAGGCGCCGCCATAGGCTCAGAAGTGTCTTCCCCTGGCCTTCTACGAGGCTCCATCGTGGACGACGTTGACTCCGACTTATCTCTCGATTGACATGGGCATGGGCCCAGGACTATCATGAGGCAGGCCGGGAGGTTATGGCATTCTACTCCCAGATGGAGAGACAGTGCATAACGCTTTTTTCGACCGGAGATCCACGCCATGAAGATCAGGTATTTTCAGGACACAGATACCCTGTATATTCAATTTCGCTCCGTCGATGTCGCCGGGACCAGGGACCTTGACGAGAACACCCTACTCGATTTTGACCGTGACGGGAGTATTTCCGCCATCACGATTGAGCACGCATCTGAGCGCGCTTGAGATTCCGTCTTTTTCCTACGAACAGATCCCAGCCTAACAAGTCGTTGGAGCGGGTGGCAAGCATATCTGCTCCTTAGCGCCGCTCAACTCGGGGCCGTTTTACCGCTTGGGTGAAGCACAGCCTATCGCGCATCACTCGTCGCACTCGTCCGGCTTGAACCCTTCGACATAGACGTTACGATGTAAAGCCTCCTTGCAATCCCGCTGACATGGCGGGCTAAAGTGGCGTATAATCTAGACGGTTCGTCTCCCGACCCATCGAACGGACTGGAAGACCTCAATCGGTATGGGAGCGATTCAATCGAGCACTGGCCTGCCGCTGGCTGTGGCCGAGAGGAGGTGTTAAGAATGCAACTGGAAGACTATTTCGATTTCCTCGGTCGCGATGAAATTCGCATAAAGGGCTTTCGCATCGGGATCGAGCAGGTCTTGGAGTACTACCTGGAAGGGTTCAGCCCGGAACAGATCGCCGAAGATCTGGTGGGCCTCACCCCCGAGGAAA
>Ga0082335_1009743_pt1 | contig 10192 bp, 9 predicted proteins | sample Subgrocontami58m_FD_72375 | JGI IMG/M metagenome (GOLD analysis project Ga0082335, IMG submission 72375) | Subsurface groundwater microbial communities from S. Glens Falls, New York, USA - GMW37 contaminated, 5.8 m (SPADES assembly) (version 2) ... | reverse complement strand
TCAGTTGATGAGCCGTGTGCAAATTCATCAAGATTTGTTTTACCAAGAAGAACGGCCTTTTCAGTGTTTAACTTTTCAATTGCAGTTGCATCAAATACCGGTACAAACTTGTCCAAAATCTTTGAAGACGCAGTTGTTCTAATGCCTTTAGTTGAAAACAAATCTTTGGCTGCATATGGGATACCAGTTAGAACAGAAGCATGTGGGTCTGATGCTAAAATCTTGTCTGCTTCTAAAGCTTGAGCCAAGGCTTCTTCTTCTGTAACTGTTAGAAAAGCATTTAAACCAGATGCTCCATCGTATTCTTTAATGCGCTTCAAAAAATATTTCGTCAGCTCAACAGACGAAATTTCTTTGTTGCGTAATTTTTCAGCTAACTCGCTGATTTCTAAAAAAGCTAATTCCATTACAAAATACTTTTAATCTTTAAAAAGTCATCTTTACGTTCAGGGAATGATGCTATGATTGCATCTCTGTACTCGCTTAATTTAGCGTGGTCTTCTCTTAAAACATTTTCAAGACCTGTAACCTGTGAAATTTCTTCAACACCCTCTGTGTTTACTTTTTCAAGCTCTGAAACATAGTCTAAAACAACAGAGAGTTCTTTTCGGAATTTCTCCACTTCCTCGTCCTTAAGCTTTATACGTGCTAAAGCTGCTATTTTTCTAACTTCTTCTGCTGTTAAAATCATGTTTTCGTAAAAATATTATACTACAAAAAGGCCTGGAATGGAACATCGAGCAGGCTATTCGACCTTTCATGTTACTGAGTTTTTGCGCCTTTAAATTTCTTCAAAATACCAGAGTTAAAGAGATAGTTTAAAGACTGTTGAGCCTCAAAACGTTGTTCTGCGAAAGCTATGAGCTTACTTACTAACACAACAGCTGAAATTCCAGCCTTACGCCAATTATGGTGATACAAGCTGCCTGGTAACGTATTAATTTCGTTAATATATATTTTTTCTAATTTACTGTTGATCAAAAAATCTATTCGAGCAATTCCCGAACAACCAATTGCTTTGTATGCCCCAAGACCAAGCTCTTTTACTTGTTTTGAAAGACTAACATCTATCTCTGCTGGTATCTGACTATATTGGGCATTAACACCTTGCGTTTTTCCGCTTGAAAGATACTTATCCTGGAAATCAAAAAATTCTGTTTTATTCAATGGTCTTTCTATTTCTGCTGTCTCCGGATTTTCATTACCCATTATTGGCAAAGTGACTTCAATTAAGTCTCCAATACCTTCTTCAACCAAAACTTTATTATCATAGTGTAAAGCAACCTCTATGGCATTAAGTAACTCCTGCTCATTTTTTACCTTAGAAATGCCTATACTTGAACCCAGGTGCACTGGTTTTACAAAAAGTGGAAAGTTTAACTTTTTTATTCGTTCTAAAATTTTTTGTTTATCTTTTTGCCATTCTGATTGTAAAAACCAAACATATGGTGCAACTAAAAATCCTTGATTTGAAAGTACCTCTTTAGTCATCGCCTTATCCATCGCTATGGCAGATGCAGCCATGTCACAACCTACAAATGGCACGTTTGCCATCTGCAACAAACCCATCAAGCTACCATCCTCACCGTTGGTGCCATGCATTGCCGGAAAAACAATGTCTATTTTTATAGATTTTTGGAGAACACCAGACCAAATTATCTGAAGACCGTTGTTTAATCCAAGATTTATTTTTTTAAACTTTGTTAGTTGCTTTTCAAAATCCGGTTGCTGAAAATGTTCCATCTCTTCAAACTCTGACTGACAATACCAATCTCCTTTTTTAGAAATATATACAGGCCAAATTGTATAACCGCCAAGCGCTTTCAAAGCTTGAATGATTGGCAGGTGTGCTGTGATAATAGAGACTTCATGCTCAGCGCTGCGACCACCGAAAATTACGGCTATATTCTTCATATTCTAATTATACCATTAACTAAATGTATTGATCTGGCCAGTCATTTTGCAATATAACAAGGTCACCCTGGACTGTTATCTGTGGTAGTGCCGCGTAAGCTTTTAAAGCATCATCAAACCAAATGACATCACCAGTGTATCCTGCTTTTTGAAGTCCTGCATAAATATCAGGAGTTACGGAATTACGAATCAGAATAACTTTTTCTATACCTGCCTCTGATAACAGTCGCCCAATTTCTTGATGAATTTCTGCTGAACGAGTACCCATCTCTACCAAGCCAGGAGTAACGTAAAACCTTTGATGTCCTTTAATACTAGCCAAAAAATCTATCGCTGCTTTAACACCAGTTGGATTACCGTTATAGCTATCATCTATTGTTACAACACCTGAACTGTCAATTGTTGGTTGCATTCGGTGTTCAAAAGGTTTTGTTTTAGCAATACCTTTTTTAATCTCTGCAACGCTTAAGCCCAATTTTAAAGCAATATCAATGCTGACAAGTAGTGGCCCAATTTGATGTAAACCTAAAAGATTGCTTTCTAAACTAACAGTATCCCCTGACAAATCTCCAGGAGGTAGAAGATCAAAACTTGTACCTTTTAAAGATGTGCTTGCATTTGAAACTTTCAAATCTGCCAAACCATTTCTGTTATATGCTAAGTATTTTTGGTTTATTTGTTTATCCAAAAAATTTAAAACATTCTTGTCCTCAACATTTACATACAGCGCCTTATCTTTTAACCAATCTGCTAGTTCAAAAATGGTTTTTGTAGTTCTTTCTAAACTCTTAAACTTTACCAAATGTGCTTCATTAACCCCGGTAATAACTCCGGCGTCAGGGTTTGTTAAATGACAAAGTTTAGCAATATCTCCAGGGTAGTACTCACCCATTTCAAAAATCAAAACTTCTTCATCCCCTTTTAAACCCAAAATGAACTTGCTGATACCCAAAGGAGTATTGTAATTAGCAGGGGCTGCTGCTACTTTCTTGCCTTCTGACACAACTGTTCTAATTATTTCACGCATTGTTGTTTTGCCATAACTTCCAGCAATTGCTATACGGTATGCTTTGTGCTTTGAAAGTTTCTTCTTTGCCTTCGCTATTATTCTGTATTCTAAAGGCAACTGAAATATATTGATCACTAAAACCAGCAACGAAAAAAGATATGGAAAAAAGAGTGGCACAAGCAGCAAACCAATTACTAAAAATGGTAAGTTAAAACTATCTCTAGAAAACACCAAAACCAAAACCATCAAATGCATAGCTAATAACAACGCCCAAGCGCCTATTAAAATGAGCATTGCTTTTGATGTTTTAACCAAACTCTTTCGTTTAGCAACTTTACTGAAGTCTAGAACTCGCCAATACCAAGCAAAAAAATCTCCAAGCCTATATTCGCTAACCTGGAACATGTACACAAGATTCTTCGGAAAACTTAAACTGTAACGAGATATAAATCGTTTCATCTGCAAAACTCCTTTATTAACTCTGTTACTGCTTCTGGTTCTTGTTGATGCACATAATGACCACGATTTTCAAAAACTCTTAACTGCGCCTGCTTCATTGAGCCTGACAAAAACTTGGCATCTGCCAAAGGCGTAGACTTATCATCTGCACCCCAAATTAAGAGTGTAGGAACAGCAACTTCTTTCACTAAATTGGAAAGGTCTTCTGAGATGACCTTAAGAAATATACTAGATAACGAAGAGGAACTTAAATAATCACTACCCGCAAATGCATAAAGTTTTTCTCTCATTTTTTTTCTTAACAAAGAGAACGGCGGTATGACTGCTAATAACTTACCTGATTTAGCAATCAAATTAAACACCATATTTCTTGCTTGGTTAACTCTTGAAACACCAGCAGATGCAATCAAAACTATTTTTTTTGCTGATAATCTTTTTTGCGCCAAAGCCTTCAATATGATCCGACCACCGAAAGAGTGTCCAACAATATACTCTGGATTGATATTTATTTTCTCAATAAAAGACCTGACAAATTCAATATAGTCATCTAGAGACCAATCTTTTGGTGGTAATTCTGTTTGACCAAAACCAGGCAGATCCAGCCTAACAATGCGGTATGTTTCTATCAAAGGATCAACGATTGAATCAAAACTATGCAAACTATCCTGCCATCCATGAAAGAACAAAATCACAGGGCCATTACCCTGATCTGTATACTCAGTAGCTATGCCATTTACTATGACTTTCATTTTGCTCCCATATCCTTTTGATACAAAGCATCTAACTGCTTCCTTAATTCTTCTGAAGCAACCAATTTTGTCTTTTTATCTAAACTTAACAAGACCCTTAAAACTCTTTCATTAACAGGTCTTACACCCCTTAAAAACACAAAAGCATTGTTTTCATTCAAAACATTAGCAGCTTCCCAAGAGAGATGTTCAACACCATCAAGATTAACAATTCCGGGGTACTTAGAAATGACAGCAGCAGCTTCTGGATCATTAAGCTCCTTTAAAAAGCTTAAATCCATTTCCGGACGCGGTGTTTCCCCTATTCTTTTCCCCATGTAATGCATGTATATTTCATGTGCCATCTCTGCGTTAAAGACACCGCTTTCTGTGTACTGGTCTCTGATTGGTCTACTCGCGCGAACAATGGCTAAAGCTTCTGCTTTTGCCTGTTCTGCTTTTTCAAGTTCTAGTCTTGCCTGTTCATCTTTAAAAAGATCCATTTGGTCTGTTTCTGCATTACCATCAGGATATAGCCGGATGATATCTGGATCTTCAGGATCTGGGGCAAATTGTCTTTCTGTGGTTGTCTTCATATATATATTAAATATATCTTTAAAGGGGTTAATAATCAACGGGCAGGGTTAGGAATTTAATAAAGCTGTCTGGTCTAAAACCTTTGCTTTGAAAAGAGCGCGCTAACTGCTCTTTAGTTTTCCTTGAGGAGCGCTTTAAAACCCGCTCAGCTATCTCTGCTTCTTTCTTAACACTGAAACCTTTAAGCAGTCTGGATATTTCTTTGGCATCTATTTTTTTAAGCATCAGTTTCCTTTTAACACCATAGTAGCCAAAGTTTTTAAAGCGCAAAAGATTTTCAAAATATGTTTCTGCAAACAAAGCGTCATTTAAATACCCAAGTTCTGTTAAACGATCAATGGCTTCAGAGATTTCTTTTTTTTCGTAATTTTTTCGCAGTAATTTGTCGCGCAATTGCTCTGTGCCCTGCGCCTTTAAAGAGACCAAAAACAGCGCATACTCTTTACAAGGCATTTTTTCGCGCAACTTTTTTACTCGTTCTTCTAAAGGATTCTTAAATTTGCGTTTTGACACTGAATATTGCATAAAATATAATGGGTCTATGAATAATTTCGCCTTTATCCTTGAACGGCTATCAACAAGGGCTAAAAATGCCTTGATTGCCACTCAATTAATATCTGAGCAGTTAAAACACGACCATATAGGGACAGAGCATCTTCTCTATGGAATTATATCAGAACGCAGCTCTTTTGCTTCAGAAATCCTGCTAAAGAACAACATTGACCTAACAGTCATCAAAGAACAGCTAGAAAAGGTTAACCAAGGACACCTCACAGAAGCTTGGAAACCAATCCTTTCTGAAAACATCAAAAATACCATTGAAAAAGCAGCAGTTGCAGCAACCAGATATCAATACCAATTCATTGGTACAGAACACTTCCTCTATGGAATATTAGACATTGAAGCAAACAGAGCTAAAGTAATACTTGCTAAATTAGGAGTTGATATGGAAGAACTACAAAAAAACTTAATCCAAGTCTTTGAAAACGTTGCTAAGTTTCCAAGCATGCTTGATGACAACATTGCCCCAAGTGGTCCTTTGAGCCAGGCTGGTGAACGCTCAAACTTTGGTTTTGGCGAGGATAATAACTCTGGTGGAAACATCCCAGGAAACCAACCCGGCAACATGCACAGCCCAATGGGTGCTCAAACAGCTGCAGGAATAAAAGGCTCTGCCCTGGATTACTTTACAACTGACTTAACTAAAAAAGCAGCACAAGGAAAAATCGACCCTGTAATCGGTCGAAAAAAAGAAATTGACCGTATGGTTTCAATCCTTAACCGCAGAACAAAAAACAACCCAGTCTTAATTGGTGAACCAGGGGTTGGTAAAACCGCGATTGTTGAAGGACTAGCTCTAGCAATAGTTAAACACGAAGTTCCTGATTCTTTGCTTGATAAAAAGATACTTGCGCTTGATCTTGCTTTAATAGTTGCAGGATCAATGTTTAGAGGAGAGTTTGAATCAAGACTCAAACAAATCATTGATGAAATACGCGACAATCCAAAAATCATTCTTTTCATCGATGAGTTACACACTGTTGTTGGTGCTGGTGCAACCACAGGCTCACTAGATGCTGCAAACATCCTAAAGCCTGCTTTGGCTCGTGGTGAATTACACGCGATTGGTGCAACCACGCTTTCTGAATACAAAAAACACATTGAACATGACGCGGCCTTAGAAAGACGCTTCCAACCAATTGTTGTTGATGAACCATCACAGGACGAAGCCATTGAAATATTAAAAGGCTTAAGACCAAACTACGAAAAACATCACAAAATTACAATCACAGACGATGCCATAAAAGCAGCAGTGGAATTAAGCAGCAGATACATTCAAGACCACTTCTTGCCTGACAAAGCAGTTGATCTAATAGATGAAACTGCGGCTTACTTAAAAACAGTTGGCGTTAACTCCAAGTCTTTAAGAACCATAAAGAAGCTGGAAAACGAGCTTGAAGAACTAGAGGATGAAAAAACAAAAGCAGTTCTTTCCCAAGACTTTCTTACAGCAGAACACTTAAGAATTCAAAGCGAAAAACTACACAAACAAATCTCAGAGCTTTCAAGAACCATAAATCAGGTTCAAGGAATTGTTTCAGATCCAAAAAACAAACACAGACAGGAAATATCAACAGCAGACATTGCTAAAACTGTTGCAACCATGACTGGTATTCCCCTAACCAAACTTGTTAAAACAGAGTCTGCTAAACTAACAAACCTTGAAGAGATTTTACAAACAAAAATAATCGGACAAAAAGAGGCTGTTGATGTCATCTCAAAATCAATAAGGAGATCAAGAGCAGGTGTTACCTCACCAAAACGTCCGCTTGGTTCCTTCATATTCCTAGGACCAACTGGTGTTGGTAAAACAGAAACAGCCAAAGTCCTTGCAAAAGAAGTCTTTGAAGACGAAGATGCTTTAATCCGTGTGGATATGTCTGAGTTCATGGAAAAACACAATGTCTCAAGATTAATCGGAGCTCCTGCAGGATACATTGGCTACGAGGAAGGTGGCAGATTAACAGAAGCAGTCCGAAGAAAACCATACAGCGTCATTCTTTTCGATGAAATGGAAAAAGCACACCCAGATGTTTTCAACATTCTACTTCAGATTCTAGAAGAAGGTCAGTTAACAGATGCATCGGGGAGAAGGATAAACTTCAGGAACACCATTATAATCATGACATCAAACATTGGCTTGCATGATTTAAACATGCAAGCTGCCAAAATCGGGTTTGAGGAATCAGAGAGCATCAAAGATTCAAAAAAGAATGCAGACAAAAAACAACTGCTTAAACTAGAAACTGAATACAACCAGCTAAAGGAAAAAGTTACACAGGCGCTTAAAGAACAATACCGACCTGAGTTCATCAACCGCATCGACAAGATTGTGGTCTTCAAGCCTTTGGGTTATGTGGAAATTAAAAAGATCACAGAACTACAAATAAAAGAACTGGCAGAACACTTAAAAACACAAAGTGTATCATTACAAACAAGCCCAGGGGTAATCAAATTCATTGCAGACAAAAGCTTTGATCCAAGCCAGGGAGCACGTCTTGTAAGACGAAACATCCAAGACTTAATTGAAGACCCACTTGCAGAAAGACTAATCACCAGCAAATTTAAACCCGGTTCAAACATTAAAATCTCAAGACTCAAAGACAAGTTAATCTTTGCTTAATGAAAAGTTAATAAATATTTAATGATTCTGGCGTATATATAGCATGCGCCAGGATTTTAAAATAAGCACCCAAAGATTAAACCTGCAACTTCTGGAAATGCTCTTCCCTACTCTTTGCGTTGGTTGCAGAGAATACGGCATGCTCCTTTGTAGAAATTGCTGGCAGACAATTGATTTCCTAGAAGACCAAGATCCACAAATACTCTCTGCTTGTTCTACAAAACAACCGCTGATCAAAAAGATCTTAAATGCCTTAAACTGTCAGTTAATCAAAGGCTTAGATGTAACCTGTGCTGAGATCATGTTCAAATTTCTTCTAGAAAGACAAAAACTACCCCCGGAAGACTTTGTCATCTCCTTTGTTCCAATACACCAAAGAAAACAAGCAATCCAGGGATTTAACCCAAACGAGGCCATTGCAAGGGAATTTGCAAAGCTTCTAAACATGCCAACCTTAACACTGCTAAAGAAAACAAGAGAAAGCCCAAACATCTACAAAGCTTGTGACAGTGAAGGTTTAAAAATTCTTTTAACAGGACTTAGTTTAGAGAAAGACATGCAGATTAAAGAATGTGCAGAAGCACTAAAAGAAGCAGGAGCCACAGAAGTCTTGTCATTAACCTTTGCCAGAGATTTTTAAAGTTGAAAAAAGGTTAGAGGGAGGGTATAATATCGGGAGTTAATAGAGGGGCTTTGGAGAGGTCGCATAGAGGCCTAGTGCGCTGGTTTGCTAAACCGGTAAAGGTGTCAAAACCTTTCGAGGGTTCGAATCCCTCCCTCTCCGCCAAGATAAAATCTTTATAAAAAACAAGGAATCGCTGTATAAGCGATTTTTTGTTATTATTAAATAAAGATTAATTAAAATATAAATGCGGACACAAAGACAACTTCACCAAAACTTTATTAACTATATGAATCTTATAGTTAATCACCCTAACTATAAGTCTTTGCCAAATAAATTTAAACCAGATGGCGGTATTAAGTGGGTTTCACCTTCTGACAAAGCTAGGGCTAAATGGTGGGACGACCTCGTTAAAAAATTTAAAGTTACACAACGTTCAGATGTAGCTCGCTTAATACATCCCAAAAAACTTAAAGGTATGAAACCATGTCAAATTTGCGGCAACCCCATGAGTATATATTACATATACCCTATTCGCAGGATTCTTAAAGGTCTTTTAGTAATTGCTCCGGATGCAGGCATTACAACCTATGATGATATTTCTGTTATATTCGATAAACTTAAAAACAAGATGGGCTCAGGAGTTTTCGAAATTCTTACCGACGCATTTAAATTGCCTATTGATTTAAAAAAGAACAAAAATTCATACATTAATTACATTTATAAAAATAAGGAATCATTTTTAAGCCCTGGGGTAATGAGTAACGCCCCAGATCGTTTAGATGGTTTCCATACATACAATATATGCTGCAGAGCTGAACAAGATACTGGTAGACATAGAAATAATCTTGCTCGGTACACACAAGACAGAAGAGTTTATGAAAATTGGGCTGATGGAAATTGGAAAATTTCTAACCGCGTAATGGGTGAATTTAACAAATACCCTAAAAAATCAAAATGCCTAAACTGCCACAAAATTAGAAAATTAACCGCCGATCATATTGGTCCTATTTCTTTGGGGTTCACGCACAGACCGAAATTTAATCCTTTGTGTCGCGAATGCAATTCTCAAAAAAATAACCGCCTTACATTACAAGATGTCAAAACTCTTATTGCAGATGAAAAATCTAAAAACGTGGTCATATCCTGGCACTCAAAATATCTATGGGATTTATTAAAAAACCAAGTTAAAACCAAGGATGATGCATTAAAACTAACTAAAGCAATGCGTCTTAACTTACACCACGTTCTCAGCTTGTTTTCTATAATCAGTGGGGCCGGATATAACAATTTTCTTAAACAATTTTTACATCCAGAATATTCCTATGTAGATTACATTTTCAAAAACTTCTCTCCCTTAAGCAAAACATTAAAATATACAGAATATAAATCAATAAACGCTAATACAAAGAAAAATGCCAATAGATATATAAGAATATCCTTTGAAACCTTAGAAGAGTATAAGAAAATTGAAAATAGAAATACAAAAAAATGGAATTCAAAAGCTGTGGATGAATTGATGAACCAGTTACTAGAGGCCATAACTAAAAAACAAGCATCTTCTATTTCTTTATTAAACTCTACTTTAAAACTTTTAGCTCAAGAAGCTGCTGCTAAGTTTTAAGCTTTCTTATAAAACTTTCTAATTCTAATTTACCAGCCATAAATTTCTGGTAAAA
>Ga0082335_1009738_pt1 | contig 10205 bp, 5 predicted proteins | sample Subgrocontami58m_FD_72375 | JGI IMG/M metagenome (GOLD analysis project Ga0082335, IMG submission 72375) | Subsurface groundwater microbial communities from S. Glens Falls, New York, USA - GMW37 contaminated, 5.8 m (SPADES assembly) (version 2) ... | reverse complement strand
AGCTCTGCATCGCGCTGATGGTGAAGCAGCACGATCCGCGGCTGTTCGACTTCGAGGGGCTGGCGGCGCTCGGCCTGATCATCGGCGTCGGCGGGGCGGGCGACGTGGCCGGCAACCTGATCGCGGGCAGCGTCCGCTTCCGCCGGCCGCTGGCCACCATGTTCCTGGGCTATGTCGCCATGGGCACCGGCTTCGCCCTGCTGGCCGTCGCCGTCTGGGCCCTGCCCAACCCCTGGATGCTGCCCGCCATGATGCTGGCCAGCCTGATCGCGGGCTTCGGCGGGCCGTTCTTTTTCATTCCGATGATCACCCGGCTGCAAACCTCCTATCGCGGGGCCGAGATCGCCCGCGTCTTCCGGCTACGCCTGGCCGTCATGGCGGCCTCGATGCTGGGCTTCAACCTGGCGGCGACGCCCCTATTCGACCTCTTGGGCCCCACCCTCACCGAATTCCTGCTCGGCCTCCTGATCCTGGCCCTGGGCATCGGCGGGCATCTCTATTTCCGCCGGGTCGAAAGCCGGCCGGCCAAACTCCCGGCGTGATTTTGGCCCGAACTCACCGACAAAAATTCGGCTCCCAAACCGCCTGAGAGCCAATGAATCCAGCCTTTTCGCGGGCTCACTGTTTTGTCTTCCCGCGGGCAGGTCTTGCCGGAAAACCCTGCTGATTCGTCAAGTTTCTCTGACGCCAGACTGCCGGTCGTAGCCTATGATTGCACCTGTACTGCCGTTTATTCCATTCGTAGGGATGTTAAGTGCCCTTTGCGGCACCTATAATCAAAAAGTGTCTGAGCCCTCCGACTGGGAGGAGAGTTCAGACCGGCCGTGTGGGAGGCCGTCATAACGTCGCTGGTCAACAATCTGGGAGGGACCGCCGGTTTTGGCGAGTTCTCGCTGGCGCGCAACGACGATTCGTCGACGCCGTTCATCGACCTGCGCCCGATCTTCGGCGCCCAAGGCATCAACTTCTTCGGCAACTACTACACGGGCTTCTATCTCAACAACAACGGCAGCGTGACCTTCAACACGGCCACGAGCAGCTTCACGCCGACCGCCATCACGGGATCGACCAGCAATCCCGTCATCGCCGCCTACTGGGCCGACATCGACACACGGGGCGGAACGGTCACGCCGACAGCCGGCGGCACGTCGACCGGCTCGAACCTGCTCTGGTACGACCTCGATTCAACCACCCACACCTTCACCGCCACCTGGGACGATGTCGGCTACTACAGCAGCCAGACCAACAAGTTGAACGCCTTCCAGCTCAGCATCCAGGAGATCAACGAGCAGGGCGACTTCGACATCATCTACCGCTACGAGAATATCGACTGGACCACCGGCGGCGCATCCGGCGGCAGCAACGGCCTGGGCGGCACGCCGGCCCGCGCCGGCTACAGCGCGGGCAACGGGACCGACTATTTCGAGCTGCCGCAGTCCGGCGACCAGGCGGCCCTGCTCGCGCTCGAGAGCGCCAGCAACGTCGGCACGCCGGGCACCTTCGTGTTCTCGGTGCGCAACGGCGTGCCGACGGTGGGCGTTACCGCCGGCGACGCGTCGATCGACGAGGGCGACAGCACCGATGCCCACTACGTCAGCATTCCGGTCTTCCTGACCGAGGTTTCCGCCTCGGCCGTCACCGTCCATTATTCGACTGCGAACGGCACCGCGCTGGCCGGGCAGGACTATGTGGCGCAGAGCGGCACCCTCACCTTCGCGCCCGGGGTGACGCAGCAGAACATCCTGGTCGCGGTCATCGGCGATGCGGTCGTCGAAGGCAGCGAGGCCTTCACCGTCACCCTGTCCGATCCGTCGGAGGGCGCGTCGATCCTCGACGGCAGCGCGACAGGCACGATCGTCGACGACGATGCCGCGCTGTCGATCGTGGCGGCCAGCGCCGACGCGGCGGAAGGCGACGCGGGCACCACGGCGTTCACCTTCACCGTCTCGCGCACGGGCGACACCAGCCGGCCGGCCACCGCCAGTTGGACGGTGAGCGGTCCGGCGGTGGACGGCGCCGACTTCGCGGGCGGCACGCTGCCTTCCGGCACAGTCACGCTGGGGGTCGGCGAGACCTCGAAGACGATCACCCTCCACGTCGCCGGCGACACCCAGCTCGAAGGCGACGAAAGCTTCACCGTCACCCTGTCCGACCCCGGCCCTGGCGCGAGCCTCGGCACGGCGTCGGCCACGGGCGTCATCCACAACGACGATTTCGCGCCGGCGTCGCTCTCGATCGCAGCGACCGGCGCCGACAAGGCGGAAGGCCAGCCGGGCAGCACGGAATTCACCTTCACCGTCACCCGGACCGGTGACCTGAGCAGCGCCGCGAGCGCGCAGTGGACGGTCGGGGGCACGCAGGTCGATGGCGCCGACTTCACCGGCGGCGAGTTGCCGTCCGGCCTGGTGAGCTTCGCCGCCGGCGAGAGTTCGAAGGTCGTCACCGTCAATGTCGCCGGTGACACTGCGGTCGAATCGAACGAAGCCTTCACCGTCACACTGTCCGACCCCAGTGCCGGGGCCGTCATCGGCACCGCCTCGGCCGATGGCGTGATCCAGAACGACGATGCCTCGCTATCGATCGCCGCGACCCGCGCCGACAAGGCCGAAGGCCAGTCGGGCAGCACGGAATTCACTTTCACTGTCACCCGCACCGGTGACCTGACTGTCGCCGCCAGTGCCCACTGGGTCGTCGGGGGCGCGGCGGTCGATGGCACCGACTTCGTCGGCGGCGAGCTGCCGTCCGGCCTGGTGAGCTTCGCCGTCGGCGAAAGCTCCAAGGTCATCACCGTCGATGTCGGGGGCGACACTGCCGTCGAGTCGAACGAGGCCTTCACCGTCACCCTGTCCGATCCCAGCGTCGGCGCGGTCATCGACACGGCGTCGGCAGGTGGCGTGATCCGCAACGACGACGCCTCGCTGTCGATCGCGGCGACCAGCGCCGACAAGGCCGAGGGGCAGTCGGGCAGTTCGCCGTTCACCTTCACCGTCACCCGTACCGGCGACCTGAGCGCCATCGCCAGCGCCCACTGGGCGGTCGACGGCGAGGGCGTGAATGGTGCCGACTTCACCGGCGGCGAGTTGCCGTCCGGCGTGGTGAGTTTCGCCGCCGGCGAGAGTCTTAAGGTCATCACCGTCGATGTCGCCGGCGACACCGCGGTCGAGTCGAACGAAGCCTTTACCGTCACCCTGTCCGATCCCAGCGTCGGTGCGGTCATCGACACCGCCTCGGCAAGTGGCATGATCGGCAACGACGATGCCTCGCTGTCGATCACCGCAACCAGCGCCGACAAATCGGAAGGCCAGTCGGGCAGTTCGCCGTTCACCTTCACCGTCACCCGCACCGGCGACCTGGCCGTCGCCGCGACTGCCTACTGGACGGTCGGAGGCGCGGCGGTCGATGGCGCAGACTTCACCGGCGGCGAGCTGCCGTCCGGCCTGGTGAGCTTCGCCGCTGGCGAGAGCTCGAAGGTCATTGCCGTCGATGTCGCCGGCGACACCGCGGTCGAGTCGAACGAAGCCTTCTCGGTGACGTTATCCGACCCCAGCGTCGGCGCCGTCCTCGGCACGGCCTCGGCCGCCGGCGTGATCCGCAACGACGACGCCTCGCTGTCGATCGCCGCGACCAGTGCCGACAAGGCCGAAGGCCTGTCGGGCAGCACGGAGTTCACTTTCACTGTCACCCGCACCGGTGACCTGACCGTCGCCACGAGCGCCCACTGGGCCGTCGGTGGCGAGGATGTGAATGGCGCCGACTTTGCCGGCGGCGAGCTGCCGTCCGGCGTGGTGAGCTTCGCCGTCGGCGAAAGCTCCAAGGTCATCACCGTCGATGTCGCCGGCGACACCGCCGTCGAATCGAACGAAGCCTTCACCGTCACACTGTCCGACGCCAGTGCCGGCGCCGTCATCGACACGGCGTCGGCCACCAGTGTCGTCCGCAACGACGACGCCTCGCTGTCGATCGCAGCGGACTGCGCCGACAAAACCGAGGGAGACCTCGGCGCCACGGCCTTCACCTTCACCGTCACCCGGGCCGGCGACCTGAGCGGCGCCGCCAGCGCCAGCTGGGCCGTGACCGATGAGGGGACCATCGACTCCGACTTCATCCCCACGGCGGATCTGCTGGAATCCGCGGACCTCCTTTCCTATATCGCCTCTTCCGTCGATCTCTTCTTTCCAGGCACCTCTCTCTTCGGTGGCCTGCTACCGTCCGGCAGCGTGGACTTCGCCGCTGGGGAGAGTACGAAAACCGTCACCGTCTGGGCCCTCGGCGAGACAGTGCAGGAGGGAGACGAAAGTTTCGCGGTCACCTTGTCCGATGCCAGTGCAGGGACGGTCATCGACACCTCGTCGGCTGTCGGCACCATCCGCAACGACGATGGGCCGCCCGCCGGTTTGGTGTCGATCTCTGACGTGACGGTCGCCGAGGGCAACGACGGGACCGAGCTGGCGACGTTCACGGTGACGCGGACCGGCGGCACGTCGGCATTCAGCATCGACTACGCCACAGCCGATGGCACCGCCATGGTCGCCGACGGCGACTACGCCGCAACCTTCGGCACGCTGCACTTCGGCGACGGTGTCGACGTCCAGACATTCTCCGTGCTGGTCAACGGCGACAGCGTGTTCGAGTCCGACGAGATATTCTTCGTCGATCTGTCGGGGGCGACCCATGGAGCCGTCCTCGGTATCGGCACGGGCCTGGGCACGATCCTCAATGATGACATCGCGCCGGGGCCGACCACGCTCATAGGCACTCCAGGAGACGATAATCTGAATGGCGGGCCGGGCGATGATATCATCATCGGCTTGGCGGGGAGCGACATACTCGGCGGAGGTGCGGGAAACGACAGTCTCGATGGCGGTTCTGGGACCGATCTGCTGATCGGTGGCCTCGGCGCCGACACGTTTTCCGGCGGCGACGGCGACGACTATCTGTTGATCGACAGCGAGGATACCGCCATCGACGGCGGCGCGGGCTTCGATTCGGCCTTCGTGCTGACCAGCGACCCGGTGACGCTGGACATGGGAGCGGCATCGATCGAATGGGCGCTGGGCGATGTCGGCGCCGATACCTTCAACGCCGCAACCCAGACCGGCGGCGTCTACATCTACGGGATGGAGGGCGACGACACCCTCACCGGCTCGGCCTTCGGCGACTACCTCGACGGCGGAGACGGCGCGGACACCCTGGCCGGCGGCAGCGGCGACGACCTCCTGGTAGGCAATGGCGGCGCCGATATCCTGAGGGGCCAGGGCGGCGACGATTACCTCATCGAATTGGGCGGCGACAGCCAGATCGACGGCGGCACGGGCTTCGACTCGCTATTCGTCTGGTCCGACACGGGCGTGACGCTCGATTTGGCGACAGCCTCGATCGAATGGGTGCAGGGCTCGGTGCTCGGCGACGACACTCTGAACGGCGCCGGCAACACCGGGAACACCTTCCTCTACGGCTGGGGCGGGAACGACACGCTGACGGGTGGCGCGGGCGACGACTACATCGCCGGTGGCGCCGGCAACGACGTCCTGACCGGCGGCGCCGGCAACGACACGCTGATCGGTGAGGCGGGCACCGACCGCTATGTCTACACCGCCGCCACCTGGGGCGCCGACACGATCCACTCCTTCGACCCCAACGGCGAGAAGCTGGATTTCACCGCCGTCGCGTCGATCCACTCTTTTGCCGACTTCACGGCGTTCGAGTGGGATCCCGGCAACCTGGGCTACAATTCGACGACGCTGTTCCATACCGACGGCGGCACGACCAGCACGATCACGCTGATCGGCGTGCAGGTGGCGAGCCTTTCCGACTCGGACTTTCTGTTCGTCTAGGCGGACGCGCTCTCAATACAGGTCGAAGATTCGGATTCTCCTTGCGGGAAACAGTGTGTATTGATAGCGTTCGTTACATACACGGCGTTACCGTTACGTCCCAATAGGAGGATCCCGCCATGGCCAAGCCCTTCCCGACCGACAATCCCTTCCTGCACGGCTACTACGGTCCCGTGAACACCGAGGCCGACGCGGGCCACTTGCAGATCACCGGCGAGATGCCGCGCGAGCTCTGCGGCACGCTCTACCGTAATGGACCCAATCCGCAGTTCGCGCCGCGCGGGCCGTATCACTGGTTCGGCGGCGACGGCATGATCCACGCCTTCCACATCGAGAACGGCAACGTCTCCTACAAGAACCGCTGGGTGCGCACGCCCAAGTGGGAGATCGAGAACAAGGAGGGCGAGGGCCTCTCCGGCACCTTCGGCAATCCGCGCTTCACCGACCCACGCGTGATGGCGCTCAACTCGACCATCGCCAACACCAACATCGTCTGGCACGCCGGCCGCCTTCTGGCGCTCGAGGAAGCGCACGCCCCTTATTCGATCGATCCGGCGAGCCTGATGCCGGTCGGTCCCGACGGCGGCTACGAGACCTACGGCAACAAGCTCAACGGCCCGTTCACCGCGCATCCCAAGTTCGATCCTGAGACCGGCGAGATGATCTTCTTCGGCTACTCGGCCAAGGGCCGCTTCACCAAGGAAGTGAGCATCCAGACCGTCGACAAGCACGGCAAGGTCACCCGCGCGGAAATCCTGGAAGGGCCCTTCCCCTCGATGATCCACGACTTCGCCGTGACCAGGAACTGGATCGTGCTGCCGATCTTCCCGCTCACCAGCTCGATGGAACGCGCCATGTCCGGCAAGCCGCCGTTCGCCTGGGAGCCCGACAAGGGCACGCACATCGCCTTCATCCCGCGCAAGGGCACGGTGGCCGACGTGAAGTGGGTGACGGCGCCGCCCTCCTACGTCTTCCATCCGATGAACCATTTCGAGACGGCCGACGGCAAGGTGGTGGTCGACGTCATGAAATACGACGTGGCACCGCTGTTCCCCTTGCCCGACGGCACGCCCTCGACCAAGGAACTGCCGATGGCGAAGCTCTTCCGCTGGACCTTCGACTTCGACGGCCACGGCAACACCATGAAGGAAGAGCAGCTCGACGACCGCTCGGGCGAGTTCCCGCGCTTCGACGAACGCTTCTGCATGAGCGACTACCGCCACGGCTGGATCGTGGCCGGCGACATCACCGATCCCAAGACCGGCGAGCCGCGCCAGGACGGGCTCGTCCATTACGATCTCAAGAGAGGCAAGAGCACGGGCTGGAGCGCCGGCCCCGACGACCGGTTCGGCGAGCCGGTGTTCGTGCCGCGCTCAGAAGGGGCGGCCGAGGGCGACGGCTGGCTGCTGAGCGTGCTGTTCCGCGGCGGGGAGAAGCGCAGCGATCTCGCAGTCTTCGAGGCGACCGACCTCGCCAAGGGACCGGTGGCGCTCGCCCACCTCAGCAGCCGAGTGCCGGCCGGCTTCCACGGCAACTGGCGGCCAGGGACGCTATAAGATCAGAGCCTCCCCCGTCTCTCGGGGGAGGAGAAGAATAGAGAGAGCACGCCATGATCGTCGTCCATCACCTGAACAACTCGCGCTCACAGCGCATTCTGTGGATGCTGGAAGAGCTCGGCGTGCCCTATGAGATCAAGTGCTACGAGCGCGAGGCCTCGATGCAGGCGCCGGCGTCCCTGCGTGCCGTGCATCCGCTGGGCAAGTCGCCGGTGATCACCGACGGCGACAAGACGCTGGCCGAATCGGGCGCGATCCTCGAATACCTGGCCGAGACCTACGGCGGCGGGAAGTTCGCGCCGGCCGCCGGCACGCCGGAGCGGCTGCACTACACCTACTTCATGCACTACGCCGAAGGCTCGCTGATGCCCCTGCTGTTCATGAAGCTGGTGTTCGGCAAGTTGCCCGGGCGCGTGCCCTTCTTCATGCGGCCGGTCGCCCGTGCGATCGCCAGGGGCGCCGACAGGACGCTGCTCGGCCCACAGATCGGCAACCACTTCGCCTTCCTCGAAGGCGAGCTCAATAAGCGCGAATGGTTCGCAGGCGCCGACTTCTCGGCCGCCGACGTCCAGATGAGCTTCCCGCTCGAGGCGGCGGCGGCCCGTTCGCCGATCTTCGCCCAACTGCCCAAGCTCAAAGCCTTCGTCGACCGCATCCACGACCGGCCGGCCTATAAGCGCGCCCTTGAAAAAGGTGGCGCGTACGAACTCCTGAAATAGACGATAATCACCGGCAACGATTTTCAAAGGAGCGAAACGATGGCCCTTCCGGCCCTGCTGCGCGACAACCTCTCGATCCCCGTGGTCGGTGCCCCGCTGTTCATCATCTCCAATCCCGACCTGGTGATCGAGCAGTGCAAGGCCGGCATCGTCGGTGCCTTTCCGGCGCTGAACGCGCGGCCCAAGGAAATGCTCGAGGAGTGGCTGAAACGCATCACCTCGGAACTTGCCGAATTCAAAGCCAAGCATCCCGAAAAGAAGGTAGCGCCGTTCGCGGTCAACCAGATCGTGCACAGCTCGAACGACCGGCTGCAGCACGACATCGACCTCTGCGAGAAATACAAGGTGCCGATCCAGATCACCTCGCTGCGCGCGCCCGACGACGTGGTGAAGTCGGCCCACCGCTACGGCTGCCTGGTGTTCCACGACGTGACCAACGTGAAGCACGCCAAGCGCGCACTCCAGGCCGGCGTCGACGGGCTGATCCTGGTGTGCGCCGGTGCCGGCGGCCATGCCGGCGCGCTGTCGCCCTTCGCGCTGGTGCCGGAAGTGCGCCAGTTCTACGACGGCTGCATCCTGCTCTCGGGTTCGATCTCCAACGGCGCCTCGGTGCTGGCCGCCCAGGCGATGGGCGCCGACCTCGCCTATCTCGGCACGCGCTTCACTGCCAGCAAGGAAGGCGGCGCCACCGAGGCCAACAAGCAGTGCATCATCGATTCGTCTGGCGAGGAGATCGTCTACACCAACCTCTTCACCGGCGTGCACGGCAACTACCTGAAGCGCAGCATCGCGGCCTCCGGCCTCGATCCCGACGCCCTGCCGGAAGCCGACAAGAGCAAGATGAACTTCGGCTCGGGCGGCAACATGAAGGTCAAGGCCTGGCGCGACATCTGGGGCGCCGGCCAAGGCGTCGGCCAGATCTTCGACGCCCCGCCGGCGGCCGAGATCGTGGCCCGGCTGAAGGCCGAGTACGAGGCGGCGCGGGCGGCGCTGTTCGCCGGCGAGACGGTGCCGACGCAGTTGAGGCAGGCGGCCGAGTGACAAGCGCCTTGCGCTTGTCATCCTTGAGGCCACAGGCCGAAGGATCTTTTTAGGGCCACAGGAAAGGTCCCTCGCTTCGCTCGAGATGACACGCTAAGAGCCTGTCACATGATCCGTCGCCTGTATGATTGGGTGATCCGCCTCGCGGGTCACCAATACGCCATTCCCGCCATGGGCGCGGTGGCGTTCGCCGAAAGCTCGTTCTTTCCCATCCCGCCCGACGTGATGCTGATCCCGATGGTGCTGGCCAACCGGGACAAGGCCTTCCGCATCGCCCTGGTCTGCACCGTCTGCTCCGTCCTGGGTGGCCTGCTGGGCTATGCCATCGGCTACTATTTCTTCGAGACGGTCGGCGAGTGGGTGGTGAAGACCTATGGCCTGCAAGCGGGGCTGGAGGCCTTTCGTCACGGCTTCCAGGAACACGGCATCTGGATCATTCTGATCAAGGGCCTTACCCCCATTCCCTACAAGCTGGTGACCATCGCCTCGGGTGCCGCGCACTTCGACCTCTTCACATTCGTGTGGGCGTCCATCGTGACGCGTGGCATCCGCTTCTTCCTCGTGGCAGCCTTGCTGTGGAAGTTCGGCGAGCCGATCCGCAGCTTCATCGAGGAGCGGCTGACACTGCTCACCTGGCTGTTCCTGATCGCGCTGATCGGCGGCTTCGTCGCCTTCCGCTATCTGTTCTGAGGGACCTTCATGGCCATGCCGCAACGCTTCCCCCTCCCCAGCCTGATCGGCCTGCTGGCCGCCCTCGGCAGCACGGGGATGCTGGGCGGCGCGCTCTACTTCCAGTACGTCGTGGGACTGGCGCCCTGCGAGATGTGCCACTGGCAGCGCTGGCCGCATATCGCCGCCATCGTGGTGGGTCTGCTGGCCCTCGCCTCCTTCGCCCGGCCGCGCCTCGCACTCGCCTTCGCTGTGCTTGCGATCGCCGCACTCGCCGTCACCTCGGCGATCGGTGTCTTCCATGCCGGCGTCGAACTCCACTGGTGGCAGGGCCCGCAGGCCTGTTCGGGCAACATCCCGCGCGGGCTCACGCCGGACGAACTCAA
>Ga0082335_1009737_pt1 | contig 10205 bp, 11 predicted proteins | sample Subgrocontami58m_FD_72375 | JGI IMG/M metagenome (GOLD analysis project Ga0082335, IMG submission 72375) | Subsurface groundwater microbial communities from S. Glens Falls, New York, USA - GMW37 contaminated, 5.8 m (SPADES assembly) (version 2) ... | reverse complement strand
CAGGTGAAAGGGGGGGGAAGAGAACGATGCCCACATTCTCTCCTCCAAAACAAGTAACTTCAGACCCCAAAGTGTAACTTAAATATCTCTAAAAATTGTCTTGACAAGTGGGTCCACCTTATTTCATGAACTTATGGATTCCCACCTGCGCGGGAATGACAGCGTGGGGACATTTTTCAAAGGTCTCCAAGAGGGTGGACAGCCGATTCTCTCCTTCTGTGAAATACTCACCAGAAAGGGAGCAATAAAGGAATTTGACAGAACGCCGGAAACGCTAAGACGATACAATCACGAGGGAAGTGGTGCTGGAAGTGATCAAACGCCTTAAGACCATTGCAGAGCGTTTCAGGCACTACCGTATCTATTTGCGACAGATCGGATATTTGAAAGTGTTTGAATAAGATTGTCATTGATTAGAGGAAAGGTCAGTCAATTAATGTTCAAAGATAAAACGTTACTTATTACTGGTGGTACCGGTACTTTCGGGAATGCTGTCTTAAGACAATTTCTGGAAACCGATATCAACGAGATCCGTATCTTTTCCCGTGATGAGAAAAAACAGGATGAGATGCGTAACACGTTGAAAAGTCCAAAAGTCAAATTTTATCTTGGCAACGTGAGGGATTATGACAGTATTGCTCCCGCCATGCAAAATGTGGATTTGGTTTTCAATGCCGCAGCACTCAAGCAGGTACCGTCCTGTGAATTTTTTCCTTTAGAAGCCGTTCGCACTAATGCCTTGGGTGCCGAAAACGTAATGAATTCAGCATTGGCCTGTAATGTAAAAAACATGATCGTCCTTAGTACAGATAAAGCTGTTTATCCAATAAATGCCATGGGTATATCGAAAGCACTCATGGAGAAAATGATGATTGCTAAGGCGCGAACATATGGATCAGCGAGCACCATATTTTGCGGGACCCGCTATGGTAATGTCATGGGTTCCCGGGGTTCGGTCATACCCTTGTTCATCAACCAGATCTTGTCTGGTCTGCCCATCACAGTGACCGATCTCCATATGACCCGGTTTATGATGTCAATTGATGATGCTTTGGATTTGGTTCTCTATGCGTTTCAGCATGGGTGCCCCGGTGATATTTTTGTTCAGAAGGCACCCGCGGCAACTATTGAGACCTTGGTCAAGGCCCTGCAAACGCTTTTTAATAAAAAAAATGAGCTTCAGATTATTGGAACCCGACATGGAGAAAAACTATACGAAACTCTTTTAACACGTGAGGAAATGGCCCGATCTGAGGATTTGGGGAAATATTACCGTATACCTGCCGATGTGCGCGACCTCAACTATGCCTGTTATTTTACAGAAGGTCAGGTGAAGGTCTCTTGCCGAGAGGACTACAATTCACATAATACTCATCAGCTTGATGAAGATGGGCTTATTACATTGCTTAGTAAACTTGATTTTGTTAGTGATGCCCTTAAAACAGGGAAGATTAGTTTGTAGGATATTCTGCATCTCCAAGGATTATATTTCACATGGCAGTTAAGAAGAAGGTGTTGGTTTTGGGTGTTACAGGTATGCTGGGCCACATGGTTCAGCGCGTGCTTGCAGCATCGGAAACTATTGATGTGCGCGGTACGCATATATCTGACAGAACTGCACCTTATTATTTTGATGTCATGGATGGATTAAAGGATCTTGCGGTAATTAGTGACCAATCGCAAGGATACGACTATTTTATTAATTGCATAGGTATACTTCCAAAGACAATTGCTGATAGAGGCCCATCCCCTACCCGCAAAGCTATCAAAATCAATTCTCTCTTTCCTCATGAATTATCTGTGTTTGCAAGGACACGCGATGTCAGGGTTATACATATTTCCACTGATGGTGTTTTCTCAGGAGAGGCAGATAGTTACGGGGAAGACGATGTTCATGATTGCCCTGATTTTTACGGCGTAACAAAAAGCCTCGGTGAGGTGGATGATAAAGATTTTCTGAACTTGCGGTGTTCTATAATTGGTCCCAGTCCATTTTTGGGAGAAGGATTGCTGGAATGGTTCTTAAAGCAGCCGGATGGCTCCGTTCTGTCTGGTTATACAAATCATATGTGGCATGGTATTTCGACATACCAGTTTGGGCAACTCTGTCTCAAGATAATCGAGGGTGATCACTTTGATACTCTGAGAAGAGAGTCTGCTGTTTTTCATTTTGCACCTAACGAACCTATTTCAAAGTTTGAACTCCTTCGCCTTTTTGAAGAAATATTTAAAAAACATGTCCATGTTGAGGCTAAAGCAAGCGACGATAAGATATACAAACGAATCCTTCAAACCAAGTACAGTGGACTTAAAAATATTTATCCTTTTGGTATTCCTGTCGCCAGAATGGTTTCTGAATTAGCGTTCTATATGAATAGAAATAGTGGAGATAATCATGCAAGTAGCGCCCATTAAGCCCATAGGGAAGTTTGTTAGTCGCATAACTTGTCGTTTTTGTGAAGGATCTAATTTAACAAGAATATTGGATTTTGGTGATTTCCCATTGGCTGGAGGTTTTCTTAAAGAAGAAGATTTCCCCAATGAAAAATATTACCCCTTCAATCTTAATTTATGTCAGGACTGCTTTTTAGTCCAGATAAGCGATGTAGTGCCGGCAGAGGTCTTGTTCAAAGAAAACTATTTCTTTTTTTCGTCTGCGATAGGTACATTGGTTGATCATTTTAAAAGTTTTGCGCTCGAAACTTACGAGCGTTTTCTTCAGGATAAGAATAATCCATCGGCATTTGAACTTGGCTGCAATGATGGTGTTTTACTCAAACCACTGGCAGCGCTTGGAGTGCGTGCAGTTGGAATAGATCCAGCAACCAATGTGGTAAATTCTATCGATTCGAAAGATGTTACTGTAATTAACGATTTCTTCTCTGAAAAGCGCGCCATCGAAATCAAGAAAGAATACGGGCAATTTGACGTTTTTTTATCCAGCTATTCTTTTGCTCACATTGACGGTATGATTGACATCCTGAAGGGAGTTAAATGTTTATTGAAGAATGACGGAGTACTTGTAATCGAAATATATTACCTGGGTACTCTTATCGATGGAATGCAATACGACATGATTTACCATGAACATATGAGTTATTACTCATTAAAATCTCTAATAAGCTTTTTGAAGAGATTTGACATGGAGATTTTTGATTTACACAATATTCCAGGAATACGTTCCGGTTCTGTGCGGTTTTTTGCCAAGAATATCGGGCAGCGGTCTGAAGAAATTTCGCCAGCAGTTTTTGATATGATCAAATATGAAGAAAACAGAGGTTTTGATAACGTTGATACGTATTCGAAGTATGCAGAAAGGGTGGCCGACACACGGAGGCAACTTTTAGATACGCTGAAGCGCTTAAAGTGCGAGGGGAAAACGATTATTGGTTATGGTGCATCCGGAAGAGGGACCATCGTTATGAACTATTGCGGTATAGACAGCCGCTATCTGGATTATGTTGTCGATGACGCACTAGCCAAACAAGGATTCTACACTCCAGGTACGCATGTGCCAATAAGATCGTGGGATTACGTTAAAGAAGCGAAATTTCCTGATTATGCGGTGTTGTTTGCTTGGGCTTTTACAGATGAAGTTATTAAAAAGAGACAAGATTACCTGCAACAAGGCGGGAAATTCATTGTACCCTTACCGGAAGTAAGGATAGTATCCAAGTAGGGATATCAATTCCTGTCAATGTCGAGAATGCCTTGCATAAAAATATAAGTATCATCAGTCTCAATGTGATAGCGGAGGAGTAGCATGAAAGTAATGACAATCATGGGCACCAGGCCTGAGATGATTAAGATGTGGTCCGTTTTAAGAAAGTTAGATGAGCTTAATTTTGATCACATTATGGTTCATACCGGGCAAAATTATACAAAAGAATTAAAGGATTTTTTCTTTAAGGATTTAGAGTTGCGGTCACCTGATTATCAATTAGCAATAGATACAACAAACTATGGGATAGAAGTGTCTGATGTTATTCGAGAGAGCGATCAATTATTCAGAAAGGTAAAACCCGATGCCCTAATCATTCTTGGGGATACGTACAGTGGTTTGTCAGTGCTGCCAGCATCTCATTATGGCATTAAGATATTCCACATGGAAGCAGGGTTACGCGCATGGGATAAACGAATGCCTGAACAGAGGAACCGAATTTTAATCGATCACATTTCCGACATATTGCTTCCTTTCAATAATTATCATAGAGAAAACTTACTTAGAGAGAATATTCACCCATCGAAAATATTTGTTACCGGGAATACTACATTTGAAGTGATGCGTTCCTTCCATGATCGAATTAAAGAAAGCAATATCTTGAAAACTCTCGATTTGAAGTCAAAAGAATACCTTTCTGTCACCGCTCATAGAAAAGAAAATGTTGATGATCTCGAATCACTCCAGAAAATTTTAGAGGGACTTTCTCTGGTCTATGAGAAATTTAAAAAAGAAATTATTTATCCCATGCATCCCAGAACAAAAAGCAAAGCCAAAGGAATGACGTTTTCCAAAGGGATCCGGATTATTGACCCGCTCGGGTTTTACGATTTTAATCATCTCAGCATGAATGCATTTTGCCTTCTTGGTGACTCTGGAACAACACCGGAAGAAAGTCTATTTTATAAGGTTCCATGTGTAAGTATACGAAAAACTACCGAAAGGCCTGAAACAGTGGAAGCGGGCGCACATGTCGTGGCCGGAATCGATCCTAAAAATATTGCCGAAGCAGTGGAAACTGTTACGAGCATGAAGTGGGATGCACGGTATGACCTTTGTGAAGATTTTAGTCCGTCATCGGTTGTGATCAATGTGCTAAGAAGTCAGATTACTAATTACTTTTAATTGCTGATGCGGATATTACTCCTTGTCGTTTATTATTTGCCCAGCACCATGTCGAGTGCAACACTTATTCATGATCTTGCTGTTGAATTCCAGCGATTAGGCCATGAACCTATAGTGGTGGCGCCCGATGAGAACATTTTGCAGGATCATCAGGTTTTGTATGAGAATGGCATAAAGGTTTTAAGAGTTCGGACCGGTAAAATAAAATCAGCAACCAAATTTATTCGTGCTTTCAATGAAATCAGGCTATCAAATATTATTTGGGAAAAGGGGGAACGATTTTTTAGTGAAAATCCCTGCGATTTAATTATTTATTACTCACCAACCATTTTTTTCAGCTCCCTTGTAAAAAGGCTGAAAAGAAAATTTACCTGTCCATCTTATTTACTTCTCGGTGATATTTTTCCACAATGGGCTGTGGAAACCGGCGTTTTGCGAAAAGGTTTAATCTATAGATATTTCAAATATAAAGAACGGCAGAATTACGAAGCAGCAGATATTATTAGAGTTCAATCTCCGGCTAATCTGCTGTATTTCCAAGAAAATAGATTGGATAAAAAGTATCGCTTAGAGGTGCTTTATAACTGGACATCCTTAACTGAAGAAGATGCCCCGCCTACTACATATCGTGTTCGTTTAAGTTTACAAAATAAAGTAGTTTTTTTTTATGGTGGCAATATCGGTGTTGCCCAGGATGTCGATAACATTGTACGTCTTGCAGATAATTTGCGAAATGAACCAACCGCATATTTCTTGCTCGTCGGTGGCGGGAGTGAGGTTGGTCGATTAAAAGCATTAATAGGCATGAAGGGATTGGCTAATATTGCTATTCACGACTCCGTGAATCATCAAGAATACCTGTCTATGCTTTCCGAATTTGATGTGGGCTTAATCTCCCTTGATCGTCGCTTAAAGTCTCATAATTTCCCAGGGAAAATGATGAGCTATATGTATCATTCTAAACCCATTCTGGCCAGTATAAACGCCAGCAATGACTTGAAAGCAATGCTGGAAGATAAGAAAGCTGGTTTTGTTTGTATAAATGGTGAAGATCGCAAATTGGCAGCTCATGCACGAAGGTTAGTATCCGACGCGACTTTGCGCCGTCAAATGGGGCTCAACGGTCGTGCCCTTCTGGAAAGCACTTTTTCGGTTTCAAAAGCTGCCAGTCAAATCTTATCTCATTTTTCTAATTGAATCATTTTGATTATTAATCAAACAAATATCAACATCCCGAAGGTGGTTTTAATAACTGGCGCTACCGGGGCTGTTGGCCCGCGTGTCGTTCATGCTTTGGATCAAGCAGGTTTCCTGATCCGGACATTTTCGTTTGACACTCCTAAAGAAGGCATGATTCCGCAGAACGTGGAAGTCTTACTGGGTGATGTCACGGACAAGGCGGCCGTCCTATCTGCTATGCAAGGTGTGGATGCGGTCATTCATATGGCGGCTCTCCTGCACATTGTCAATCCGCCGCCTGAATTGCGTGAAAAATACGAGCGCGTCAATATTGGCGGAACAGCGACGGTAGTTGAAGCTACAATTAAGGCGGGTGTGAAGCGCGTTGTCTTATTCAGCACTATTGCGGTGTATGGACCTTCAGATGGTCGCGTGCTCAATGAGATGTCGCCGACTCATCCTGACACTTTTTATGCTCAGACCAAATGTGCCGCCGAACAGATTGTGTTAAATGCGAGAGGCGCCGACGGTCAACCGTTAGGAACTGTGCTGCGTCTGGGGGCGGTTTATGGGTCACGGATTAAGGGGAACTATGAGAGGCTGACGAGGGCTTTAGCGGTAGGAAAAAGGGGGACACGACTTTGTAATGTCCCCCATTTTCCGCCCCATTTTCCGTTTATTCCTGTTGGAAATGGGCTGAATCGGCGAACGCTTGTTTATGATAAGGATGTTGGTCGTGCGGCTGCGCTGGCTGTTTCTCATCCCGCGGCGGCAGGTAGGGTCTTCAATGTGACTGATGGCGGGTTTCATAGCTTGAATGAAATTATTGGATCCATTTGCTCGGCACTTGGTCGTAGACCGCCCCGGTTGTCATTGCCCGTGGGACCGATGCGGGTCGTGGCTGGGTTGATTGAGACTGGATACCGTGTCATGGGAATTATGGGTACACGATCCCAATTTCTGGCGAAATTGGGTCAGGTCCCCACAATTCCCCCGATCACACGAGAGACGATAGACAAATATACTGAGGATATTGCCGTCGATGGCAGTCTTATTCAGAAGGAACTCGGCTTTGTACCCCAATATGATTTAAAGACCGGGTGGGAAGAGACGGTCCGAGAAATGCGGGAAAAACAAGTGCTGAGTGCTGAGGACTGAGTGGTAAGGGTATTTGATTGAATTGCTGCTGTTCATCCTTAAGAAGCTGGTCAGCCGCTTTTTCTTTCCCCTGGCATTGGCGATAGAACTTATCCTGCTGGGGGTTTTTCTTAAAAAAAGACGAAGATCAGTTATTTTAGCGGGCGTGACAATTCTCTACCTCTGCTCTTTCTCCCCCGTTGGTTACTTGATCTTGCGCCCGTTGGAAAGCCAATATCAACCCATTTCATTGTCCAGCTTGAATAAGGAGGTGCGATGGATTGTGGTGCTGGGCGGCGGCTCCCGGGGAGATGCAGCTCTCACTCCGGAAGACCGCTTGGGCGATGCCACGTTGAAACGTTTACTGGAAGGGGTGCGGCTCTGCCGACTTCTCCCGGAGGCAAGGTTGGTTCTTTCCGGCGGGGATTATCGGGGAATCTCTCCGGATGCCGAGATTATGCAGCAGGTCGCCCTTGATTACGGTGTGGCGCGGGAGAGAATGCTCTTGGAGGCGGCTTCCCGGGACACGGCGGATCAGGCAACATTTTTGCGGGACCGTCTGGGGAAAGCCCCCTTTTATCTGGTTACTTCGGCCACCCATATGATACGGGCAATGAGAATGTTCAAACGCGCAGGTACGCAACCGATTGCGGCGCCGACAGATTTTCATGCTGTATCGGCCCCTTTTCAAGTTACCGACTTTTTTCCCAACGCCGGGATCTTGGCCAATACGGAAGGGGCTTTCAATGAGTATCTGGGGCTTTGCTGGGGATGGGTCAGGGGGCAAACATAAGTTTTGAGTTATTAGTTCATAGTTGCTTAATGTTTTGGTCCAATGGAATGTTGTGGTTATGCATGAAAAACAGTATCTGATTTTCCTTGATATTGATGCGAGAAAGCGGCATTATCACATCACCGACAATGGCAAGATTATAAAGTTTGTTGTTCAGTTGGAGGTTAAAACAAAGGATTTTTGGAAAGTAGTCCTGCGTTACGATACATTCCACGGTTATGCGCATAAAGATTGTTATGATATCGAAGGAAAGTGCAAAAAGATCAATCTATCCATCGGTTTCGATGATTCAATGACAATAGCCGATGAAGACATAGATGAAAACTGGGAATTTTACAGAGAGAAGTTTCTCAAGGGGGATATTGTATGATGACAGAAAAGACTATCTTAGAAAAAAATAGCATGCTTGTTAGGGAATTTGACAAGTACATCTTGGAACATCCTGAATTTGCAGATCGCATTCCTGATGATGCGTTGGTCGTTATACAGCTTGAAGGCGATGAAGAATTTAACACTTGGGCCAGGGAAGCTGCTAAGAGTGCGGGAGAAGGGCATCATATTGCGTTTGTAAATGTAATGGATATTAAGCCGGTTAGATCGCGGATAGAAAAGTTGGAAGTCGTCTTGGCTGCCTGAACCATTTGTTATTATAATTTGGGGGTCAGGTCTTGAAATTTAGCGTTTTATGAAAACCGTCAACCTCTTCACTGCACCTGATTCCCGCTTTATCGTCTTTTCCGATGCCCACCGGGGCGACGGGACGGGGGCCGATGACTTTGCTGCCAATTCTCTGATCTTCAAATGCGCCCTCGACTACTACCTGGAGGAAGGATTCACGCTGATCGAGCTGGGCGATGCGGAAGAACTTTGGGAAGTCAAACGCTTCGATCAGATCTATATCACCCACACCTCCATTTACGAGCGGCTGGCCGCATTTCATGACCGCGATCCCCAAAAGACGCGGTACATCAAAATCTGGGGCAATCACGACCTCTACTGGCAAGACAACGAAGAGGCGCTCGGCAGGCTCTTTCCCGGCATCGTCGTTTATGAGGCGGCCCTGCTGGACGGGCACATGCTGCTGTGGCACGGGCATCAGGCCGATCCCTCGTGCAGCGGGACTTGGGCGCGGGTCGGCAAATTCTTTGTGAGGAAATTTTGGACTGCCATGCAGCGCTGGGGATTCCGGGATCCGACGCGGGCGGCAAATAATCCCGGGCGTTGCGACCAGATCGACGAAACCCTCCACAACTGGGCCAACGGAGCGTTACCTGACGCCTTCGGCTTTGAGACCGGCAAGATAGACACGATTATTGCCGGCCACACCCACCGGCCCGTCTATGAAAACCTCTCGCTTACGGAACGGATGTATCTCGAATCCAACATCGGCACACAGGGCATACGGCGGAAGTTCCATTCCGATCCTGCTTATTACAACACCGGCTCCTGCGTTCATCCCCGCTGCATCACGGGCCTTGAGATCACGCCGGGGAAAGATGGGAAGCCTGCCTTTACCCTCATCAAGTGGGGCTATGCAGCCCAAGGTGCGGGGCGGACACTGGCGATCGAGCGGGAAGAGTTGGAAGGGAACAATAAATGGGGACGGTTCTAATTTTCTCTTCCCTAATTTCTTCTCAGAGAATCAGTCAATAATTAGAACTGTCCCCATTTATTCTGTAATTTTTTCCTTGACATCGGGGTGTCGTGTGCGTACATTGTTCGCACAATGATGTAACGCACAAGGAGGTCATTATGGCAACATCCAGAGTCACGGCAAAGGCATCGTCTTCTCAAAATCGGATATCCGCAATACGCTCCGGCAGATTGGGGCTGCGAACGACGCCGGTCCAAGCCGCCCTAATCCAGCGCGCAGCCGAGGTGTCGCGGAGGAGCATTACCGAATTTATCCTGTCCAGTGCTTGCGAAAAGGCGGAACAAACCCTTTTGGACCAGCGGCTTTATATGGTGGACGAAAATACCTGGAGTGAATTCCAGGATGTGCTCGAAAGACCGGCTCAAATGAAAACTGGCCTACAGGAGCTTGTTGCGGAACCTGCGGTCTGGGAAAAGTAGCATGTCAACGGTGTCCTATGAGATCCCCGTTCTGCTTACGAAAGAGCATGATTGTGGCGATTTCGATTGTGGCCATGCTCTGCTGAACGATTGGCTGCGGCGCCATGCAATGCAGAACCAACAGGCCAATGCGGCGAGGACCTTTGTTGTTTGTCAGGGGCGCCGGGTCATCGGCTA
>Ga0082335_1009736_pt1 | contig 10208 bp, 7 predicted proteins | sample Subgrocontami58m_FD_72375 | JGI IMG/M metagenome (GOLD analysis project Ga0082335, IMG submission 72375) | Subsurface groundwater microbial communities from S. Glens Falls, New York, USA - GMW37 contaminated, 5.8 m (SPADES assembly) (version 2) ... | reverse complement strand
CGTTCGCGTATTCCACCACCTCGGCATGATAGGCGTGGATCTCGGCGAACACGGCCTCGGCCGGCACGAACATCACCGCGCCGTCGGAGGTCTCGTTGGCGATGATGTACTTGGACGCGATCGCGTCGACATGCCGCTTGATGTCGGCGCGGAACGCCTTCTGCGCGAGGCTGCGGTCCGCTTCGTTTACGCCGGCCTCGAACATGCGGTGATAGTTCTCCAGCGGGAACTTCGAATCCACCGCCACCAGGCCCGTGGGCTCGGGCAGCTTCAACACGCAATCGGCGCGCGTGCCGTTCGACAGCGTGTACTGCGTCTCGAATGCGCCCGCGGGCATGAGGTTGCGCACCAGCGCTTCGAGCTGCACTTCGCCGAACGCGCCGCGCGAGCGCTTGTCGCCTAGCAATTCCTGCAGGCTCACCACGCTGCCGGTGAGGCTGTCGATTTTTTTCTGCGCCTCGTCGATGGTGGCGAGACGCTGCATCACGTTGACGAAAGTCTCGTTGGTCTTCTTGAAACCCTCGTCCAGACGCTCGCTCACCTTGCCGGAGATCTGCTCCAGGCGCTGGTCGATCTTGGCATTCAATTGCTCGGTGGTCGCAGCCAACTGCTTGATCATGGCTTCGCGGCTCTGCCCCAGGTTCTCGGACAAACTGAGCTTGAGAGCGTGCAGCGTGTCGCGGGTCTGCTTGAGTTCCTCGGCGAGAGTGCCGCGCAAGCGCTCGGAGGATTCGCCGAAGTTCGCGCCCAGACGGTCGCCCTGCCGCGTCAGGCCGCCATGCAGGTCGGCGAGCATGGCGCGGTGCTTTTCTTCCAGGTTCTGCGCCATGCCCACGGGCAACGCCCCCAGCTTGCCGCTTATTGCGGCCATGCGCCAGGCAAGCCAGAGCGCGACCAGGAACAGCAGAACCGAGAGAGCGATGAGGAATTCCAGCATGAGCCAAAGTATAGCCGAAGCGGCCAGTGTCCTAGGGCCTGCTTACATTCAGCGACACGTCCCCAGCCATCGGGTACATCAGGCTTCACGCAACGCCAGCATTGGCGGATGATTCAGCGCGGCACGAGCGCCCAGCCAGGAGTTGAGCGCGACGCAGGCGAGCCCCGCCGCCGGCCCGGCAATCCAGATCGCCGCGTTGAACCGCCACGGGAACTGGAACACGAGATCGGCGAGCACGTAGCCGATCGCGCTAGCCCCAGCCGCGGCGAGCACCCCGGCCACCAGCCCGAGGGCGAGAAACTCGGCATGTTGCGCCCCCGCCACCTGCGCGCGGCTCGCCCCCAGCGCCCGCATCAGCGCCGCCTCCTGCAGCCGCTCGTCCTGGGTCGAGAGCAGCGCCGCGTACAACACCAACACGCCCGCAACCAGCGCGAACAAGAACACGAACTGCACTGCGCGGATCACCTGATCGAGCACGCCGTTCACCTGGCGCATAACCGCGCTGACGTCGATCACGGTGAGGTTCGGAAACGCCCGCGTCAGGCGGGTGGTGAACAGGGCGTCCGTAGCGGGCAGACGAAAGGTGGTCATGTAACTCAGCGGAAAACCCGCCAGCGCCGCGGGTGTGGTCACAAAAAAGAAATTCGGCCGCATCGAGTCCCAGTCGAGCTTGCGCAGGCTCGTCACCGGCACGGTGACACTGGCCCCGCCGCCCGAGAAACTCAAGCTGTCGCCAAGCTTGATCCCCAGGCGCTCGGCAATCCAGACCTCGACCGAAACCGAGCCCAGCGCAAGATCGTCGGCGCTGAACCAATGTCCGCCAGTCACCTGATTTCCCGGCGGAGGCGTCAGCATGAAGCTCAGGTTGAACTCGCGGTCGATCTGGCGCTTGGCGCGCTCGTCGGCGTAATCGGTCGCGCCTACCGCGCGGCCGTTGATCGCGGTCAGCCGCGCCCGAACCATGGGAAAAGTCGAAGGCGCCTCGACTCGATTCCGCGCGAGGAATTGCGCGAGCGGCCGCACCTGCTCCGGCTGGATATTGACGACGAAGCGGTTGGGCGCATCCTGCGGCAGCTTGGTGCGCCAGGACTCGAGCAAGTCGCCGCGGATGAACGTCAGCAGCAGCAGCACCGTCAGGCCCAGCGCCAGCGCGACGACCTGCACCGCGTTGGCGCGGCTGCGCCGGCGCAGATTCGCGAGGCCGTAGCGCCAGGACACGCTGCCCGCGCGGCCGAGGGCGGCGAACAGGCGCAAGGCGCCCAGGCTCGCCAGCCAGAACAACAGGAACGCCGCGCTAAAGCCGCCGAACACGGTGGCGCCGAGTTTGAGTTCGCCCGCCTGCCACGCGAGCAAAGCTCCCAGCGCGGCCAGCCCCAGGACGTAGCCGGCGAGCGCGCTTTGCCGGGGCGCGCCGACCTCGCGGCGGATGACGCGTATCGCCGGAACGTTCTTCAACTGCAGCAACGGCGGCAGCGCGAAACCGAGCAGCAGCAGCAATCCCGCGGCAAATCCCTGCAGCACCGGATAGAAGCCGGGCTGCGGCAGCGATGAAGCGACGAAGTCGGTCAGCCAGCGCGCGATCATGGCCTGACCGGCGAAGCCCAGCACGCAGCCTATAGCGCACGCCGCCAGGCCCAGCAGCACGAATTCCCCCCCGAACAAGACAAACAGCCGGCCCTGCTGCGCGCCGAAACAGCGCATCACGGCATAACCGTCCAGATGGCGCCGGGTGTAGCGCCGCGTGGACAGCGCGATGGCGACAGCGGCGAGGATCACCGCGAGCATGGCCGAGAGGCCGAGGAATTGCTGCGCGCGGTCCAACCCCGCGCGCACTTCGGGGCGGGCGTTGCCCAGGCTCTCGATGCGCTGCCCCGGCCCCAGCTTGGGCTTGGCCCAGTTCTCGTAAGCGTCGGTGGCCGCGCGCGCGCCGGCGACGTAAATCTGATACTGCGCGCGGCTGCCGGTCTGGATCAACCCGGTGGCGGCGAGATCGTCCACGCGCATCAGCAGGCGCGGCGCGATATTGAAAAAGCTCACGCCGCGATCGGGCTCCAGCGTCAGCACCGCGCCCACGCCGAAGCGCGCATTGCCCAATTCGATACTCTGGCCCGGCTCGACGCCGAGCGCCGCGGCGAGGCGTTCGTCCAGCCACACCGAGCCCGGCGGCGGGATGGCGTCGGTTTCGGCATCCTCGGCATGCAGGCGCGGGGCGATGCGCAGCTTGCCGCGCAAGGGGTAGCCCGCGCTCACCGCCTTAACCCCCGCGAGCTGGGTTGCGTCGCCGGCGCGCGCCATGCTGACGAAGCTCACGCCCTCGGCGCGATCGAGGCCGCGCTTGGCGATTTCCTCGCTCAATTCGAGAGCGAAGGGATGATCGGACACCAACAGCACGTCCGCGCCGAGCATCTGGTTTGCCTCCCGCGTCAGCGCCTGCCACACGCGGTCGGCGAAGAAGGCGACGCTGGTGACGCTGGCCACGGCGATGACCAGAGCGAGCGCCAGCACGCGCAGTTCGCCCGCGCGAGCGTCGCGCAGGAGCATTTTCAGCGGCAGGGGCAGATTGATGACCACGAATCAAGTATCGACATAATCGGCGATTTTGGATAAATGCAACCCCAAGCCGGGGTTGCCTTTCTCCGGAACCGTGTTTTCCGGACGGATAAAAAGCGCATCCGTCCGGAAAACACGGTTGGCGCGCGCAGCGCGCAAGTCCGCTGGTGGCATGCGACAGCACTTGATACGCTGCATCCAACCATGTGCTTCATGCGACGATGCGCCCGCCAACGAGCCGTATCTGGCGCTGGCAGCGGCGCGCGATGGCATCGTCATGCGTAACCAGCACCAACGTGGTACCCGCCGCGGCGTTGAGCGCGAACATCAGATCGATAATGCCGGCGCCGGTGGCCGCGTCGAGATTCCCGGTGGGCTCGTCGGCAAGCAGCAGCTTGGGCCGCATCACGAAAGCGCGCGCCAGCGCGACGCGCTGCTGCTCCCCGCCGGAGAGGGTTTTCGGATAGTGGCCGAGGCGCTCGCCGAGGCCGACGCGCTCGAGCATGGCCGCGGCGAGCTGCGCCGCGCCGGCCGTGCCGGCCAACTCCAGCGGCAGCATCACGTTCTCCAGCGCGTTCAGCGCCGGCAGGAGCTGGAACGACTGGAACACGAAGCCGAGCAGCTTCGCGCGCAGCGCCGCGCGGCCGTCCTCGTCCAATGCGAACAGGGCCACCCCGTTCAAATGCACGCTGCCCTCGCTGGGCGTATCCAGCCCTGCGAGCAGGCCCAGCAGCGTGGATTTGCCCGAACCCGAGGCGCCGACGATGGCCACCGCCTCGCCCGCCATGACCGTAAGGTCGATCTCATGCAAAATAGCGAGCGTGCTCGCGCCGTTCGGCACCACCTTGGACAGGCCGGCCGCCTTTACCATACACGCGTCGATCGATTGGGTCATGCTGCGAAGATTATTGGTCACTTGGTTGATGATATGCTTGCCGCTCACGGCGTGGGCGAGCGGCACGATCCTGGTCTATGGCGACAGCCTCTCCGCCGCCTATGGCTTGAGCCAGGACGCGGGCTGGCCCACCCTGCTGCAGTCGCGGCTGAGGCAGAAAGGAATGGATTATACCGTGGCGAACGCCAGCATCAGCGGCGAAACCACCAGCGGCGGCGCCGCGCGCATCGCGGGGGCGCTGAAAGCGCACCGGTCCAAGGTGGTCATCGTCGCGCTGGGGGCGAACGACGGCCTGCGCGGGCTGCCGCTGGCGCAGATGCGCGCCAACCTCGCGAAAATCGTGAATGCGAGCCAGCGGACCGGGGCCCGCGTGCTGCTCGTCGGCATGCGCCTGCCGCCCAATTACGGCGAAACCTATACGCGGCAGTTCGCGCAGGTCTACGCCGATCTCGCGCGCGAACACAAAACCGCGCTAGCTCCCTTCCTGCTCGAAGGCGTGGCCGAGCGGCGCGAATTGTTTCAAGAGGACAATATTCATCCGACCGCGCAAGCGCAGCCGGTCCTCCTGGATAACGTATGGAAGGCGCTCGCGCCGCTGCTGCAATGAGCCGGCCGCATACCCGGGCGGACTTGCGCGCCGCGCGCCTGCTCTGGGTGCGCTCCGAGCTTAAGCTTTCACTCGACGCCGACGCCGTGCCCGGCCACCATCCGCCCGATGCGGCACGCCGCATCGAAGCCCTGCTTCCTGAATTCGGCCAGCACCTCGGCCTCGGTATCGGTTGAGCAAGCAACGAGCAGGCCGCCGCTGGTCTGCGGATCGGTGACGAGCGCGCGCTGCCAGGCGGGCGCGCCCTCGGGCAAGCGAATCGCGTTGCCGTAGCCGCTCCAGTTGCGCTCCGTCGCGCCGGTCACCGTGCCCTTCCGCGCCCAGTGCAGCGCCTCTTCGATGATCGGCAGATCGGCGACGCGCACGTTTGCGCCGAGCCCGGAGCCGCGGCAGATTTCCAGCAGGTGCCCCGCCAGGCCGAAGCCGGTCACGTCGGTCATCGCGTGCACCCCCGGCAGCTCCCCCAATGCGGTGCCCGGCGTATTGAGCTTGGTCGTCACGGCGATCATCTGCTCGTAGCCCGCAGCCGAGAGCGTGCCGTTTATCAGCGCTGCCGACAGAATGCCCACGCCCAGGGGCTTGCCCAGGATCAGCACGTCGCCCTCCCGTGCGCGGTCGTTGCGCTTGACCCGGTCCGGATGCGCCAGGCCCAAGCCGACCAGGCCGTAAATCGGCTCGAGCACGTCGATCGAGTGTCCGCCCGCAATGGGAATGCCGGCCTCGGCGCACACCGACTCGCCGCCGGCGAGAATTTTCTGGATCACTTGCAGCGGCAGCTTGGCTAGCGGCATGCCGACGATGGCGAGCGCCATGATCGGGTAGCCGCCCATGGCGTAGATGTCCGATAGCGCGTTGGTCGCGGCAATACGCCCGAAATCGCGAGGGTCATCGACGATGGGGGTGAAAAAATCGGTGGTCGCAACCAGTGCCTGGGTATCGTTTAACCGGTATACCGCCGCGTCGTCGCCAGCCTCCGTGCCCACCAGCAGATCTTTGGATAGATTGCGCATCGGCGTGGCCGCGAGCAACTCGGCGAGTATCCCGGGCGCGATCTTGCAGCCGCAGCCGCCGCCATGGGATAACTGGGTGAGGCGAAATGGGGCATCGGCGGGTGCGTTCATGGCGACGGGGCTCCGTTGGCATACGGTGATTGCGTGTAAACTTGCGGCTGATTCTCAAACAGCCGTAGCGCGATTCGACGCGGCTTATGCGGAACATCCGTGAAATTTCCCAACGTCGTTACCGTAGCACAGCTCGCCGAGTTTGACGAGCTTATCGACGTGCGCTCGCCGTCCGAATTCGCCGAGGACCACGTCCCCGGCGCGATTAACTGCCCGGTGCTCGACGACGCCGAGCGCGCCGCGATCGGAACGATGTACAAGCAGGTCTCGCCTTTCGATGCGAACAAGCGCGGCGCGGCTCTGGTGGCGAAAAACATCGCCCGCCATATCGAACGCTCATTCGCTCTTCACGGCCGTGACTGGCGTCCGCTGGTGTACTGCTGGCGCGGTGGCAAGAGAAGCGGCGCCATGGCCCATATCCTCTCTGAAATCGGCTGGCGCGCGGCGCAACTCGACGGCGGCTATCGCGCCTACCGGCGCGAGGTGCTGGCGCAATTGACCGAACTGCCGCGGAGGTTCCGCTACCGCGTGGTCTGCGGCGCCACCGGCAGCGCCAAGAGCCGCCTGCTGCGGGCGCTGGCCTTCGCCGGCGCGCAGGTGCTCGACCTGGAGGACCTCGCCAGCCACCGCGGTTCGGTACTGGGCAAGCTGCCCGAGCAAGCGCAACCGGCGCAGAAAATGTTCGACAGCCTGGTATGGGACGCCTTGCGCAAGTTCGATCCGGATCAAATCATCTATGTGGAAGCGGAAAGCAGGAAAATCGGCCAGTTGCAGGTACCCGATGCGCTGCTTGCGCGCATGCGCTCGAGCCCCTGCGTGCTGATCGAGGCGCCGCTGGCCGAACGCGTCGGTTTTTTGCGGCAGGAATACGGCCATTTCCTCGGCGACCCGCGGGACCTGAAAGCGAAGCTGGCTTGCCTCGCCGGCCTGCACGACAAGGACACCCTCGCGCGCTGGATGAGCCAGGTGGAGCGGCGGCAATGGGACGAGCTCGTCGCCGACTTGCTCGATAATCACTACGATCCCGCCTACCGCCACGCCACGCTGAAAAATTTCGAGCACCTGGCGCGCGCGCAGGTGCTCAGGCCGGCGAAGCTGGATGCCGCAACCCTCGCGCAAATGGCGGCGCAACTGATCGCCGGCGCGCGAACATGAAGACCCCGGAATTGAAATTCAGACCGCTGCGCTTGTTCCCGGTGTTCCGGCAGTTGCCGGATGCCGCTGTGGATGAGACCGCGCACGCCGCCGCGCCAAGGCAGGCCCGGGCGGGCGCCGTCGCTCGCCTAGAGCGGATCGTCGTTGCAAAATGCATCTTGCGAAGGGTTCCAAGTACTATACTGAAAACGTCAAGTTGCCGTGCCCGCACGCGCATGAGAATACGCCTCGCCGGAACCGTTTTCCTGACGGCGCTCGCCGCCTCCGGGTCCGTGCTTGCCCATGACGCCCTGGACGAACTGATCCAAGCCCGGGACCTGATTTGCGAATTTCACAACACCGGCGCGCCGCGCAGCCTGCTGCGGCGCCTAGTCGGGGAGGAGCATTTCGACATGCTGCTGGTGATCGAGGCCATCGACCCCGGCTCGAGCCGGGCGCGCGCCGTGTCCAGCAAGCAGACAGGCGCGAAGAGCCTGCGCTACTACAAGACCCGCAGCGCGGTGCATTTCGTGCAGGATCTGGCGTCGAGCGTGGTGGTCACCACGGTAACCGGCTGCGAGAAACGGGGGCGCAAGGGCGGGGAGGAGTTGTGCGTACGCTACCGCGCGCTCAATTCCTGGCACTTCGACACCTCGGTGCATCGCGACCCGGACAAGGCCTTCGCCAAGCTCGGCACCAGTTCCTACCACGGCTCCTGCGAGCCCTGGTATCTCAACGGCGTCACCACGGCGGAGCGCGACGGCGGCGCGCTCGATCCCATGGTGCTCGTGCGCCATTAGATCGCTTCGCCGACGCCACCGGCACATAAAAGGACTGACCGGATTAACGATGTGCGTTTGCGTCGGGGTTTTATGCAATTACCCCTCAACAATTGCTGCATCCGCGCGAATGTTTTGTCATTTTGGTTGCGGCCAGCAGCGGCGCCAAGGTAAGTACCAAACATGGCGTGGGGGTTTTACACAAGATCGTCGCTTGCGCACGGATGGGTTTTTCATCCGTGCGCAAGCGGCGATCCGCGCGGACGGTTTTTCGTCCGCGCAGGTTTTGCCAAAACCTGCGCGCTGCGCGCGCCAACCCAGTTTTCTGAACGGATGAAAAGCACATCCGTTCAGAAAACTGGGTTATGCAGTTACCCCGCAACGATTGCCGCATCCACGCGAATGTTTTTGTTTTATCGGTTGCGGCCAACAGCCGCGCTATGATCTATCCTTCGCATAGCTTGTTTTTGCAACCTTCCCCGGCAGGGACGAATCCCCCCACGGGGAAACTCTTTTCACGCGACATTTTAGGAAATACCCATGAGCCTAAGCGCTTCCACTCCTTTGCTGTTTCAGCCGTTCCGTCTGCGCAATCTCGCCCTCAAGAACCGTATCATGATTTCCCCCATGGGCATGTTCGCCGGGCGGGACGGCAAGGCCACGGCGTTTCATCTTAGCCACTACGGACAATACGCCATCGGCGGCGCCGGGATGGTGATGGTGGAGGCCACCGCGGTGGAGCAGCGGGGCCGCATCGGCCACGGCGACCTGGGATTGTGGGACGACAGCCAGATCGCGCCCTTGCGGCAGGTGGCCGAAATGCTGCGGGAGCTGGGCAGCGTTCCCGCCATCCAACTGGCCCACTCGGGGCACAAGGGTTCGTCCCAAAGTCCCTGGGACGGCTATGAATCGCTGACCGAGGCGGACGCGGCCCGCGGCGAAGCGCCCTGGCCGTGCGTGGCGCCGTCGGCGATTCCCTACGCTTCGGGGCACCCGCTGCCCCATGCTTTGTCCCCGGAGGAAATCGAAATCGTGCTGGATGCCTGGGAAGCGGCGGCACGGCGGGCGCGGGCGGCGGGATTCGAGGCGATCGAGATTCACGGCGCCCACGGCTATCTGATCCACGAGTTTCTCTCCCCCCTCACCAATTTCCGCCAGGACCGCTACGGCGGCGACCTGCAGGGCCGCATGCGCTTTGCCCTGGAAGTGGCCCAGCGGGTGCGGCGGGCGTGGCCCGAAGACCGGCCGGTGCTGTTCCGCGCCTCGGTGATCGACGGCACCAGCTTGGGCTGGACCTTGGAGGATTCGGCGCAACTGACCCGCCGGCTGCAAGCCCTGGGCATCGACATGCTGGCCTGCTCGTCCGGCGGCACCGCCGGGCTGGACCGCTCCCAGGCCCTGCCCCGGGAGCCGGGGTTTCAGGTGTTTCTGTCCAGCGGCATCAAGGCCCGCACCGGGGCGTTGACCGTGGCGGTGGGCCTTATCACCGAGGCCCGGCAGGCGGAGGAGATTTTGCAAAAAGGCGAGGCCGATCTCATCGCCATCGCCCGGGTCGCGCTGTACGACCCTTATTGGCCGCTCCACGCCGCCCTCACCCTGAAGGTGGATCCGGGCTATGAAAAGTGGCTGCCGCAATACGGCTGGTGGCTGGCGCGCTGGGCCCGCACCGTCGCCAAGCACCCTTCCGCAGAGGGGCTGCTGACCCCCGTGCTCAGCGCGGTGGGCAGCCGACGGCCTTGAGCCCGGTGCCGGGGAAAAGGCGTTTTACAGCGGCGAGCTTTTCAGCGAGCCGGGAAATTTAATCCCGCGCTGTTCGCGGCCACTTTGGAGCTTCTCGCGGGCGGGCCTGCTACAGCCCGCCCAACACCTTGATATGGGCGACCACGCTGCGCGCCAGCGCCGACAGATTGTAGCCTCCCTCCAACACCGAAACCATGCGCCCTTCGGCATATTTGTCAGCGACCGCCTTGATCTTGCGCGTGACCCAGGCATAGTCCGCTTCCACCAGCCGCAGCATGGCCATGTCGTCCTCGACGTGGGCGTCGAAACCGGCGGAGAAAAACACCATTTGCGGCCGAAACGCTTCCAGCGCCGGCAGCCATTGCCGCGTCACGGCCTCGCGGAACGGCCGGCTGCCGGCGCCGGCCGGCAGCGGCCCGGTGATCATGTTCGGCGCCGGCCCCCC
>Ga0082335_1009734_pt1 | contig 10209 bp, 8 predicted proteins | sample Subgrocontami58m_FD_72375 | JGI IMG/M metagenome (GOLD analysis project Ga0082335, IMG submission 72375) | Subsurface groundwater microbial communities from S. Glens Falls, New York, USA - GMW37 contaminated, 5.8 m (SPADES assembly) (version 2) ... | reverse complement strand
CGAGGCAGACATCTACGAAGCCCTGCAATACGCCGCCGAGGCAGTCCGCGAGCGCGAGCTGCCTCTCGCGACGCGGTGAAGTATCTCGTCGACAACGCCCTGTCACCCGAAGTGGCAGCGGGACTGCGCCGCGCGGGGCACGACGCCGTGCACGTGCGGGACTACGGTTTAGGCAATGCAGACGATGAGGCAGTGTTCGCCCGTGCGGCGCAAGAGGATCGAGTTATCATCTCGGCAGATACCGATTTCGGCTCGCTGCTTGCCCTTCGACAGGAAACGAGGCCTTCGGTGATTCTGTTTCGCCGCAGCACCGAGCGACACCCCGAGCGGCAGATCGAGCTTCTCGTGGCGAACCTGCCGGCAGTGACCGAATCGCTCCAAGAGGGCGCGATCGTTGTGTTCGAGGAAGCGCGCGTTCGCGTGCGTAGTTTGCCGATCGGGAAGAACTAATCCACGGTGGCCGCGGGAACCGCAATACGCCTTCGAGTAGCGCCACGACCGGGTTTCGAACGCGGAAGCAAAATGACTGCCTCGATTGGATGGCCCAGTCGAGCCGCGAACCTCCCGTTACATCAGGGCAGCCCGATGGTCGCAGTCTGTTGAGGGCTGTGCGATGTCTGCCAACAGCGGGCAGAACTGCAATGTCGCGACAGAGCCTCGCACGCAAGCGTCGTACAACCCTTGACAGCAGCCGCCGGTGGCAGCGCGGAAGATACTGCTGGCTGGCCGTCCGCTCGTCACCGCTTGGGAGTTATTCGGACTTATGGGTTCGGGGGCTGCTCCTCGGCGATACTGTTGAAAAACTCGCGGAAGCAACTCTTCGACTAGTTTCGGGGTGTCCTCGAACTATCAACGAGTCGACGAACGTCGATTCTGGGGCGATCTGAGAGGTCGAATTTTCTGCAGGCTCACTCGCAAGCTGCCGCAGACGAGTTTTTCAACAGAATCCGGCCGTTGCTGCCGTTGACACTCGTCACCCTGTGTGTCGGCAGTGCAGCGGTAAGCTGACGTTGCCGAGATCAAGAAGTCGAACGACACCTTTTTCGGCCGACGAACGAGTACTCACGACCGAGGCCGTGTGGAAACGCGCTGAGTCGTGGGAAGGAGCGGCCAGGACAGCAATCGCTGCACTCGCGCAGCGCGACGAGTCCGGAGTTGAGGTCGCGCGCCCTACGCCCTCATCGCCGCGATCAGCGGCCCGGCGCCGAGGATCTTGATCGCTCGCTTCAGGTTGTAGGCTAGAACCTGCAGGCTCATTTCGGTTCGCACGCGAGGCAGCGTTCGAGTCAAGAAGTGACTCGATCCCATCCAAGCCTTCAGCGTTCCGAACACATGCTCGACGGTCTGTCTGCGCAGTCGCATCGCGTCGGGTGCCCCGTCCAATCGATCTTGAACAACGTCCAGTATGCCCTCGTGCTCCCAGGGGGCGATGCGTCGGTACTTGCTCTTCGTGCACCGCGGTTTCATTGGACACTGCGGACACGTAGACGACCAGTACTTGTGCAAGGTCTTGCCGCTCTCCTCGGAGGTGAATCGGTAGAGGGCGATCTGCCCAGCAGGGCACCGGTACTCGTCCTTCTTGTCGTCGTAGACGAAGTCCCGCTTGTCGAAGAGCCCGTCGGCCAGGTTGTTCGAGGTCATCGGTTTGGGAACGACCGCGGCGATACCTGCCCGCTCGCACTCCAGGATTTCATAGCCTTCGTAATAGCCGCGATCTGCCAGCGCAATGAGCTCGCCTTCGCCAGTGGCTGCCTTGGCCAGCTTGGCCATATTCGCTAGTTGGTCCCTGTCATGGCCCACGTTAGTGACCTCGTGGGCCACGATCATGTGGTGCTTGGCACATCCACTGCCGTCTGCTACGTTGTAGCCCACGATGCCGGTGCCTCGGCCGCTGGTGGCCATCGAACGCGCATCGGGATCGGTCAGAGAGATCTGCCCATCCTCGGACGCCTTCATCTGTTCACCGATCGCCTCCAGTGCCTGCATCTGCTGCTTGACCTTGGCGATCTTCTCCTTTAGATGAGCGACCCGGCCGGGCAGCACAGCCGTGGCGTCACGGTCGGCGCGATCGAGCTTGCCCAGGTAGCGCTTGATGCTTTCCTCGAGCTGCTCAATGCGGGCCTGCAGCTTGCGATAGGTGAAGTTCTTGTCGCGGTTGTTGACCGCCTTGAACTTGCTGCCGTCGATGGCGACGATGCCGTCGGTGAAGAGCTTCATTCTGCGGCACAGCAGAACGAACTCCTTGCAAACCTTGCGGATGGCCTCGCCGTTGTCACAGCGAAAGTCGGCGATGGTCTTGAAGTCCGGTGCCAGGCGCCCGGTCAGCCAGATCAGTTCGAGGTTGCGTTGCGCCTCGCTCTCCAGGAGTCGGCTCGACTGCACCCTATTGAGGTAACCGTAGACGTAGATCTTGAGCAGCGTTGCTGGTCTGTATGCCGGCCGGCCCGTCGCGGCAGGATCGGCGCGTTCGAAGCACAGCTTCCTCAGATCGAGTTCATCGACGAAGACATCAATGACGCGAACCGTGCTGTCCTCGTGGATCCAGTCGTCCAGGCGCTCTGGGAACAGAGCACTCTGCGTTCGATCTCGCCCTTCGACGTATCGCCCCATCGATTAGGTCCCGTCGATCTGACCGGGGCTATGACATCGTCAGCTCGAAGGAGTTTCCACACAGCCTCGACCCGGTGCAGACATTCCGTTGAACCTAGCATCATTGGCTTGCGAGGACGCTTTTCGACGCAAGCGCTGATGTTAAGATTATGCAAACCGCGAGCATGCAATCCTCGAGCAGAGGGCGTTGCCGTCGGTTCGATTTTAGGTGTCACATGTCGGGATCGCCGAGCATCTGATGTCTATCGAGTCCAGCAATATCATTCAAGAGGGTCTCGCCGCGCTAAGAGCCGGTGACTGGCAGACCGCTCGCGAAGTCTATGGTCGCGCGCTCCGCACAGCCGAATCCCCGCAAGCGCTGGAGGGGTTGGCGCTGGCGGCGTGGTGGCAGGATGACCGCGCCGCGGCGATCGATGCGCGGGAGCAAAGCTATCGATTGTATCGCGAAAGCGGCGATGCGCGCAGCGCCGCCCGAATGGCGCTCTGGCTGAGTGTGGACTACAGCGCGTTTCGGGGCGAACCCGCGATCAGCAACGGCTGGCTGGAGCGCGCCCGCCGGCTGCTTCAAGATGCGGAACCTTGCGAGGAGCAGTGCTGGGCTCTGTGCCGCGTGGCGCTGCGCACCCTGCGTGCAGAGCGGAACACCGAAGGCGCGCTCGCGGTCGCTCGCGAGGCCGCGACCCTTGCACGGTCCCTGGGCTGCACCGACATGGAAATGCTGGCGCGTTCGTTCGAAGGCGTCACACTCATCGACCGCGGCGACGTAGGCGAGGGCATGCAGCGTCTGGATGAGGTCAGCGCAGCGGTCCTCGCGGGAGAGGTCTCGCAACGCTGGGTGATCGCACTGGCGTGCTGCAATCTTCTCAGTGGTTGCGGGCGCGTGCGCGATTTCGAGCGCGCGAGCGAGTGGTCCACGCGCCTGAAGGATTGGGGCCAGCGCTGGAAACATCCTCCCGTCTTTGCAGCGTGTCGCACGCTTTACTCCGAGGTGCTCGTTTCGCGCGGGCAATGGGGCGATGCCGAGGCCGAGCTCAGTCATGCCATTGCCGAATGCGAGAAGTTGGGCATGAGCTTGAAGGCCGAAGCGGTGATCCGCCTTGCCGAATTGCGGCGCCGCCAAGGGCGGCTGGAGGAAGCCAGGACGCTTGCTCTGCAAGCGGAGCTGCATCCCGGCTCGGCGCTGGTGCGTGCCGAGCTCGCGCTCGACGAAGGCCGTCCGTCCGAGGCGAGCGAGTTGGCCGATCGCTATCTGCGTCGCGCGAACCCGGAAAACTGCACCGAGTTAGGGGCGGGACTCGAGTTGCTGGTGCGGGCACAGATTGCCGCATCCCAGGCGGAGAAGGCAGCTGAGGGCATCGCCCGGCTCGAATCCGTATGCAGCCGCATGTCGCTCAAGCCTGCGCTGGCCTCCTGCAAATATGTGAAGGGGCTGTTCGAGGTCATGTCGGGCCATCCGGATGCGGCGCGCCAGCATTTCGAGGATGCCACCGACATCTACCACGAATTAGGAGCGCCGTTCGAGTCGGCTCGGGTCGGGATCGAATTAGCCGCCACTTTGATGACATTGGATCGGCGCGATCTCGCTCGTGAACAGGCGCGCCGCGCTCTGGACGCCTTGGTCGCCATCGGCGCAACCAAAGAGGCCGCGCGGGCTCGCGCGCTGCTCGAAGCTGCGCCGCGCGCCGAACCATCACGTGGAGGCGGGACCGAAACGCCGTCCGGCCTGACGGGGCTCACGCCGCGCGAACAGCAAATCCTGCGCTTGATCGCACAGGGCAAGACCAACATCGAGATCGCCAAACAGTTGTTCCTCTCCGAGCACACCGTCCACCGGCACGTCTCCAACATTCTGACCAAGCTCGACCTCAGCTCCCGCGCCGCGGCGGTGGCGTTCGCCAGCGCCCGCGGCCTGCTGTAACTCGCCGCATCGACTGTCTTTCACCGCCGAATGGCCGGTTCGGGCCATTCGGCCGGCGTCGCAAATTGGCCGGTTCCGGCGAAGTCAGCTTTTTTGCCTTTCCCTAGAGTGCGAATCACCGGAATGCATATGCCGGTCATGGGCGGGCCCGGAGGGCACGCGATCACGAGACATTCATACGGAGGATGTTCACATGTCAAACTTGTCTGAGCCGAAGCGATTCGCCGCAATGACGGACGAAGTCGATTTTGTCGTGATGCCGCGCGTGACCGAACGCTTCAAGGGCTTCAAGCTGCGGCGCGCTCTGGGTCACATTCCGTACCTGTCGGTCGGGCCCTTCGTGCTGTTCGACCATTTTGGACCTGTTACCTTCGCCGCCGGTGCAGGACTGGACGCACCGCCCCATCCGCACGTCGGCATGGCGACTCTCAGCTACCTGTTCGAAGGCGAGCTCGTTCATCGCGACGGCATGGGCAACACCCAGCGCATCCGCCCCGGAGAAACCAACTGGATGGTCGCAGGGCGGGGTACGGCGCATTCGGAGCGCACGCCCTCCGAGCTGCGCCGCGAAGGCTCGCGTCTCGCGGGCGTGCAGATGTGGCTCGGGCTTCCGACCGAACATGAAGAGGACGCGCCGCGCTTCGAGCACCATTCGGCCGATGCGCTGCCGATCGTGGAAGTCGGCGACGCGCGCGTACGCGTGGTGGTCGGGACTTTTGGCGGCGCGCGCTCGCCCGTCGGAATCCATAGCCAGACTCTCTTCGCCGACGTGGAAATTCCCGCCGGCGGGAACCTCGTGCTTCCCCTCGAGGATGAAGAGCGTGCGGCTTACGTCGTGTCGGGCAAGATCGCGGTCTCCGGCCAAATCTTCCCCGAGGTCCACCTGGTCGTATTCCGGCCCGGCAAGGACGTCGCCATCAGCGCCGTCGGCCCGACTCGCATGTTGATCCTGGGCGGCGCGAGACTGGATGGACCGCGGCACCGGTGGTCCACGGTGGTATCGAGTCGCGCCGAACGCCGAGGGTCGGCGCAGGCCGATTGGAGCGAGGGCCGCATTGCGTCGGTTGTCGACGAGGCAGAACGGGGCGTTTTCCCGAACATGTGATGTTCCACAAATCACACTGCTGAACAAATTCATCGGAGGATAGTCATGAGGGGGAAATTCGCTTCAGTGGGGATTGCGGTGATGCTTGCCGTCATGGCGGCGAATGTCAGCGCCCAAACGACGCAGACGGGTGCCAGTAAGACCGACGCGGGCGCGGCGGCGGCAAAACGAACGCTCGATCGGGGCCGCTATATGCTCACGATCGGCAGCTGCAACGATTGCCACACTGCCGGATTCGGTCCGCGGGACGGCAACGTTCCCGAAGTGGAATGGCTGCTGGGCAGCGGGGCCCTCGGTTTTAATGGTCCCTGGGGAACGACGTACGCGCCCAACTTGCGCTTGCTCCTGGCGAACATGAGCGAGAACCGCTGGGTGACCTACGCGAAATCATTGAAGACCCGGCCACCCATGCCCTGGTTCAACTTGAACAAGTGGAGCGATTCGGACCTGCGCGCGTTCTACCGGTACGTGAAGAGTCTCGGTGCAGCAGGGGAGTCCGCGCAAGCCTACCTGCCGCCAGCACAGGCGCCGACACCGCCCTATATCCAGTGGCCGGCACCACCGAAATAGCGATGGAATAATGCGCGGGGTTTCAATGCGGGATTCGGGGGCGGTACGCCTTGGATCCCGCTTATGGCCACCGCACATTGCGGAATGGGAACGTCCGATTTGCGGCGAGGCGACAGGCGGCTTCTGGCCGAGAGCACCTATTGAGCATCGTGCCAGAAAGCGGTCGCACGGTGTGATCATACGACCGCAGAGGGGTGATACCTAGATTTCGGTCTGTTCCGAGATCTCCAAGGGGTCATCTACCTCGATCCAGAGATACCTGACGGTGCTTTCCAGCTTCGTGTGCCCGAGCAGAAGCTAAACAGCCCGTAGATTCTTCGTCCGCTTGTAGATGAGCGTCGCCTTGGTCCGCCGCATCGTATGAGTTCCATAGACGGCCGAATCGAGGCTAATCGCTGAGACCCACTGATGCACCATGCGGGCGTATTGTCGCGTTGAGACATGGAGCGAGTCGGCGAGACGGCTTGGAAACAAGCATTGCTCCGGCTTCAGTTTCGCCTTTTCGATCCATGCGGCGACAGCGGTGCGCGTTGGCTCTGTCAATTCAAACTGTACGGGCCGTTGGGTCTTTCGTTGCACGACCATCGCCCGGCCCAGGATCTGGCTACCGTGCGTGATGTCGCGAACGCGCAGATTGACAAGATCGCAGCCGCGTAGCTTGCTGTCGATTGCAAGATTGAACATCGCCAGGTCTCGCACCCGGCACTCGTTTTGGAGGTGAATACGGATGGCCCAGATGTCCTTGGGTTTAAGGGGTGGCTTCTGACCGACCAGTTTGCCTTTGTTCCAGGGTTCCCGACATTGAGCGGGTTCCATGACAGACTCCTTCGTTGTTGATCGGAGCCCGATTATTCTCCCGGGAGGCGAAGGGCGGCTTACGGTGCGGATGATCAATGCGTACAATCGGCCAATTCCAGTCACGTACAAGTCGGCCACGACGCCGCATAGCGGCCGCTTATATACGCCTCACTTCTAACCAGGGGAAAACGAGCGGAGAATGGACCTTTTAGCGTCTATTCGGCCGGCCTGTATATTCACTGCTACGCCAATTTGCGGCCATTCGCTCGGCACACACTCACAAGAGCAAGTCCATAAGATATGAGCAGCAACAAGGCGGGTCCGCCTCCGTGACCGCCAGCAAACTTACGGGGCAATCTCAGCCGCGCATACAATGCGTTGAATTGAAAGATCAAAGACATGTCTTCTTTTAAAGGACTAGGTTTCGCAGAGCGCCTGCAGACGGCGGCCAAGGCGAAGCAAGCACAGCTGGAAAAGATACGCGCAACGGCGCTGGCTAACGACGCACAGTCCACCAAGCGGCAGGCTGCACGGGTGGAAACGGCAAAAGCGCGCCAAATCCGCACGGCCGAACGCAAATCCGCGAACCGGGTCACCGCCGAACGGAGAGACGCAGAACGCACGGCTGAGAAGGCCAGGCAAGCACGCGCCGTCGCGGAAGAAAAGGCGCGCAAGGACGCCGAACGCGTTGCCCAAGTGGAGGCCGATGCAGCGCTCAAAAAGGATCAGAAGGCAGCGCGCGACTCCAAATACGCCGCGCGCAAAGCGCGCCAGAAGTAAGCAGCGTGGAACTGTTCGACATCGCAAAATAATTCAAGAACTATCGTTTCCAAGAATTGCCACGGCGGGCCGAATGACATAAGACTGATTGAGCGACCGCTTCCGAGTAGCACGAACGTCGGTAACGGGTCGAAAGGACCAGTTTAGGTTTTCGGGAAGCGGACATTCCCGCCGGGCGCCTTGAGTGCCTCTCGAGCAAATCGTCAGCGCCCGGTTAGGCCGAGAACCGGCCAGTCGCGACGCCTTAGCTAAATGATCGCTGGGAGTCGCTTCGTGCCAATCGCCACGCCGATGAGGCGACGAGGTGGCCGTCGAGATCGTACTTGAGGATCTTCTGCGTCACGCCGTCCGTCACGACCATGTGGCGGTCCTTGGCGGGCACGAGGTCGTAGGGCGAGGTGATGCCGTCCGATTCTTCGCTGCCCTTGCGGGCATCCGCGCCGCGCTGCGCGACGGCCTCGCCCGGCCCCTTCAGTCGGCGCGCGGGCGCTCAGGTGTCGAGGGTCTCCTTGCAGAACAGGGTCTCGGGCGCGTAGGGCGCGTCGATCAGCCCCTGGTCGTGGGAGTATTTGATGAACCGCTCGATGTTGTTGCGGTTGCGCGCGAATCCGTTCTCCCATGGGTCCCTGGCGAACAGCGCGCGCTCTTCCTCGAAGCAGTGCCGTCCCCAGGCGAGCCGCGACCAGTTGGGGTCTTCGTAGTAGCTCTCGGCGATGGCCTTGGCGTCGTTGAACATCTTGAAGACCGCCTTGGCCACCCAGGGGTTCTTGTCGACCACTTCCTGGCGGATGGCGACCACGTGCATGATCGGGAAGTCGCCCACCTTCTCGTAATAGGCGAGCTCCTCGGCCTTGCAGTCGGCGAACAGGCGCCGCGCCGGATTCCCGACCGAGGCCACCGAATGCGGCGGGTGGGGCAGGAAGAACGCATCGATCTCCTTGTCCTCGAGCGCCCGGCCGAGGTCCTGGCGGCCGCCGATGAAGTCGAGCTTGACGCCCTCCTTCACCTTGAATTTCACCTTTTCCTCGGTGGTCAGCAGCCAGTGGATCTTTTCCCACGGCACGTCGTAGTGGAACTTCATGTCGCCCTTGGCGAGCAGCGACAGCGTCGTCTGGAACGAGGACAGCGCCACCTTCTTGCCGATCAGGTCCCTGGGGTGCCACAGGTTCGATTCGGGGTGCACCCACATCTGGCTCTGGCTGAACAGACGCCGGGGGAACACGGGGATGCCGGCGATCGGCATGCCGCGGCCCTTGGCCATCAGGTAGCTCGACATCGAGAATTCCGCGACGTCGAACTCCTTGCCGTGCAGCATGCGGCCGTGGCGATCGGCGCCGTCACGCAGCGTGACGCTCTGGCCGACCTGAAATACCTCGAGGTCGATTCCGTCGGGCACCGGCACCGTGTGGTCGAAGAACGGAAAGTGCCGGTCGTAGCGTTCGACGCCGAGGGTGAGTTTGAGCTTGTCCGCCATGCGAGGCGTCTCCCTGATGTGCTTCTTTCGCCAATAGTATCCGTCCGAGCGCCCCTGTAGGCGAATCCATTCCTTGCCGCCAGTCCTCGCCGGCATTTGCACTGCCGGTCGACGCGCTGCGCTATCGAAGTTGAAACTGCGAATTCACCCTGCCGGCCATGACCGGAAGCGGTCGTTCCCGAAGCGGCGTGCGGCGGAGCGAGGAGCCGTGCAGCAGCAATTACTTGAGGAACAACCGAACCAGCCGGCGAAGTTCCTTGAAGTCGCTCACGACGGCGTCGGGCTTGTGCGGGTGCCGGATGGTATCGGGAAAGATCCGGTCGAGCCAGGACCGATCCCATTTCGCGCCGTTGTAGAAGACCGCAGTGACGCCGGCGTCGTTCGCGGCGATCACGTCGGTGGTGCTGTCGCCTACGTACCAGCAACTGTGGTCGCTCGGTGCGGAGAGATTTTCCAGGGCCTTGAAGAGCTGGTTGGGAGCGGGCTTGCGCAGCGGCACGTCGTCGCCGCAGACCATGGTGTCGATATATTCCAGCCAGCGGCCGCCGTCGACCGCGCGAATCTCGTACTCCATGAACTCGCGTTTGCGGTTGGAGAGCACACCCAGCTTGATACCGTGCCCGCGAAACTCCGCCAGCATGTCGCGGATGCCCTCCTCGAAGGGAAGCACTTCGCCGTAGTGGTTGCGGTAGGCGTCGTCGAACGCCTTGTGCGAGATGCGCTTCGCCTCCTCGTCCGGCCCGAACAACACCTCGAAGATGTCGGTGCGCGAGATCTTGCGGTCGGCCTTGATCTTGGGGTGCAGCCGCGCCTTGTCGCGCACGTACATCACCAGCCGGGCGTCTTCGATCGTCTTGGAATCCTCGGGCCTGACCGTGCGCTCGATCAGGCCCATTTCCACGAGCTTCGGCAGCACGTCGTCCACCGCGTGATACATCGCGTCCAGCGTGTCCA
>Ga0082335_1009729_pt1 | contig 10219 bp, 8 predicted proteins | sample Subgrocontami58m_FD_72375 | JGI IMG/M metagenome (GOLD analysis project Ga0082335, IMG submission 72375) | Subsurface groundwater microbial communities from S. Glens Falls, New York, USA - GMW37 contaminated, 5.8 m (SPADES assembly) (version 2) ... | reverse complement strand
GGCGGATAGCCTGGAGAATTTACTGGTTGAGTGGCTGGATGAGCTATTATTTCTGTTCGCGACTAAAAATATTGTCTTTGAAAAATTTGGAATAGAAGAATTAGACGAAAAGCATATAAAAGCAATCGTTTTTGGCTTAGCAGCGAAGAATTTTGATATCAAAACCGAAGTCAAAGCCGTGACTTATCACATGTTAGAAATAAAGAAGCATAGAAACAATTGGCAGGCGCAGGTGATTTTTGATGTTTAATTATGGCTGGTAAAGTCTGGCAAGGCCCGTTAGAAAAGATTGATGACCAGCGTTGGCGTATTCCAAAAAGCTACAAGCCCGGTATGCGCGTCGACGGCATTATCTATGCCGATGAAAAGCTGATAAAAGATATCCGCAACGACCAGGCTCTAGAGCAGGTAGCCAACGTCGCATTTTTACCCGGCATTGTAAATTACTCCTTAGGAATGCCGGATATACATTGGGGATACGGTTTTCCTATCGGCGGAGTGGCTGCTACGGATATCGAGGCAGGCGGCGTGGTTTCGCCCGGCGGCGTAGGATTTGATATTAATTGCGGAGTAAGATTGGTGCGGACCAATCTTACTTTTGAAGAAATAAAAGAAAGATTAGAATTTTTAACCACTGTTCTTTATCAAACAGTTCCTTCCGGAGTCGGCTCTGAGGGCGAGATCAGGGTGAACGCGAAAGAAGAGCGCCAGATTCTACTTAAAGGCGCTCGCTGGGCAGTGGAAAAAGGTTTTGGCTCTGAAGAAGACCTGGCGCACACTGAAGAAAACGGACAGATGCAGGGCGCAGACCCTGATACTATTTCTGACAGGGCTTTTGAAAGAGGCAAGGCGCAATCCGGGACCCTGGGCTCTGGGAATCACTTTATGGAAGTCCAGATGGTCGAAGATATATACGATTTTGATGCAGCAGAGAGGTTAAATATCTTCAAAAACCAGGTTACACTGATGATTCACACCGGTTCGCGCGGATTCGGCTATCAGGTTTGCGAGGATTACATAAAGAAATTATTGCCTTCTTTAAATAAACATGGCATTCAAGTTCCGGATAGGCAATTAGTCTGTGCTCCGGTAAATTCCCCGGAGGGCCAGGAGTACCTCGCGGCAATGAAATGCGCGGCAAATTATGCCTGGGCAAACAGGCAGTGCCTGATGTATTTAGCCCGCCGGGCTTTTGAAAAGGTATTTAATAGATCATATTCTGCTTTAGGCATGAATTTGGTTTATGACGTTGCGCATAACATAGCAAAAATTGAAACACATAAAGTCGCCGGCAAAGACAAGAAGCTTTGTGTCCACAGAAAAGGCGCTACGCGCGCATTTGGGCCGGGACATCCGGCATTGCCGGCAGAGTATAAGGATTTAGGGCAACCCGTGATTATTCCCGGAGATATGGGTAGGAATTCCTACCTTTTATTAGGTAGTCAAAAGGCGATGGAAGATACGTTTGGCTCGACTTGCCACGGCGCAGGAAGGCTTAAAAGCCGGCATGAGGCAATGAAGAATTATAACGCAAGCGATTTAGTCAGGGAATTAAGAAGTAAGGGTATTATTGTTATGGCTTCAAGCCGCGGCACTATTAGCGAAGAGGCTCCTGGGGCATATAAAGATGTAAATGAAGTAGTTGATGTAGTAGCCAAGGCAGGAATTGCCAAAAAGGTCTGCCGGATGAGGCCGTTAGGCGTAATTAAAGGTTAAACGAAACCCAAACTTATGGAGCTTTGGCGAACATAAGTTTGATGGTTGAGTTAACCCCTCACCTTTTATATATTAGATTGTTTTGGTATAATTTTTAATACCTAAAAAGGTGAGGGATCTCATTCACCCCCATGCTTTTTTGCGAAAGCAAGAATGGGGGTTCATTCGAGGGGTAATTTATGCTTGATATGAAATTTATTCGCGACAATCCTGATGCGGTAAAAGAGGCGCTTAAAAAACGCGGTTTAAAACTTGATATTGACGTTGTTCTTGCATTGGATGAGAAAAAACGCATAGCACAGCAAGAGCTAGACGGTTTAAGAGCGCAAAAAAATGCAGCCAACGATGAAATTGCCGCTATGCTTAAGGACAAGAAAAAACCCGCAGAAAAAATTGAGCAAATGAAGGTAATAGCCAATCGTATTGATGAGTTAGAGGATGAAACCAGGGCAATCGATGAAAAATTAAAAATTCTTTTATTAAATATCGCTAATATTCCCCACGAATCTTTGCCAATAGGCGATGCAAGCAAAAATAAAATTGTGCGCACATGGGCAGAGGCGCCAAAACTTTCCTTTAAACCCCTGACCCACTTACAAATTTGCCAGAATCTGGATATTATTGATTTCCCCCGCGCGACAAAAATTGCAGCTTCAAATTTTGTGCTTTATAAAGGCGCCGGAGCGCGGTTAGAGCGGGCATTGATTAATTTTATGCTGGATTTACATACAAAAAAACACGGGTATACTGAAATATTTCCGCCTTTTTTGGTAAACCGCGCTTCGATGACCGGTACCGGGCAGTTACCAAAACTTGAAGAGGATATGTACAGGCTCAAGGATGACGATTTATTTTTAATCCCGACTGCCGAAGTCCCGGTAACCAATATCTTTAGAGATGAAATTCTAGAAGAAGAGAGTCTGCCTATTTATTACACTGCTTATACGGCCTGTTTCAGGCGCGAGGCAGGTTCCTATGGCAAAGACACCAAAGGATTAACGCGCGTTCATCAGTTTGATAAGGTTGAAATGGTAAAGTTTGTAAAGCCGCAGGATTCTTATGATGAACTGGAGAAGCTGGTGGTTAATGCCGAAGAGGTCCTGCAGTTATTGGGCTTACCGTATCGGGTCGTATTATTATCAACGCAGGACTTAAGTTTTGCCGCGAGCAAATGTTACGATTTAGAGGCATATTCTATAGGTATAGATAAATGGCTGGAAGTATCAAGCTGCAGTAATTTCGAGAGTTTTCAGGCTCGCAGGGCGAATATAAAATTTCGAAACAATGATACTAAAAGGCTCGAGTTTGTTCATACATTAAACGGTTCCGGCGTGGCATTAGCCAGGACCATGATCGCAATCCTGGAAAATTATCAACAAGCGGATGGCTCTGTTAAATTGCCGGATTGCCTAATTCCTTACATGGATGGAAAAGAACGAATTAGCAGGTAAGATAACGGCCAAAACAAAGACATTCGCCAGCCAAGCCGCGCTTGTCCTAAAATTGTTATTGGCAGCCTTAACCATACCTTTAATCATTGGATTGACCCGCGCATTCTACGACGGGGCTAGCGTTTTATCTAATGAAGCAATAAAGTATTTTATTTACGGATTCATTGCTTACTTAATCCTGCATTTTCTGATATATAAGCCGACTGCCGTATACAAAAAGGGGCAAAGGATATTAGAAATAATTTTTAAGTTCTTCGCGCCTTTATTGAAAGTCGCGCCTTATTTATTGCCGATTTATTTTATTCTTATTGCTGCATGTTTTTTTATCTTACGCCAAGTATTCAACATAAACGCTGACATAGAAATATTTCTATTTTTGATGGCCTTTAGTTTAATCCTGCATTTGGTATTAACAGCCGAGGCCCTACGCGATAAGTATTTGGGGTTAGCCAAAGCAAACTATTTCTTCGGGTTCGCTATAATTTATCTCCTTAATATATTAATGCTTGCGGCTGTGTTTCATTTCATGTTCACAGAGTTTTCGTTTTTAGAGTTTTTCACCCAGTCCGGGACTAATTCTTTTGAAATTTACCAAAGAATTTTCAACCAGCTTTTTGTATAAAGCCTTACCGTTTAAAATTAAATTTTGGAGAGGTGGCTGAGCGGTCGAAAGCGGCAGTCTTGAAAACTGTTGTGGGCGTAAGTCCACCGTGAGTTCGAATCTCACCCTCTCCGATTTTCTCAAATTTAGAGAGATGAGAACTCTAAAGGGGTGTGGGGAAAGAATTTTTCCCACGCTTTCGGGGTGACAGGGAGCGAACGACCACAAGAGGGGCAGAGCCCCTATTGGGAGGACGAGCGAAGAGAGGACGACGAGTTCGAATCTCACCCTCTCCGTTCTACTTCGCTCAAATGTTTTCACGTTTGAGCTACGAAGCAACGTTGCTGCGAAGCGCCACCGCCTATTAATTGTCGCAGCGCGAAGCAGAACGCCGTTTCAAACAATTTTATGAAAATCTTTAAAGGCAAATTAATAGAAATAATCCAAAGAACAGCGACAATTGCAAGCTTCAGGATCCTACCGGAAGAGAGGGTTGATTTTTTACCGGGCCAATTCCTGGAATTAATATTCGATGAAAACAACCTTAGTAACAAGGAATTAAACAAGTATCTTTCATTTTCAGCTTCTCCAACTAAAGATTATATAGAGGTTACTAAGAGATTAAGCAATAGCTTATTTTCACAGCGGCTAAAAGGGCTTAAGGCCGGCGATAGCCTGACCTTTAAAGCGCCATTCGGTAACTGCGTATTAAAAGATGAGTATAAAAAAATAGCATTCCTGATTGGCGGTATCGGAATTACACCGATTATTTCGATGATAGAATATATTATGGAAAGGAAGCTCGATATCGATGCGGTGCTTTTTTACTCTAACCGCACAGAAGACGATATCGCGTTTAGAAAAGAATTGGATGATTATCAGCCAAAGTGCTGCAAATTGAAAATATTTTATACGGCTACAGATTGCCAGCCAAAAGATAATCGCTGCCTTGCCGGGCATATCGACAAATCGCTGCTAGAATCAAAAATCAAAGATATCCAAGAGCGGATCTTTTTTACATTTGGGCCTCCGGGAATGGTAGAGGCGATGAAGAATATCTGCCTGGGTTTAAATTGCACAAAAGAAAATATCAAGACTGAGAGTTTTATAGGTTATTAGTCTTAGAATCTTTGGAGAGGTACTGAAGTGGTCATAACAGGCCGCTCTCGAAAAGCGGTTGGGGCGTAAGCCCCCCGTGGGTTCGAATCCCACCCTCTCCGTTCTTTTTCGCCCTAAGAGACTTAAACAATATGGTAGGGCTTCAAAGCAACAAGTTCTTTTTATGAGCGAAAAAGAATTGCTGCGAAGCCATACCCCCCTATTCCACTTTGAATGGCGTAGCAGAATGTATATCGTATATATTCTAAGAAGTAAAAAGTACCCTGAAAGATTGTACATCGGCTTAACAGAGGATCTTGAGAATAGGGTAGAAGAACATAATAGTAATGAATCAAAATATAGCAAAAATTATGCCCCTTGGGATTTAGAGGTGTATGTGGTAATTAAAGATAAAGTTCAAGCTGTAAGTTTTGAAAAATATTTAAAATCTGGTTCAGGGTTTGCTTTTTTGAAGAAGAGATTGTTGCCTCAGACAAAAAGCAGCAAATGAGGCGGGTCCGCTTAGGTTTTCTTGCTTGTAGCAAGCGCTTGTGTTACAATTTAGAGCATAAATTTTGGAGAGGTGGCTGAGTGGCCGATAGCAACTCACTGCTAATGAGTTGACCCGGGAAACTGGGTCCCTGGGTTCGAATCCCAGCCTCTCCGTTCTACTTCGCTCAAATGTTTTAACGTTTGAGCTACGAAGCAACTTTGCTTTTATCAAATTTAGAGGGATGAGAACCCTAAAAGGGTGTGGGGAAAGAATTTCCCCACGTTTTCGGGGTGACAGCGAAGCGCAAGAGGGGCAGAGCCCCTATTGCGAGGACGAACGAAGTAAGGACGAGGGTTCGAATCCCAGCCTCTCCGCCATTGTTGACGCTCAGGCGAACCCTGGCGGGCGTAATAGCCAGGTTCGCCATGAGCCGAAATGAGGAAGCATGAACAAAGAAATAAGCACAACTAAAATAGCGATTTTCCGGAAACGAGAGATCAGAAAAACCATCCATAACAACGAATGGTGGTTTGTGGTTAACGATGTCGTATTAGCGCTTACCGATTCGCCTAATGTTCAGGACTATATCAAGAAGATGCGTAAGCGTGATAATGAGCTTAGCAAAGGGTGGGGACAATTTGTCACCCCCCTTTCTGTTAAAACATCCGGTGGAGATCAAAAGCTCAATTGCGCAAATACGGAAGGTGTTTTTCGCATTATTCAATCGATACCATCCCCAAAGGCTGAGCCGTTTAAGCGGTGGTTGGCTCGGGTCGGTTACGAGCGGATTCAGGAGATCGAAAATCCAGAGCTTGCCACAAAAAGGACAAGGGCTTTATATAAAGCCAAAGGCTATAGTGACGAATGGATCGAGAAACGGATGCGAGGAATTGCTATCCGTGAGGAGTTGACTGACCAGTGGCAGAAACGCGGCATAAAGGAGCAAAAGGAATATGAAATATTAACTGCTGAAATCTCAAAAGCAACGTTCGATATGACCCCATCCGCTTATAAGAAGCATAAAGGATTGAAGCGAGAAAACCTAAGGGATCACATGACCGATCTGGAGCTTATCTTTTCAATGCTTGGCGAGGCATCGACAAAAGAGATAGCCATTAATAAAGATGCTCAAGGGTTTGTTGAAAACAAACAGGCCGCTTTTGCCGGCGGCGCAGTCGCAGGTAATGCGAGAAGAGAGCTTGAGCTAAAAAGCGGCAAGAAAGTTATCAGCAAAGAAAATTATCGAAGGCTACCGCAAAATAAGAAGTTATTGAAGTGACTATGAGTGATTTTAAATTTGAATTTGGAAGACCTCAAATAAGAGACTATTCTGATGAGGAAATTCTTGACGAGCTTGAAAAAGTCGCCAAACATTTTAGCTATAATCATTTTTGCCGAAAAGATTTTGATAAGATAGCAGATATTCATTCGGCAACGGTTGAAAGGCGCTATGGTGGTTCTTGGACTACAGCGATGCAGGCTCTCAAGGAAAGATTAGAACGCAAAAATATTATACTTCCTTCTAGTCGCCGCAGAAATATTCCTGAGCAGACCATGTTTGATGAGATGGAAAGGATTTGGGTACAACTAGGCCATAGACCATCACGGAGCGAGTGGACAGACACAAAGCCAAAAATTAGTTATGATTCCATATATAGACATTTTGGTGGCTGGACAGCCGCCTGTCTAAAATTCATAGAGTTTAAATCAGGAGAAACCATAACTGCAAATGATGAGGCGATACTAAATAAAAATAGTAAAGTTGTATCATCGGGTAGTGTTCATGATAAAGGGGCCAGGGAAAATATTGTAACGGCACGGGCAATACCTTTAAACATTAGGGTGAAAGTTTTGAGCAGGGATAATTTTCGCTGTGTGTTTTGCGGCAAAAGTCCCGCAACAGATGTGGGCGTTAAATTACACGTTGATCATATTGTTCCTTTTTCAAAGGGCGGAACAAACTCATTAGATAATCTTCAATCACTTTGTGAGCAGTGTAATCTTGGAAAAAGTAACTCGTTGGATTTGGGCAATGGACGCCCGAAGTAGACGAAACCGCGTCTACCTTTGCGGATAGTCATTTTCACAAGTAATTGAATCTCTTGGAGATGAGGGGTTCGCTTGGCGTCCACGACTACCCGTATTTTTTTTCAAAATCTACGTAGGGATTCGAAGCGAGCGAACGCCGAGCAAAGCGAGGAAAAGCGCTATGCGCGCCAGGGAGCGAGGGGAGGTTACGCAGCGAGCTCTGTGAGCGAAGTAACCGAATCCCAGCCTCTCCGTTCTACTTCGCTCAAATGTTTTAACGTTTGAGCTACGAAGCAACTTTGCTTTTATCAAATTTAGAGGGATGATTCGTCTGACGGTAGGCAGGGAACAAAAAATCTGGCGAAGGGCCGTACGCCTGAAAGATATTGACAAAAACGTATTTTAAGCTAATATTAATAGAATCAAGAGGGTAGCTAAATAACCCATCTTTAGATGATACGCCAGAGAAGATGTTCTCTGGTTTTTTACTTTTTATATATTAATCTAAAATCGCAGGTTCTTAGAGCAAAAGCATAAAGAGGAGGAAGGAAAATGTTCGGTCACATCAATGCAACTTTGTTTGAAATTGCGGCAATCTGGTCAGTTTTATTTATTGCTTTCTTAGGCTTGGGCTACGCGCTTCTTTTACGCAGCCAGATTATGAAGAAGGATAAGGGGACGCCGGAGATGCAGGAAGTCTGGAACGCTATCCGCACCGGGGCTGACACTTATTTAAGCCGCCAGTTAAAGACAATATTGCCCTTAATTTTTATTCTTACGGGCGTTTTGTTTTTTTCCGTATATATCATTCCTCCCACTGATGAAGCTTTGCAGCGTTTTAGTAATTTTGCACCCGACACAGTGCGTCTGATCGTAGGCATTGGCCGGGCTATTGCGTTTGTAATGGGCGCTTGTTTCTCGCTAATGGTAGGCCAATTTGGTATGCGTATGGCAGTAGAAGGCAACGTGCGTGTTGCGTCTGCTTCGCGCCGGAGCTTCTCAGAGGCCTTAAAGATTGCTTATAGGACAGGCACCATCACGGGTATGCTTACTGACGGGTTAGGCCTTTTAGGCGGGTCTATTATTTTTATTATTTTCGGCCTGGCTTCGCCGGACGTGCTTTTAGGTTTTGGTTTTGGCGGAACGCTCCTTGCATTATTTATGCGTGTCGGCGGCGGCATTTATACCAAGGCCGCAGACGTAGGCGCAGACTTAGTAGGAAAAGTTGAAAAGAATATTCCCGAAGATGACCCGAGAAACGCCGCGGTTATCGCGGATTTAGTCGGAGATAACGTTGGTGATTGTGCAGGTATGGCTGCGGATATTTTTGAATCCTACGAAGTGACTATTGTTTCCGGCCTTATATTGGGTCTTGCGCTTGTAGCTATAACCGGCGAGATAAAATGGATCATATTTCCTTTATTAGTGCGCGGCATAGGAGTGCTTTCTTCGATTATCGGCACATACCTGGTAAAGGGCAAGAAAGGCCAGGAAACCGGGGATGCCTTCGCAAGTATCAACCGCGGCTTTTATGCTTCTGCCGCAATTTCTATAGTGGCATTCTTATTTTTAGCTCACTATTATATGCACGAATGGAGGGCTTTTTTCTCCGTAGCCGTTGGTATATTACTGGCAATTGTCATAGATGAAATCACTAAATATTTTACGCATACGCACCACGCACCGGTAAAAGAAATAGCCGCATCTTCCAAGACCGGCGCGGCTACTTTGATTTTGAGGGGCCTTTCAATAGGCTTAGAATCTTCTGCCTGGCAGTTTATAGTGATTGCTTTGACAATTCTCGCTGCTGTTGTTATTTATTTTGGCCAACCCGTAGTCTTTGTCCTCTACGGTGTAGCTATGACCGGTATTGGTATGCTTACTTTAACCGGAAATAACGTAGCAATGGATTCTTTCGGGCCAATTGTTGATAACGCCAATGGAATAGGAGAAATGACGCATCTGGAGCCAAAGGCGCGCCAGATCATGGCAGATTTAGATGCGGTAGGCAACACTACCAAGGCCATTACCAAGGGAGTTGCGATTGGTTCGGCAGTAATTGCCGCCGTTTCTCTTTTTGGTTCATTCCTTACAGATGTAACTAAAGTCCAGCTACAGATGGGTATAGCTGAAAATTTACGCCTTCTTTCTACAGGCATACGCGTTTCCGAACCGATTGTGTTTATCGGCTTGATTATCGGAGCCGCGCTGCCTTGTTTATTTTCTGCTCTCACCATTAATTCGGTTGCCAAGGCTGCGACATTAATAGTAAATGAAGTGCGCAGGCAATTCCACATTCCGGGATTGATGGAAGGGAAGGTTAAGCCGGATTATAAACAAGCAGTAGGGATCTGCACTGTTTCCGCGCAAAAAGAGCTTGTAGGTTTAGCATTGATTGCCGTGGCAAGCCCGTTATTAATCGGCATGGTTTTAAATGTTGAGGCTTTAGGCGGATTTCTTGCCGGAGTAATTATTTCCGGCCAGCTCTTAGCAGTATTTATGGCCACAGCCGGCGGAGCTTGGGATAACGCCAAAAAGACCATAGAAGACGGTTTATACGGAGGTAAAGGCTCAGAGGCGCACAAGGCTTCTGTTGTCGGAGATACGGTTGGTGACCCGCTGAAAGATACATCCGGGCCGGCTTTAAACCCGATGATTAAAGTCATTAACCTTGTTTCTTTGCTAGCCGCGCCGATTATTATTCACTTTAAAAAAACTGATATCGGCGTTATTGTGGCGATAGCGTTATGTTCGGTTTTAATATTTGGTGCTATACTGTATTCTAAGAATGGCTGTCTAAGCTTTAAAAAATGCGTAAAAGATGAATTCTAA
>Ga0082335_1009728_pt1 | contig 10219 bp, 6 predicted proteins | sample Subgrocontami58m_FD_72375 | JGI IMG/M metagenome (GOLD analysis project Ga0082335, IMG submission 72375) | Subsurface groundwater microbial communities from S. Glens Falls, New York, USA - GMW37 contaminated, 5.8 m (SPADES assembly) (version 2) ... | reverse complement strand
CTGGGCGTCGGCGTCGGTGATGATGATCATCTCACCCGCCGATTCGAGCGCAATGGTGAGACGTTGTTGTTGCAGTTCAGCTTGTTTGCGCTCGGTGATGTCCAACAAAAAACTCAAGGCGTAGCGTTTGCCGCCGAGTTCAATCAACTCAATAGACGTTAAGCTATCACGCGCCTCGCCACTGCGAGTGCGAAAACGAATATCCCAGTTCTGGATATAACCCTTCTGTTGGAGCTGCTCAACCATAACAGTTCGTTCATCGATCTCCGCCCACAAGTTTAACTCGGCGCTCGTCTTGCCAATCAATTCATCTTTCGAATTGAAACCAAGCATCCGCACAAAAGCCTGGTTGACGTCAATAAACTGCCCTTCAGCCAGTGTGCTGATGCCGATGGCAATCGGACTGTTCCGAAACACTTTAGAAAAACGCTCTTCACTCTCGCGTAAAATCAATTCCGCTTGTTTGCGCTCTGTTATATCTATCCCAAAACCCAATGTGAACGGCTGATGATTAATCTCAATTCGCTCAAGAGTCAGTAAGACGTCACGCACTTCGCCACTACGAGCGCGAACACGTAATTCCATATTTCGGATAAGTCTGTGTTGTCGAAGTTCCTCAACAACTTTACTCTGCTCGGTAGGATCAGCCCATATATTTAATTCGGCAGACGTGCGCCCGATCACTTCATCTTTTGAGTTGTAGCCTAATGTATCCAGAAGAGCAGTATTCACATCTACATAACGCCCTTCTTCAAATGTGCTAATGGCGATAGAGACCGGGCTGGATTGAAAGACTTTTGAAAACCGTTCTTCGCTCTCGCGTAAAATCAATTCGGCTTGCTTGCGCTCGGTAATGTCGAGAATGATCGCCACAAACACCTGCCGCCCTTCAAGGTTCGCCAGTTGCAAATGCACTTCGACATCGTAGAGCAAGTTGTCTTTACGGCGATGTTGGGTCACAAAGACGATCTTTGGTTTTTCGCCTGTTCGCAAAGGCTGGATCAGTTCGCCAAATGTTTGCGCGTTGAATTCCGGTTTCAAATCGAGCGGCGTCAACCGGCGCAGTTCATCCATTGTATAACCGAGATTGTGCCGCGCGCCGTAATTCACCTGGATAAAATGGAGCGTCTCCGAGTCGAAAACATAAATTTCGTTGAGCGATTCTTCGAGCAAACGGCTCAGCTCCGCCCGCGTTTCTTCCGCCCGCTTGCGCTCCGCGATGTCCACATGCACACCGACTCTGGCAAACACTTCTCCGCTATCGTCTCTCACCAGTGAACTGGAAACATAGGTAGGCGTGATCGTTCCATCGCGTTTCTTAAAACTGAATTCGCCTTCCCAATAGCCTCTCTGCTTCATCACCTCGCGAATCTCCGCTACCCGTTCCATGTTTTCGGCAGGGACGAGTATTTGCGGAGCGAGTTGATTTAGCACTTCTTCGGATTTCCAGCCATAAAACTTTTCGGCGAACCGATTCCAGTAAATGATCTTGCCTTCCAATGATGTGACAACTGCCGCGCTGTGAATTTGATCGAGAATAGAAGATTGGAAGCGAATCTGTTCTTCTGCTTTCTTGCGTTCGGTGATCTCTTGGGCTGTGCCGATAATTTGGCGCGGTGTGCCATCAGGACCTCGTTCGAAAATCATTGAGCGACTCAGAAACCATCGCCATTCGCCATCCGCATGTTTCAGCCTATAGTCAGTTTCGAGAGCCTCGCCGTCTCCGAGAGTCGCATAGCGCTCTACCCAGCGTGGATATTGCTTGAGATCATCGGGATGCATGAGATGACTTAAAGCAGATAACCCATCCATCCCGGCTTGATCGGGAGGGTAACCCAATATGTCGGCGATAGCGCGATTGGTGTAAATGCTGCGCCCTTCTATCATGTCGTAGACATAGATCAGATTTGGACTCGCTTCAGCAACTCGCCGGATGAAGTTCTGCCCTTCGCGCAAACGCCCAAATAAATTTACGCGTTCAAGCGATTCGGCGGTGTTGTTGGCGATGAGAGCGATCAATCGTTGGTCGCCCTCATTCCAATCACGAGTCCGGCGATCATTGATGATCAAACCGCCCACAGTTTTACCGCCAACGATCATCGGGGCGATCAACGCCGAGCGAATGCCCATCTGCAATACCCATGCCGGAACTCCCCAACGTGTTTCGTTTAATTCATCGGGGATGGCGACAACCACATGGCGGCGTATTGCGTAAGACAAACCGTTATCTGAATCGAGAGGGATATGCTGAGTGAAAGAAAAAAATTCCGGCGACCAACCGATGTTTGCCTTGCCCGAATAAGTGTCGCCGCCTTCGTCCACCAAAGCAATCGCCGTCAGTTCGACTTTAAATAATTCGGCGGCGACGCGCACGGCGACATCCATCATCGCTTGTAGTTCAGTTTCGCGGGTTAATGCAACAGAGAGGCGGTAGAGCGCGGCTTGTTCAATGAGCAGTTGAGTTTCACTTCTCTTATGAGAATAATTGCTCCCCACCCCTGTTCGCTTCGTCACTTTAGGCGTAGACTTTTTAGCGGGCATAAAGCACTCCATAAAACATCTTGATAGAAACTAAGCAACAACGACTCTCTGTTGCCAAAGTGAAGCAATTAAAATTTTGGAAGAAAAATTTTTTTGTTAAGGGGCGAGGATGGAGAGTAGCTTGGGGCGGCGCGGACAATTGCCACGCCTGAGGGCGAGCGGCTACGCCGCTCGCCCTCAGGCAGGCAGGCAGGCAGGCAGGCAGGCAGGCAGGCAGGCAGGCAGGCAGGCAGGCAGGCAGGCAGGCAGGCAGGCAGGCAGGCAGGCAGGCAGGCAGTTCTGTGAGATTCTTAAACATGTGCATAGAGAACTCTCGATCTTCTTAACTACTCAGCCGATTCGTCATTGCGAGCGCTTCGCAAAGCAATCTCGGTCGCGCTATGAGATTGCTTCTCGAAGACTCGCAATGATGCTTGAGCTAACCTATCACCACCCGATTGCGACCTTCCTTCTTAGCGCGATACAACGCGGCGTCGGCGATACGCAGCAGACTTTCTTTGTTCGATCCATGATCAGGAAATGCCGCCACGCCCAGCGAAAGCGTGATGACTCCTAAGGACTGCCCCAAATGTTCAAGGCGGATGCCGCCAACCGCTTCGCGCAGTTCTTCGCCGCGCTGCAGAGTCGCTTCCACCGAAGCCTCAGGCAAGATCAACGTAAACTCTTCGCCGCCATAACGGCAGGCAATATCCGCGCCACGAAAACGCAGATGCAGCAGTTGACCCAATTCGCGCAGCAGAGCATCGCCCGCTTCGTGACCAAAAGTGTCATTGAAACGTTTGAAGTGATCAATGTCCAACATGATCACGCCGAGCGGAGTCCCTTTGCGCGCCGCCCGTTGCAGTTCACGCTCAAACGTCTCTTCCATGTAACGGCGATTAAATAAACCGGTGAGCGAATCGCGAATGGATTGAACACGCAGCGTCTCACGCAATCGCAAATTTGCCAGCGCCAACGCGATACGCTCGGCAACACTCGTCGCCAACGGCGCATCGTCGGCAATGGCGGCTTCAACGGAGCCGCGCAAATGCAGCACACCCAAAGCATCCCCGTGTGCCATCATCGGAATGCAAACATAACTGTGAGGCACATCCTGATCATTTTTTGCAAGCTGGCTTACATGCTGACACAACACGCCATCGCGTGTATCAGTAACCAGATAAGACCTGCCGCGCCGGAAGCCCCAACACTCGTCGGGCGCTAACACCTGCTGCCTCATCTCGTCCGCCGAGTCACCCCAAGCGGCAACCGCCTCCACTAAATTTCTGGATGAGTTGAGGGTATACACCGCGCCGCACCGGTCCGGGAAGAGCCGCCGCGCCGACTGCTCGATCACGCGATAGGCTTCGTCCACGCTGTGACAGCTTTGAAACAGATCGCCCATGTCGCTGAGCAGCGCGCTCTCACGATTACGCCGTTCCAACTGATCGATCCACGTCGTCAGTTTCTCGTTCGCCTGCCGCACCAATTCTTCATCGCGCTTGCGCTGGCTAATGTCGCGCACGATGGCAATAACAAACGTGCGCCGCCGTTCCAGACTCAGTTCGCTCATCGTCAACTCAATGGGGAAGGTCGAGCCGTCTTTGCGTCTGCCCGTCGTCTCCAGACTCTGCCGCCCTTCATTGTGAGAGCGACTCACGTATGTTGCAAGAGAGTCGCCACACAGATCAATAAATAGAAGATTGACGTTCTTGCCAATCACCTCTTCGGCTTTATAGCCAAAGACTTTCTCGCCCGACTCATTGATCGATTCAATTCGACACTCGTCGTCAAACGTAATGATCCCATCCATCGCCTGCGCCACAATGGTGGCGGCACGCGCCTGCTCTTTCAACGCCACGCCGCGCAGTGGTCGAACGACAAACCACCACAGAAACGGCGCCACGCCCAAAGTAAGCAGCGTCGAGTCTACGAGTGCTTCGATCACTCTATCGGATATTGGGACGACGAGCAATAGGATCATCACTGCCGCTTCGGCAACGAAGACAATGGTTAAGACGGTAACAAAGAGGCGGAGAGGGGAATACAGGAAGGAGGAGGAAGGGGTATGTGATTTCATGACAACCTCGAAGAAAGAATCGCTGCAAGCGATCACCTCAAGTAACTTGATTCACATAATACAACAATTTAGCCTCCATTAGCTATCAATGATTTAAAAGATGACATTCTGCTTTAATATCTGCGCTGAGACCTCGGGGCGCGCGAAGTGCGCTAAGACCTCACAGGACTGTTGTAGTTTTGGCACTCTAATCCGCTAACGAACTTTATTCCAAACTTTGACCGTTAGCTCGTGTGCGACTCCCACTAAAGTCTATTGAATCAGCGTTCATCAGCGAAGATCAGCGTCATCAGCGTTCAAAGGTTTTGCCAAAGTAAAGTAAAACTCGCTGCCCCTCCCCGACAACCCCTCGCTCTCCACGCCAACCTGCCCGCCCAAACGTTCAACGATCCGTTTCACTATCGAAAGACCCAGCCCATGCCCTTTGGCATGAACTTCTGTTAAACGAGTGAACTCGGTGAAGAGCGTAGCGCGACCTTCGGCTGAAATTCCATCGCCGTTATCGCGCACCCAAAAACGGATCGTGCCATTCGCTTGAGGCGTCGCCCCCACTTCCAAACGCGGCGGCTTGCCGCCATACTTTATGCCATTGCTCAAATAGTTAACCCACACCTCTTCCAGCCAAGAAGCGTAACCCATAGCCACCGGCATTTCCGTAGGCACGGTTATCTCGGCGTGATAGTCGGCGATCATCATTTCCAAACGCTGGCGGGCATTCTCGACAACCTTAACCATATCCACCGCTTGCAGTTGAATCGTTTGTCGGCGCGAACTCGCCAACACCAAAAGTTCGCGGATGATATTCAGCCCTCTCTGCGCCGAGCGTTTAACGCCGATGACCGCCTCTAACATCGTATGATTTTGAATGACGTCTGCCGTGTCAAACAATATCTCGGAATACCCCATCAAGTCGGCTAAAGGGGTTTTGAGATCATGGGCGACGGTATGAGCAAACGCTTCCAACTCTTTGTTATGTTCTTCGACGATCCTTCGTTGTTCGCGTTCCTCTTTGAGGAGCGAATCATTTTCCGCGCTATCCGTTGCGCCGATGAAAATGATCGGCACGTTGCGCGTGCGGTCATCGGCGCGCAACTGTTCACCCACCTCACGTAGCGTTGCCTCTAACAGAATTAACGTCGGACTCTCCGCCCGCGCCGACTCTAATGCGCTGCGTCCATCGGCGGCATAGCGGATACGGCTCCCGCCATCTTGCAGCACGTTAGACAACATCTTCAAAGACTCCGATGCCGTGCCGACGATCAAAATAGTGGTGAGGGGAGAGTTCATGGTTTCAACAACACCTGACAGGTCTGTTTACAATTTGGCGGGCGTTAAGTTCGGCAAGACCTGTCAGGTGTGGCGCGAAAATTCGGGAACTTGTTTTTGCATGAGTCTTAAGTGAAACGTATTCATCATTCTACAACGAAAGCGGCGCAGAGAAATTGCATTCTCAAAGTAGATCTCCGAGTTCTTTAAGAACTCGGAGATCTAAAACAAAAAGGGACTCTGTTCTTCACAGAGTCCCTTTTTTGAAATTTGAAGTTTTGAAATTTGAAATTTTTAGTTTGGGCTTTTGGGATTTGTTTTTTATTCTTCTTCTTCCGTTCCCTTCCCCTTCTTCGAGTTCGCAATGATCGTCTGCGCGATATGGTTTGGCACCACGTCGTGGCGGATGTATTCCATCGTGAACACGCCGCGCCCTTGAGTCATCGAACGCAGATCGGTCACGTAACGCAGCATCTCAGCCTGCGGCACTTCAGCCGTCACAATGCTCTTGCCCGTCTCTTGCTCCATACCCTGCACTCTAGCGCGACGCGTATTGAGATCGCCCAGGATGTCGCCCATGCTCGCTTCGGGAACGGTGATCTTCACCATCATGATCGGCTCGCGCAAAACAGGACCCGCACTTTGCACCGCCAACTTAAACGCTTCACGCCCGGCAATTTCAAATGCCATCGGTTTCGAATCTACTTCGTGCATCTTGCCGTCGTAGACAATCACCCGCACATTGCCCATCGGGTATCCGGCAATCACACCCTGCTCTAACGACGCCTTGATCCCCTTTTCAATTGGCGCCAGATACGATTTAGAAAGGTTCATGCCAACTAACTCATCCTCAAAGTCAAAGATGTCGTCGAGATACGGCTCAATGCGTAGATACACTTCGCCGAACTGCCCCGCGCCGCCCGATTGTTTTTTGTGGCGATAATGCCCATCGCTGTTCTTGGTGATCGATTCGCGATACGGCACGCGCGGAGTCTCGGTTAAGATCGCCGTGCCAAATTTTGCTTCGGCGCGGCGGATGGCAACATCAATATGTTGATCGCCCATGCCTTCAAGCAACGTTTGGTGCGTAGAGTGTTCGTGCCGCCAATGCAACGTCAAATCCTCTTCGCACAAGCGGCTGAGGGTCGGACCCATTTTGGTGGCGTCACTTTGAGTCTTGGGGTTGACGGCAACCGTATAGAGGGCGGCCGGATAATGCGGCATAGCGAAGTGAATCGGGTGCGTCTTATCACCCAGCGTATCGCCGGTGACGGTAGAACTGAGCTTCGCCACCGTTCCAATATCGCCGGTGTGCAGAGTCTTCACGGCGATCTGTTCCTTGCCGCGCATGATATGAAGTGTGCCGAGTCGTTCCTCGACGCTCTTGTTGTGATTCCACACACGCGTGTCAGAATTCATCACGCCGGAGAACACGCGCAGATACGTCATCTTGCCCACGAAAGGATCGGCGGTGGTTTTGAAAGCGTAGGCTGCTAACGCGCCTGTATCCGTTGGCTTCACTTCTTCGTCGCCCGCTTTGCCTTCGGCGTGCGGCACCGGAATTTCTGTCGGTGAGGGCATGTAGCGAGTGATCGTTTCGAGGATCGGGGTGATGGCGACGTTGGCGGCAGCAGAAGCGATTAACACCGGCACGAATGTGCAGTTATCCACCGCGCGTTTGAATCCGTGTGTGATCTCATCGTTGGTCAACATTTCGCCGCCCAAATATTTTTCGAGCAACGCATCTTCACCTTCGGCGGCGGCTTCCATCATCGCCAAGTGACCTTTCTCTGCCGCCTCTTTATATTCGGCTGGAATGTCGGAAGGCTCGCCCTTGCCGCCTTTGCGGGCGCGCATTGAGAGCAAACCGATCACGCCTTTAAAATCTTGCTTCTCGCCCCACGGGAACTGCACTGGCACAAGTTTTACATCTTTAGAAAGACTCTGAATCGATTCGAGGACGCGGGTGAAGTTGGCGTTCTCGCGATCCATTTTGTTGATGACGATGATGCGCGGCAATTTCATCTCATCGCAATACTGCCAGACCAACTCCGTCCCCACTTCCACACCCGAGACGGCGTCCACCACGATGATCGCCCCATCCGCCACGCGCAGCGCCGACTTCACCTCACCCATAAAATCGTTGAAGCCCGGCGTGTCCAACAAATTAATTTTGTAATTCTCAAACTCGATGGCGATCAACGACGTGCTGACCGAAATTTTTCGGCGGTGCTCCTCATCGTCATAATCCGAAACCGTCGTGCCGTCCTCGATCTTGCCGAGACGGGTCGTCGTCCCCGTGTCGTATAACAACGCTTCGACCAACGATGTTTTGCCCGAACCCAAATGTCCCACCAACGCTACATTGCGAATAAACTCAGTGCCATATTCTTTCATGCCAGAGCCTCCGGGAGGTGATAAAGTGCTAAGATTGTAACCGAGAAGAAAAATTCGTCAACGGAGAATATCACCAACCTGACATGAAGAAAAGCATACTCGTAACACTCATTCTGGCGGGAATCTTCGTCGTCATCGCCAGCATCGCCGCCGCGCGCATGATCGCCGTCGCCAATTACATGAACAGCGCCGCGCAATACGCCTCTGCCCACCTCACCGATTCGCCCCAACCCGTCGTCGGCGCAAAAGTGATCAACCCCAAACTTAAAGTATCAAGCGACGCTTACTACGGTGACGCCGTCGAGGTGCAGATCACCCGTCGTTATCAATCGCTCCACAATCTCGATCAAGATTTTGCCGTCACCTATTTCTATCAACCCGATGGCGTGGGATGGAAACGGATCGCCCCGCCCGAAAATTATTGGGGCGCGATTCAAAACACACAAGGGGATGCCGTCACCGTTATTCACCCGCAGCGCGATGCCAAACTTGTTTCTAATTTGATCAAGGTGATCGACCCGGTAATCTTTAATGCCTGCGCGAAATGGGATTGTGCCGCCGATTTAAAACCTGTGACCATCACCTTCGTCACCGATCCAACTGCGCGGCGCGATCCATTAACCTTCCTCGCGCCGCAATTCAGCGGCGTCCCCATGAACAAACAGGCAAACGATGATTACCTCTCCAACATCGCCGCCGAATCATTGATCACTCTCGCTCAAAAGATCGGATTCGATTCGCCTTACGCCCGTGCCTTTGCCTATCGAGAGATTCAAAAACAAAACTTATACGCCGACATCCCCGACATCAAAGCCCTCACCAACACGGCACTGCCCCGCCCATCCGAAGTGTGGGCGATCAACGCAGATCGATCCGCCTTCGCCGATTCGGTGGCGCTCTCGTTTTTAAATTTCGCCTTGAGCAAAACGTTTGCCAGCGAAGCGGATGCGCTCAAAATTCTTTCAACAAGCTCATCATTTGATGAATGGATGATCAAAACAAAACTTGGCGAACCGAAACAACTTGAAGCGGAATGGTTTCAATCAATCAAGTGAGAGATCGTCATTGCGAGACGCGCGTCCTTCGCGCCGAAGCAATCTCGTGTCGGCAGAGTCTGAGATTGCTTTCCGCTCCGCGAAGAACGCTCGCAATGACGATATGGCTGAGTATTACGACAATCCGTTGGCAGCACCTTGATTCGCTTGAATGGGTGTCAACGGATATTCAACAGATAAACGGATAGAGAAATGAGCGCGACCTTACATCCGTTTACGCGAAGCGGGTGTGCGTAGCATCCGTTGACACCGAAGCCAGACCCCTTAATGATCTGTTGTATACTCGCTCCCAACTTCAAAGGAGATCATCATTATGAAAACCAAACATTTACAAATCGCTTTCTCATTCGTCGTACTCGTCAGCTTAGCTTGCACTTGCAGCGCCCTGCCAGATTTAACCGCCGTCGCTAACGATCTGGCAACGCCCACTGTTAGCGCGAGCGGTGGCGGCAGCACTTCCACCAAAGTTGCTCCCGCGCCCACAACAAGCGGCGGTGGCGGCGCGCAGCCCACCAAAGGCAAATTCGATACCGTCTTCCCTTTACCGGCGAGCGTTAAAAACTTTACCGGCGCTGGCGGCGAAGGTTCTGTCAACTTTCAAACAGACATGAATCTGAAAGATACGATTGCCTTCTACAAGAAAGCTTTCGCCGACATGGGGTTGAAGGAACGCACCGTGAATACCGCCGTCACCGACAGCACCTTTAGCTTTGTGTTTGACGGTTACAAAAACGGCAAAGCCATCGTCATTCAGGGCGTGGCGTTAGGCGCAAACTCCACAAACGTCAACATTCGATTCGAATCCTTGTAATCGTTTGTATCCATTACGCTTGCAAACAAAACCGCGTCGGTCTCTAAGACCGACGCGGTTTACGTAATATGGCTTTTTTCAACCAATACT
>Ga0082335_1009727_pt1 | contig 10219 bp, 8 predicted proteins | sample Subgrocontami58m_FD_72375 | JGI IMG/M metagenome (GOLD analysis project Ga0082335, IMG submission 72375) | Subsurface groundwater microbial communities from S. Glens Falls, New York, USA - GMW37 contaminated, 5.8 m (SPADES assembly) (version 2) ... | reverse complement strand
GCGAGCCAGCCACTTCACCGACGCCACGCCGTAGGCGCGCGGGACGACGAGCCGCAGCGGCGCGCCGTGGTCGGCCGTGAGGCGCTCGCCGTTCATCGCATACGCGAGGAGCGCCTCGCCGCCCAGGGCCCCGGCGATGGGGAGGGAGCGCTCGAAGGAGATGCGCCGTCCCAGGTCCTCCGGGACTCCTTCGTCGGCGCCCGTGAACCGGACCTCGACCGCCCGGTTCTCAGGTTCCGCGAGCCGCAGCACGTCCGCGAGCGGCACGCCGACCCACTCCGCGGTGCTGACGGCGCCAAGGCCCCACTGCTCCGCGGGGCAGGGCGGGTCGAGGAACGCGCGACCGTTGCCCGCGCACTCGAGGGTCACGAGCATGGTCAGCGACCGCATCGCCTCCAGATCGGCGAGGCTGAGGCTGAGCTGGTGCCGCACCGCGCCGTCCACCACGAGTCGCCCGGGCCAGGTCGGGACCGCGAAGTGAGCGCGGACGTAGTGCCGGCGCGTCGGCGTGATGAGCCCGAATTGCTGATCCAGCCGGGTCTCGGCGTTGAACGGCTCAGCCGTGACCACCATGAGGTCGGGCGAGCGATCCTGTGACACGCGTCAGCCCGCGTAGAGGCGGGGTCTAGGCCCTTCCACGCGGCGAACGGCGGACCGGGCGCTTCGCGACGGGCTTCTTGCCGGACCGGCCTGCGGGCGCCGGCTTCCTGATCGTCTTCTTCACCGGTGTCTTCTTCGCTGCCGTCTTCTTCGATTTCGCTGCCGTCTTCTTCGCGGTCTTCTTCACCGCGGTCTTCTTGACGGGCGACGTGCGCGTCGGCGCTATCGGCCGGGGCATCGCTTTGTGGGCCGTCCCCTCGTGCGCCGCCAGCCGGGTCGCGCACGGCGAGCAGCGCCCCTCGCGCGCGGCCTTCTCATCGCTCGCGACCTCGATCGCCCCCTCGATCACCGCGCCGCAGTACGTCGTCGTGGCGAAGCTCCGCGTCTGCGGGGCATGCCACTCCGCTTCGGCGGGGGTGACTTGGTGGAGCGGGCGGACCCATTGCGACACTGCGGGTCATGCTACACGAGGGCAACACCCTACGTGCGCAGCGGACGCAGGCGCGGTCCGGCCGGCGTGTCCTCGACGCGCCAGCCTCGCTCGACGATCTGCTGCCGGAGCCGGTCCGAGGCCGCCCAGTCGCGGGCAGCCCGCGCCCGCTCGCGCAGGGCGACCAGCGCCCCGACGTCCGCTGGCGGGGTCGGGTCCTCCCGGCCGGCGCGCGCGGCGCGGATCGCCTGCGCCAGTGCGGCCGGCACGGCCGTCTCGACCGCCGGCAGCGCAAACGGCCCGAGCATCGTGAGCGGGAAGCTCGCGCCGCCGCCGAAGCTCGTCGACGTGCCGTCGCGCAGCACCGTCACCTCGCCGCGTCCGAGGACGCGCGCTGTTGCGGTGGCCGGGTCCAGGGCAAGCGCCGTGTGCTCGGCGATGCCGACGACCACGACCTCCGCGGGGAGCAGCGCTTGGAGGTCGGCGAAGCGTGCTTCGCCCATGAAGCAGCGGCTGGTGTCGAGCGCCGCGCCACCGTCCGTGTTGTCCCAGTGCGGCACCACGGCGAGCGCCAAGCCGTACGGCTCGAGCAGCCGCAGCCCGTCCTTCCAGTGGAGATCGTCACCGACCTTGTAGATCTCGTAGACGGGCAGCGCACACGTCCCCACGGCGACGGTGGCGGCGCTGGCCAGGAAGAAGCTCGCGCCGAGCAGGTGCGCCGCCTGCGCGTACCCCCAGGCCAGGCTGCCCTGTAGCTGGCGGACGGCGTAGGTCGGGCTGCCCGCGCCGAGCACGAAGAGGTCAGCCTTGAGCAGTGGACGGGCGAGCTCCGGTTCGTCCGGGCTGAGCAGCCCTCCCCGGCGCCGGGCCGGGAGCTGCACGATGTCCGCGCGCTCCGTTTCCGACTGGCGGCGGAGGAAGTCCGTCCAGCGGCCGGCGACCGCCTCGGCGTTCGGCTCGAAGCCGGCCGGCGTCTCGAAGATCGCGATGCTGCGCGGCGCGCGCTCGGTCGCGCCGAGCCAGCGCAGCGCGTCGCAGCCGACGGCGGCCGTCTCGCCGGAGCCGAACAGCACGATCGCGCCTGGCGACGCTGCAACGGGCATGACCGCTACGGTACGACCGCGCTCTCCCACGCGGAACGCCCTTCCTGAGCCGCGCGGATCGTCCCGCTACGTGCCCGAGCCCACCGGTTCCCGGGCCGCCTGCGGCGCGGCCATTCGGAGGCCGCCGGCCACGCGGTCGCCGAACTCGGCGTCGCACTGCGCGAAGTGCCAGACCATCTTCTCCTGGATGCGCCGGTCGCACCGCAGCAGCTGGTCGATGAGGTTCTTGACGAGGTCGTCGCGCTCCCAGGGCTCGATCGACCGATAGCGCTCGCCGGCCTGCTGGTAGTCGTTCGTTCGCGCGATGCGCGTGCGCTGGAGCCGTCCATCCACCTGCGGCTCGCACGGGTCCCCGGCGGGCGTCGCCTCGTTGAGCCCACCGGTGCCGCTCGGCTCGTAGTTGACGTGCGGGTTCTGACCCGGCGCGCGGTCGATGTGGGCGGTCATCTGGCCGTCGCGTTGATTGGTCGCGACGCGCTTCTTGGGCTGGTTGATCGGCAGCTGGAGGTAGTTCGGGCCGACGCGGTACCGCTGCGTGTCGGAGTACGAGAACGTCCGACCCTGGAGCATCTTGTCGTCCGAGAACTCGAGGCCGTCGACGAGCACGCCCGCGCCGAACGCGACCTGCTCGGTCTCGGTGAAGTAGGTGTCCGGCACGCGGTCAAGGACCATCCGCCCGACCGGCCGAAGCGGGAAGCGGTCCTCCGGCCAGACTTTGGTGTCGTCGAGCGGGTCAAAGTCGAGCTCGGGGTGCAGGCCGTCCGACATGATCTGCACGCAGAGCTCCCATGCGGGATGGTCGCCACGGCCGATCGCGTCGTACAGGTCCTTCGTCGCGCTGCCGAGCTCCGTCGCCTGGATCGCGTCGGCCTGCGCTTGCGTCAGGGACCTGATGCCCTGCTGCGTCTTCCAGTGGTACTTCACCAGGACGGCCTCGCCCTTCGCGTTGACCATCTTGTACGTGTTGACGCCGAACCCGTCCTGGTATCGGTAGCCCGCGGGGATGCCGCGCGGGCTGAAGAGCCAGGTTAGCACGTGCATCGACTCGGGCGTGTTGCTCATGAAGTCGAAGATCCGATGCGGCTCCTGGCGGAACGTGACCGGGTCCGGTTTCAACGAGTGGACCACGTCCGGGAACTTCATCGCGTCGCGGATGAAGAAGACCGGCAGGTTGTTGCCGACCAGGTCCCAGTTGCCGTCCTCGGTGTAGAACTTCGTCGCGAAGCCGCGCGGGTCGCGGGCGACCTCGGACGAGTCGCGGCCGCCGATGACGGTCGAGAACCGGACGAAGACGGGCGTCCGCTTGCCCTTCTCCTGGAGCAGCTTCGCGCGCGTGTACCTGCTCGCCGGCTCGTCGCCGATCGTGCCGTATGCCTCGAAGTGACCGTGCGCGCCGGTACCCCGGGCGTGGACGACCCGCTCGGGGATCCGCTCGCGGTCGAAGCTGGCGATCTTCTCGATGAAGTGGTAGTTCTCGAGGGTCGTCGGTCCGCGGTCGCCGACCGTCTTCATGTTCTGGTTGTCGGCGATCGGGTGTCCTTGGCGGTCCGTAAGGCTGCGGTCCGAGTCGCGTGCCCCGTCCGGGTGCCCGGCCTGGTCGTGCTCTCGCATCTGATCACTCCGTCTTCCTGATGTCACGGGCGCGCCGACGCGCTCTAGGTCGGCGAGTCGTCTGCGGTCGGGACCCCTCCCCGGGGGCGCCCTCCGTGAGTGTTTCGCCGACCGGAGCCGACCGCATGACGAAGTCGTCAGGCAGCGGGATTCGGCGCTCGCGGCAACGCCGGACAGGGGCGCTCGGCGGTTCCTGACGGGACCGTCATGAACGCGAGGCCGCTCGCGGCTACGGTCGTGGACGGGCGTGAGCGTCATGGGGAGGCCGAGTCGGTGAGCCATCTGTTCTCCAGGCGGCGTCTCCGCGTCGCGTTCGTCGGCAGCTGGGTGCCCCGGCACTGTGGGATCGCGACCTTCACCCGCGACCTCCGCGACGCGGTGGTTTCCGCCGACCCCGCCGCCGAGTGCGCGGTGCTCGCGATCGACGAGCCCGGCATGCTCCGGATCTACGACGACGACGCCGTCGTCGGTCGCATCCGGCAGGATGATCACATGAGCTACCGCGCGGCCGCGCCGGTCGCGACGCTCTGGGGCGCCGACGTCGTGAACGTCCAGCACGAGTTCGGGCTCTATGGGACGCAGTCCTCCGCCGGGTACACCGATCACCTGGTCGCGCTCCTCGAGGCCCTGCCGGTGCCCGCGATCACCACGCTGCATACCGTCCTGCCGGATCCCCAGCCGTGGATGCGCGCGACCGTCCGCGCCATCGCGGAGCGGAGCGCGGCGATCGTGGTGATGGCCGATACCGCGGCGCGTCTCCTGCGCGAGGACTACGGCCTGCCGCGGCCGCCGGTCGTCATCCCGCACGGCGCGCCCCCGGCCACCCACGTCGGGCGCAACGTCGCGAAGGAGCGGCTCGGAGCGACCAAGCGGCGCGTCGTCTCGACCTTCGGGCTCGTCGACCAGCGCAAGGGCATCGAGTACGCGATCGAGGCGCTGCCCCAGGTCGTCGCACGGCACCCGGACGTTCTCTACCTCATCGCGGGCCAGACGCACCCGGCGGTGGTCCGGAGCGACGGCGAGACGTATCGGGACCGGCTGCGGGCGCGCGTGGCCTCGCTGGGACTCGAGCCGTACGTCCGGTTCATGGATGAGTACCTGACGCTCGATCGCATCGTGGAGCTCCTCGCGGCGACCGACGTCTACCTGACCCCCTACCTCGACCCGAACCAGATCACGAGCGGAACGCTCGCCTACGCGCTCGGCGCGGGACGGGCGATCATCTCGACCCGCTACCTCCACGCGGCGGAGTCGCTCGCCGGAGGGCGCGGCATCCTCGTGGACTTCCGCGCCTCCGATCAGATCGCGCAGGCGATCCTCAGGATCCTGGGAGACCCGGAGCTGCAGCGGGGGATGGAGGCGCGCGCCGCCGCCTACGGCCGCCAGGCGGCATGGCCCGCGGTCGGCGCGCAGGTGAGCGTGCTCATGCGCACGATCGCCGATCAGCAGCCGCGCCACGCCTGGGGCAGCCCGAAGTACCCGCACGCGCTCGGCCTGTAGGCGCGCCCCACTCGTGCTGCAGAGCGTCCCGGCTGGGCTCCGAGGCTGGAGCTACGCGACGACCGCGGACGAGTCGAGCAAGCGCGACCTGCGCATCGACCTCCTCCGCGGCTTTTGCGTGTTCGTGATGATCATCGACCACGTCGGCGGCGAGGCGTCATGGCTCTACCTGCTGACCGGCGGGAACCACTTCATCGTGTCCGCCGCGGAGGGGTTCATGCTCCTGTCAGGACTCTCCATGGGCATCGTGCACCGCGCGACCATCGCGCGCGGAGGCGTCAGCGCGATGCTCGCGAAGGTGTTCGGCCGCGTACGCATCCTGTACGCGACTACGGTCGCGCTGACGATCACGTTCGCCTCGCTGTCCTTCGTGCTCGGCACCCCGTGGTCGGACGAGGCGAGCCCCGCGCACTCGCGCGCCGACTTCGTCCTCTCGGTCCTCACGCTCCATCGCGCGTACTCGCTGACCGACATCCTCGTCCTCTACACGCTCCTCGTGCTCACCGCCGGTCCAGTGCTGGCGCTCCTCGCGCGTGGCTACACCGGTGCCGTGCTCGCGATGTCGGTGACCGCATGGGTCGTGTTCCAGATCTGGCCGGCGCAGATCCCGCGCCTCTGGACGATCACCGACGGCGGCTTTCCGTTCTCCGCCTGGCAGATGCTGTTCGTCGTGGGCCTCGTCCTCGGCTACCACCGGGCCGCGCTCGAGCGGTACTTCACGCCCGCCCGCCTGCTCGCGTTCTCCGCAGGCTGCGCCGCCGCGATCGTCGTCGTCGCGGCGCTGCACCTGGACGCGGCCGCGCTCAGCTTCGGCACCGGCGCGGACCCCACGCTCGAGGAGTCGGTCCTCAGCGCGAAGAACGACTTCCGCATCGGCCGCGTCGCGGGCCTGTTTGCGGTGGCGCCGGCCCTCTACGCGCTCACGACGCTCGCGTGGGTGCCCGTCCGCCGACTGCTCGGGTGGCTCCTCCTCGTGATGGGGCAACACGCTCTCTTCGCCTACGGTGTGCAGCTCTTCGTCGTTGCCGTCATGGCGTCCGACTTCTTCGCGCCCGTGCGTCTCGACCGGGAGAACGCGCTCTTCCAGGGGACCGCGGTCCTCGCGGTATGGGTCGCCTGCCTGTGGCAGCCTGCCGCGCTCGCGTTCCTGCGTCGCTTCCGCACCAGGCTCCGCGGCCCCGCCGCCGCGATGAGCGCATGAGGTCCGCCGGCCTTGCGCTCGCCCTCGTGCTCTGCGCCGCGTGCGCCGTCCCGGCGACTCCGGTCCCGACAGCCCCCGCGGCATCCGCCTCCGTCGCCTCCTCGCCGACCGCGCCGCCGTCCCCATCGGCGGCGCGGTCGGCAACGAAGGGGCGGCTCGAGTCGCACACCTTCTCGAGCGCCGTCCTCTCGACCGTGCCCGGGCGTGGGCGAACGATGCCGTACCTCGCCTACCTGCCGCCCGGGTACGACCGCAACCTGAACGCGCGGTATCCCGTGACCTACCTGCTCCACGGCGGCGGCGGAACGGACACTGAGTGGGCCGACTACGGGCTCGTCGACGCGGCCGATCGGCTCATGGGGAGCGGCACGATCCCGCCGTTCATCATCGTGCTGCCGCAAGGCGACCAGGAGTACTGGGTGGATCACGTCGTGGACCGTGCCGTCGGCGCGAACGGTGAGCGGTGGGGCACATACACCGCGCACGAGGTCGTCGCCGAGATCGATACGCGCTTCCGCACCATCGCGCGACCGGCCGGGCGCGCGATCGGCGGCCTCTCGATGGGCGGCCACGGGGCGTTCCAGCTCTCGCTGAATTTCCCGGGCATCTGGTCCGTCGTCGGCGCGCACAGCCCGGCCCTGCGGCCCTTCGGCGACGCGCCGACCTACCTGGGCGCGGGCGCCGAGTTCGCGGCGCGGGATCCCTTCGCGCTCATCAGGAGCAAGGTTGGCATCGCCCGGACGCTCACGTACTGGATCGACACCGCCGAGAGCGACCCGTGGTTCACCCAAGTGGCCGCCCTGCACCTGGAGCTCGAAACGCTGGGCATCGCGCACGAGTGGCACCCCTTCCCCGGTGGCCACGACGCCGCGTATTGGGGAGGACACCTGGAGGACTACCTCCGCTACTACGCCGGCGCGCTCTGCCGCGACCGCTCCGCGTGTCCGAGCAGCCCTTGACAGCGGTCCGCACCCGCTCCGGCCGTGTTCCCGGCAGGACGCCTGACGGAACCGTCATGAACCGCCGGGGCGCGCGTTATACGTTCGACGCTCGCGGCGTAGCGGCGAACGGAGGTACGGATAGATGATCGTGAGAGCCGAGCTTCAGTGCTACTTCTGCGGTCACGACTTGGGCGAGGTGAAGATCCCGACGCCGGCCCGCCAGCCGACGGCGGAGCAGCTCCGCGCGGCGTACCTCGCGACAGGCCGTTCCGAGCAGCCGGTGTGGGACCGCGAGGCTGATCGTCCGCTCTGTCCGCGGTGCCGCGGACAGCTCGCCCTGGCGCTCGAGATCGTGCGACGTCCCGAGCGGGTCGCCGCGCGGCAGGTCAGCGCGCGAGGGTGACGGGGCGCCTCCGGAGCCCACGTCGCGGCCTCGCACGTCGCGCGGTCGCCGCGCTCGCCGCGCTCGCGGTCATCGCCGCACCATCGCTCGTCGCGCGGCCGGCGAGCGGCTTCGCCATCTACTACGTGAGCGGCCACGTGGTCGATTCGGTCACGGACGCGAGCCTCGCCGGGGTCTGCATCATCCTGCGGCCGCCGGACGCCTGCCGGGACGTCGATTTCAAGACTGACGTGAACGGCAACTGGGGTCCCGCGCCGCTCGTGAGCGACTCGCAGTGGGACGTCTACTACGTGCTCACCGGCTACGCGATCGGCCACGACGTCGTCCCGGCCTCGCGGCAGACGGACATCTTCCTCCAGACGCGCCTCGTGACGTTGCCCGGGGTGCCGCCCACGCCGAACACGACGTGCGGCACGCCGGGACCGGCGACCGCGAGCGTCTACCTGCCGAACATCACGAAGACCCTCGGTGGCCCGAACGGTTGGGATACCCCGTTCATCGTGCAGAACGTCGGCACGGTGAACACGGTGCTCGAAGTGAGCTACTACAAGTTCGCGGACGGCAGCCTCGTCACCTGCCGCAAGGCGTCCGCCGTGCGACCGGGCACCTCGTTCGCGGACATCCCGAACAACGACGCGTACCTGCCGGACGACACCCAGCTCTCGGTGGTCGTGCGCAGCTTCGGCGCCGCGCTCGTCGCCGTGGTGAACGAGGTGCAGGGCTCGGGCGCCGGCTTCGAGTCGCTCGCGTACGACGGGGCGTCCTCGGGCGCGACGAAGGTCTACCTGCCGAACGTCACCCGCCGCTTCTACGGCTACGACGTGCCCTTCATCGTGCAGAACCTGGGGACGCAGAACACGAACGCGACGGCGAGCTTCATCAGCTTCGACGGCACGAAGACCTTCAGCAAGACCCTGGCGATCCAACCGGGACGCTCGGGCGTCGTGGATCCCGACTTCACGCCGGGCCTGGTGGACGGGACCCAGTACGCGGTCACCGTCACCGCCGACCAGCCGATTTCGGTCGTGGTCAACGCGCACGACGAAACGAACGGGCCGCCCGTCGCGTACAGCCATAACGGCCTCGTGCTGGGCGCGACGACGCTCTACGCGCCGTACGTCGCGAAACATGGTGGGTCGGACGACCGTGTCGCCCCGGTGGTCGTGCAGAACGTGAGCAGCGCGGCGGTGGATGCCACGCTCACCTTCACTCCGCTGACGATGGGCAGCGCGCCGCAGGTGTTCGCGTTCGCCGGGCTCGCGCCGGGAGCGTCTCGCGCCTTCGACCCCCGGTTCGCGCTGGGCACGACGGCGGTCTGTGTGACCGCCTCCGCCACCTGCCTCGGGAACGGCGAGTACGCGCTGAAGGTCACTGCCACCGGCAGCGTCGCGGCCGTCGTGCTCGTCGTCACCGCGACGACGGCGGGCGCGTACGCGGCCGCGCCGATCGTGACGCTGCGGCAGTACCTCCCGAACGTGACCCGGACGCTCGGCGGACCGAGCGGCTACTCGACGCCGATCTACCTCCAGTCGGCCGGGGCGGCCACGGCGACGCTGCGCTGGTACCGCTTCACCGACGCGTCGCTCGTGCTGACGCAGAACGTGACCCTACCGGCAGATAGCTCCGTCGTGATCGATCCGCGGACCGTCGCGGGGCTCTCCGAGGACACCCAGTACGCGGTGATCGTGGACGGCGTCGGCGGACCCGTGAACGCGATCGTCTACGAGCAGAGCTTCACCGGTGGCGACGGAGTCATGATCTACGAGGGGTTCGCCCAGTAGGACGGGTCGCCCGTAGAACATGACCGTTCGGTCATGCTTCGCGCCGCGGGACGGTCCACGATCGGTGGGCACAAGCGCTAGCGGTGCATCGCGTGAAAAGGCGGTGGGCGGGATGCCCGACACGAAAGCACGTCTTGGTCTCTCCGGAATGAAGATCGCTGACTCGTGGGTCGCGGTCGTCGTCGGCGTTCTCGCGATGATGGGCGTTGGGGCGCTCCTCACGCCGATCCTGACCGCGTACCTCGCCACGAGTGGGGTGGATCTGGCCCGCGCCGAATCCGCCGTGCCTGTCCTCGTCGCACTCCTGATCGCGGCGCTCGTCGGCGGCTACACCGCCGGCCGGATCGCGAAGCGCCGGACCGGCTGGCACGGCCTGCTGAGCGGGCTGCTCGGCCTGCTCGTGACAGGCTCCTACCTGGTCGCGAGCGTCGCGGTGCAGCGGAGCTTCCTGGGCATCGACGACCGCGCGCTCCCGGACTTCTTCCCCATGGTTCTCACGCTGGGTCAGTACCACTCGGAGCCGGCGCTCACGCTTGGATTCATCGGCCTTCCCGCGCAGCTCCTCGCGGCCTGGATCGGCGGCCTCCTCGCGCGGCCGCGCTCGGCCGCCGTCGCCGCGTCGCCGCGCATCGTCGTTGCGGGGCCGGGG
>Ga0082335_1009725_pt1 | contig 10220 bp, 8 predicted proteins | sample Subgrocontami58m_FD_72375 | JGI IMG/M metagenome (GOLD analysis project Ga0082335, IMG submission 72375) | Subsurface groundwater microbial communities from S. Glens Falls, New York, USA - GMW37 contaminated, 5.8 m (SPADES assembly) (version 2) ... | reverse complement strand
GATGTTTCAATCTTGGGCGCGTGCACAATGATCCGTAACCGCGATACGCGTTGATAGGGTAGGGTATATGAAAGTTCTGGTTCTTACTCGCTATGGACGACTCGGCTCAAGCAGCCGATATAGGTTTTATCAGTATCTTCCTCATCTTGAACGGCAGGGGATGGAATTCGACATCGCGCCTCTGCTAGGGGACGACTATATTCCCCAGATTTACTCGGGGCACCGAGTCGCTGTTACAGATCTATTGCCCCGGTTTTGGCAACGCTTGTCGAAACTATCCCAATGCCGTTGCTACGATCTGATATGGGTGGAGAAAGAGATTTTCCCGTATTTGCCATACTGGATAGAAAGGTTGTGGGCTGACTCCCGTGTGCCATATATCGTGGACTACGACGATGCAGCTTATCACACGTACGATTTGCACTCTTCCTGGCTAGTCAGACTCTTTTTAGGCAAGAAGATAGATGGCGTGATGCGGGAAGCAAAAGTGGTCGTAGCGGGGAACTCCTATATCGCCGAACGCGCGGCGGCGGCGGGCGCAAAACGAGTTGAGATCCTCCCGACTGTAATAGATTTGGATCGTTATGCTCCGTCTCTACAGGTTCATAATTCGCTCTTCACCATTGGCTGGATAGGTGCCCCTGTCACAACTGGCTACTTGCGCCACGTTCACGGTCCTCTAAAAGAAGTGTGCTCAGAAGGAGACACAGCAGTGATCGCCGTGGGCGCATCCAAGATTAGTTTGGAGGGTGTGCCGCTGAAGATTGTTGAATGGTCTGAAGAGAGCGAAGTGGCAGAAATGCAGAAATTTGATGTTGGAATTATGCCTCTTCCAAATTCGCCCTGGGAAGTTGGCAAATGCGGTTTGAAGTTGATACAGTATATGGGTGTTGCGCTGCCAGTCGTGGCTTCGCCGATTGGCGTAAACTCGAGGATTGTCGAACACGGTGAGAATGGTTTCTTGGCTGAAACTGCAGATGAATGGATTAGAGCGTTTCACGTCCTTAAAGCGAACAAGGCACTTCGCCGTCGAATGGGCGCGATTGGCAGAGCCAAAGTTGAAAAGGAATACTGTTTGCAAGTCACTGTTCCTGCCATGTCTCGGCTTTTGAGAGAAGCGGCATCGTCTTGAGCGTCGTTGTTTGATTATTGTGTGAGGGCATTATGCAAAAGGCTGTCACTTTCTGGAATAACATCAACATAACCGAGTCTGCGTTCACCATAATTTTGGCGGTGGGAATTGTCGCCGGTTGGCTGATGTCGTGGCTGGCTTCGCCGGCAAATGTTCTCGCCTCTGCGGTCGTGCTTGCGGCTCCACTTATGGTGTTGTGGCGGCATCCGGTCAGGCAATCTCGCCCTGAGTTGTGGTTTGCACTGATGGCAACGGTGGCGCATCTGGGAGCTGCATTGTATTTGTTGCCTTTGGTGCTTCAGCCATACATTAGCACTGGTCGAAGTGATATCCCTGGAATTATCGGTGGAGGCAAGTCACTTGCCGCTTTGTTGATCAACGATTCACTTGGGGCGGCGAGATTATTTGCCGTCCCTGTGCCGACGGCGATCTATTGGGTTTCATGTCTGTTCTCTCTCCTTGCGGGCGGATCGGAGAATGCTGTATGGATTTTGTTTGCGTGGTTTAGCGCGCTTGGTGCGTTTTATTTTTTGAAAGCATTCAAGCGACTCCTACCTGATCAAAGTTTAGTGTGGTACGCGGCGGTGGTGTTTTTTTTTCCTTCGCTTGTGCTCTGGTCGTCTTTGCCTTCAAAAGACGCCATCACTTTTTGGGGAATCGGCTTATTGACGTTTGGCGTCTCAACGTATTGTAAGGAACGTTCTTGGGCCGGGTTATTGAAGATTGCGGTGGCTGAGGCCGCAATTTTTTCCGTCCGACGGTATTTCGCGGTGTTCTATTGCCTTCCTCTTATTGTGATAAGTATGTTCGACCTCTATGCTTTGTGGAAGGACAAGAACTACCGCCATTTGCTCTCCTCGCTGGTATTTTTGTTTCTCCATGTCGCTTGGTTTGGCCTTCTTGTTGCCAATAGTTTCTTTTTGCCATTATCTTTAGCTGCTGACTATCAGGCGACTGCATCCCAGATGCCTGGTGTTGTTAGCGAATCAGACATTCGGCCACAGTATTCACTGTCCGATATGTTGCCATCCTCCTCCTCGGATTTGTTGCCGTTGGTGGTTAAGTGGTTGTCGTTTGCTGCCGAACGGGTGTGGTACGTTTTTACAGTGTTGTTTCGCCCTTTGCCCTGGGAGGCGCATAACGTTTTCGCGATGTTTGCTGCGCTAGAGAATGTTGTCTTGCTGTTACTTTCGTTGCTGGTCTTCGTGAAGATGCAGGTCGTTCTTTCCCGTGTCTTTCGGGAGCCGTTTCTGTTGTTTGTGGTGGCGTTTATCACTGTATATGTATCTGCGTTTTCGCTGCAAGTTATTAACTTAGGCACGATGTCACGCATGAAAGCGCCCATTCTTCCGATGCTCTTTTTCTTCATCGTTTTGGCGGCAGGGCAGTTCCAATCGCTATCTGACGTGGTTAGGATGCGAATCCGAATGCCTAGGGATATTAATTGAGTTCGCCGGGTTCCGGAGGTGAAATGATTCGCCCGTTCGTTTCGGTTATTATCCCCACATTGAACCGCCCTGAATGTTTAGCGGTGGTGTTGCAGGGGCTGTTTCATCAAACTTATAAGAATTTTGAGATCATCGTTGTCAATCAAGGAGAATTTCCTTTGCCGTTAAAAAGTCGGCTGGTTCAAATGTCCCCCCGCCATCTTCACTGGATTGACGATGATAGGCAAGGTTTGGCGCGCGCGCGTAATATTGGCATTCGTTGTGCAACAGGAGAGATTGTGATCGGACTTGAGGATGATTTGATCATCTGCTGCAGGACGTTTGTGCAGAACCATGCGGAAGCTTACAGAGAGCCTCTTGTTGGGGGAACCACTGGCAATGTGATCGAGGCGAAGCACAAAAACTATCGAGGGCGCGTGGGTGAGATACATCCACTGCTAGGCGTGCCAATGGGGCAGGGATACGGCACGACGCGCCAATATGTTCAAACAATCAAGGGCGGCAATATGTCATTCAGGCGAAAGCTGTTGTTGGATGTTGGTGGCTTTGATGAGCGATTTGGGCAACCTGCTATTTACGAAGATACGGATATCTCGCTCAAAGTGAGACGGTTGGGTTATAAACTGTTGTTTTTGCCTGGGGCGGCTGTGGTGCATCTGAGTGCGCCTAATGGCGGAGAGCGTAGTGATAATGATCCGCGCCTGTTTCGTTTTGTAGCATATCGTGATCGGGTCTTATTGTTTAGAAACAATTATCCTTTGTGGCAGTTCCCCGTTTTCATCAGCGCGAATTTGCTCTCAGCACTCTTGCCCATATTACGCATGGAATGGCGAAGTGTCGAGCTGGCGTTGAGAGGATTGAGGGAAGGGTTGCGTTTATTTTGGTTATCTGGTTAATCAACGAGAAGGTGTGGTTATGGTAAAAGCGTTGTTGATCACGTCTGATTTTCCGCCGGGTTTTAGCGGCGGAATCTCACGCTATTACTACTCTTTTGCTCGAGAACTCGCCGATCAAATCGTGGTGATGTCGCCTCAATGTAGTGCGTCTAGCACATTTGACATTGCTCAACCGTTTCCAATTATTCGTCTTCAGGTACCTGTTGGGCGCGCATTATTATTGCGTTTCACACAGACTATGTTACTTGGTTTACAGGCGATATTGTGGTCCAGTCGTATTGGCGCAGATTTGATTTTGTGGGGGCATTGGTATTTAGTACTGGCGGCAATTATCGTACATGTGACAACCCATCTTCCATTTGGCGTATTTCTGCATGGTGGCGAGTTAAATCGTTTCAGGCGACAGCCTGTACTTCAACGAGTGATTGTTTCTCTTATTAACTATGCGGCATTGATCGTGGTTAACAGCGATTACACACGACAGGAATATGTGGGTATAGGTGTGTCTAATAAGATCATTCACAAAGTCTCACCTGGAGTTGATACAAACCGTTTTCGTCCAGGCATAAATTGCAGTACTGTTCTTGAAAAGTATGATCTCGACGGGCGCAAAGTGTTGTTGACGATTAGCCGATTAGTGGAGCGTAAAGGGCATGACCAGGTAATCAAAGCCCTACCGAAGATTTTGGAAAAGGTTCCTCAAACAATTTATTTGATTGTGGGAACGGGTCCGCAAGAATCGCACCTTAGATCGCTTGCTTATGAAATAGGCGTCGCAGCTCAAGTGTTGTTTGCCGGGTTTGTTCCTGAGGAGGAATTGTCAGCCTATTACAATGCCTGTGATGTGTTTGTGATGCCGAGTCGGCAGACCGAAGGACGAGAAGGGATTGAGGGATTTGGTATTGTTTATTTGGAGGCGAATGCCTGCGGTAAGCCTGCTATTGGTGGAAATTCCGGGGGTGTTTCTGATGCCGTGATAGATGGCATTACTGGATTGTTAGTTGATCCACTGAGCAAACAGGCTGTGGCTGATGCTGTGATTCGCTTATTGCTTGACGGTAATTTGGCACGGCAGATGGGCAAACAAGGACGCGAAATAGTTGAGCGTGATTGCACATGGAATATTCAATCTAGAAAGCTTCACCATCTGTTGCAAGGATCTATGTCCCGATGAAGAACGCTTATCAGATTGAATCGTTTCTCGATGAACGGTATCGTTCAATTCTGAATTTCGACAAAATTGAAATTGACAACCCGGATTCGCACCATTATCGTCGTCTAAATTATGCAGACAGATTGCGCTTGATCGTTTCTCTTGCCGAGAAAGAATTTCCCCCCTCCTCGCCTACTAAGGTAGGTGATTTTGCATGTGCCCAAAGTAACATTGGCATAACGTTAGCTGAATTGGGGTATAAGGTTTATGGCTTTGATGTCAATCCAGCGTTCATCGAGTATTCAAAGATGAAATATGAAAAGGGAGACATTGAGTGGTTTTGCTCTAATATCGATACGCTTGAATTCCCTAAAGAGTCACTTGATTTGGCGATTGCTGGGGAGTTGATTGAGCATTGTGCTTACCCTGAAGACATTGTGCAACAAATACTGAGTTATGTGCGTCCGGGTGGGGTGTTGATTGTGACTACTCCTAATGGATCAAGGCTCAAAACAAACCTACCGACTTTTAGACAAGTTTCGCGAAGGGAACAAAGAAAAATTTTTGAGGAGAGGCAGTTTGGACCTGCAGGCGAAGATCATCTATTTCTTTTCAGAATTAACGAAGTGCACGATATCCTTCCTCCCAACGCTAAAATTATTGAAGTGGGGTATGTGGGAGGCACTTTATTGGTCAATCAATATTCTTATCCGTGGCTACGCGTGTTCAGCGTGCGAACGATGGAAACTATTATCAGGTTCGCTGCCTCGCTTCCTGTGTTGAATTCCAAAACCTTTCATAATATCTACGCAGTTATTCAAAAGCTTTCTTGAGATGCCATGAGTACACGCGCTTTAGATTGGGTCTTTGTTTCGTTCTTAGTTGGGGGAATATTTATTGGGTGGTTGATAGCAGCATTGCCATTGCCTTTTGGATGGATCGCCGCAGGGATTTTTTTGTTGGGGGCGATAATACTTGTATGGCGGTATTCATTTGGGCAGATGCAAGCAGATGTAAGAATAGCTTTGTTTGCAATCTTGGTTTATTTTGGGATGGCTGTTTACATTACGCCTCTGGTCAGTGATTACTATGCCAAGCATGGCGGTAATGACGTAGGGCTTTATATTACGCGAGGTAAAGAACTGGAAGAGCTGATCATTAATAACCCCTTGGGGGCGACAGATCTTTTTGTGTCAGGGGCAACTTTCACAACGGATTTTAGACCTCCATCTCCCACGACGCCCGCTTTTCAATGGATTATTACTTTGTTATTGTTGTTAACAGGCGGATCAACCATTGGGGTCTCGCTTGCGTGTGCATGGTTAGGGGCAAGAGGAGGATACTACTTCATCAAAGCATTTCAGCCATCGCTGACGAAAGCCGATTGGTTATGGTATGCGATGCTGATATTGTTCTTCCCATCTGTGGTTTTATGGTTGACCTTTCCTCTTAAAGATGTCATCACCTTTTGGACACTAGGGTTGATGAGCTATGGCTTCTCCCAATTCGTGGCTAATCGCTCGTGGAGTGGCTTGATGCGACTGTTGGCAGCTGAATTGGCGTGCTTCGCTGTTCGACCATATTTTGCGGCATTCTTTAGCATCCCGTTATTAGCGCTGGGGTTGTTAGACTTCGCGCGGTGTATCGCTCAAAAAAACCACAAGCGATTGCCGTCGCTTTTGCTGCTGGTGGCGGCAAATGGTTTATTGTTTTATCTGTTAACGACGAACAAGTTTTTTCTCGGTATCGATTCGCCTCAGCAATTGGGAGAGTATCAACAATCGGCGGGAAGTAATATAGCAGGATCAAATGTTCGTCCTGACATGCCAGTTGAGGAAACGCCTAATGCCCATGGATTTACCTCTGTTTCGGCATTTCTTTGGGAACGAGTTCAATACGTTTTCACTGTCATGTTTCGCCCCATGCCTTGGGAATCCCATAACCTTTTTGCGTTCTTAGCATCCTTGGAGAATGTTGTGCTATTGATGTTGATGATTTGTATTCTTTGGAAGATGCGAGATGTGATGGTGGCGACTCTTCAATCGCCCACCCTCATCTTTACCGGGTGTTTTGCCATGCTATTCGTCGGCGCGTTTTCGTTGCAAGTAATTAACTTAGGCACAATGACTCGACTGAAGATCAATGTATTGCCCTTCTTCTTCGCCTTTGCCGCTATTGCTTTGCCGCGTTGCTTCTCGGATTTTTCTGGTTTGCGCCGTCGTCTTTTAGGCAGTCCGCGATTGTTGTTATGACAAAAGTTATTCATATAACGACTGTTGATTTGACGATACGGCTTCTTTTGCTTCCTCTTTTACGCCATCTTGAGTCGGAAGGCTATAAGGTGGGCGTAGCTTGCAAATTCGATCAATGGCGAACTAACATTAACCTGGATGGTATTGCAAGGTGGGATATTCGCTACTTTAATCGACAAATCACACCCATCCAAGATTTGTTGGTGCTTATGGAGTTGTATTTATTATTTCGTCGTGAACGACCTGATATCGTCCAGACGCATACACCTAAAGCAAATTTATTGGGGCGCATTGCAGCGCGTATGGCAGGCGTTCCGATCGTAATTGGCATGGAACACGGATTTTACTTTATAAATATGAAAGGTTTTAACCGTGCTTTCCACATATTATTAAGTCGTTTTGGCGCGTTTCTTTCAGATAAAACTATTGTCATCACTCGGGATGATTTCGATCTAGCATTGCGAGAAAAGATTATTAAGAAAAGCGATCTAATGCTAGCCCCTGCCGGATTAGGCGTAAATTTGAACAGATTTCGAAGAGAAGTGGACAGCACAGCATTAAAATCGGAACTAAACATCAATGAAGATGCCACGATTGTCATTTTTGTTGGACGGTTGAATGCAGAAAAAGGCTGTCGAGAGCTAATTCGGGCAACTGGGCATATTAATTCAGTTTTTCAAAAATTCTGCCTTCTAATGATTGGCCCTTCTGAAAACGGCATGAAGGAAGAATTAGAGGAGTTGGCGGCATCCCTAAATTTAGAAAAGAGAGTTTATCTATTAGGCGAGCGCCAAGATATTCCGCAGTTGCTTGCTATCTCCGATATATTAGTGTTACCTAGTTATCGAGAGGGACTAGGGATGGTACTATTAGAAGCAGCAGCGGCAGGCAAGCCTGCAGTGACATCGGACATTCGAGGTTGTCGTGATGTGGTTGTTGAAGGTGAGACGGGTTTGTTGGTTCCTTCTGGCAGTGTTCAAGAATTAGCGGACGCGATACTGGATCTGCTCCAAAACGTAGGCAAGCGTAAACGAATGGGCGAGGCGGCAAGACAATATGCAGAAGAGACGTTCGACCAGAATCATTTCTTTACTCAGGTGGACAACTTGTATAGCCAGTTGTTGAAAGAAAAAGGGATACGTTGAAGTGATGTATTGCTATGCCAAAAGGATGCTGGATGTTTTGGGAGCGGTGGTGATTCTTACAGCCGTTTTTCCATTCCTTATCGTCATTGCCGTTTTAGTGTGGGTGAACATTGACAAACCAATCCTCTTTTGCCAAGTCCGCCCCGGGTTTAAGGGTAAGCCTTTCATCATGTTTAAATTCCGCACGATGAATAGTGCGTGTGATTCGCAGGGTCACCTATTACCTGATGCAGATCGTCTAACACCGTTTGGTCGCTTTCTACGCTCTACCAGTCTCGATGAACTGCCCGAGTTGATTAACGTATTATATGGTGAGATGAGCTTTGTAGGTCCACGTCCCCTCTTGATGGAATATCTTGATCGTTATACACCGGAACAGATGCGTCGCCATGATGTTTTGCCCGGTATTACTGGCTGGGCGCAGGTGAACGGGCGCAACGCGCTAACATGGGAAGAAAAATTTGCATTCGATGTATGGTATGTGGATCATCAGTCGCTATGGTTAGATGCAAAAATATTGGTAAGGACAATGTGGACAGTGTTGAGGCGCGAAGGAATTTCTCAGCCCGGTCGAGAGACGGCTGACAAGTTTAGAGGAAGATCAACGACGGATTTTCTTTAACATGAGAAGTTCGAATTCGTTTGGGGTCAAAGCCCGTTTGTTAATAGCACACCCTTTAACGTGGTTAGTTGCCTCAATGTTGGCTATCGGCTTATTTCGATCTCTAGCTATCCCGCCTTATCATAATTACGACGAGTTCTACCATTTCCTTTCGAGTGATCCCGATTCTATGGGAATAACGGATTGTTTGCGTCGTCAAGATTGCAGAACTCTTGGGAGGTATTTCAGCATAAGAATTCCCGATACGACTCAGATTCAAGCCTATCGAGGCTTGCCTTATTATTTTTTACAAGCATTTCTTCAAGCATTACTTCCTGATTGGTTGAACAGTGTTCAGCATTTAATAGTTGCGCGTTTCTTTACAGTATCACTGAGTGCCTTATTTGTTGTTGTGGTCTTTGAATCGGCACAGGAGTTATTTCCGAATCGACCTCTACTTGCTTTGCTCTCCGGAGTTTTTGCCACATTTATTCCTGCTTTTAGCGATATATTATCAAGCATCAATCTTGACGCACCTTCGGCGCTAATGGGCGCGATTGTTGTTTACACTGCTATATCTTTGGCGAAGCATGGCATGACGCTTCGTTTGCTTTGCGTTATTGCGGCTGAAGTCCTGATTGGATACACATTGAAAGGCACAATTTGGCCTTTGTTTCTTCTTTTGGCGTTAGGCTTTGCAGTTAGGTTGCCAGCCTTATATCGAAATCTGTTTGTTGTTTCTCTAAGTGTGATAGCGGCTGTTTTATTCATTGTGGCTCTTCGAGCAGTTTGGTTTGGAACCGCAAAGTGGTTTTATCCGTTGCCTCGTACCACACCCGGTTTGCTTTTGCCTAATCAAACAAGGCAAGATAGCATTATAGGGAAGTACAGCCTCGAAACTACTTCACAATACTACAAGGTTTTTCGGGATGCTCCGCTTCGGTTCGTGGCATCATTGTCCAAAAACGATTCTTTACAATCGGACAGCATCATCCAAATTTTACCGGAGCAAATTGTTAAGCAGTTGCGGGGCAAGAAAGTGACTTTTGGCGTTTGGGCACGCGCGGCTGGTCGTGAGGCTATTGCGTTTCACCCATATTGTCAAATTGATCAAGCGGATGTTTCGAAACGTGATATTCGACTAGACTCACAATGGCAATTCTTTTCAACCGTATACAATGTTCCACTGAATGTTAATTATGTATATTGTGCCTTAGGAGTACCCCAAAAAGATGGCGTAGCTTGGTACGATGGCATGATCCTTGCGGAGGGCGAGTTTGCAAATGACGAATCATTGATCTACCTGGACGCGGAAGCTGTCCTCGGGACTTGGGGAGGGAGGGCTTTCGCTAACTTACTGAGGAACCCTTCAGCCGAACAATCATGGTTACAAGTTGATCCAAGTCTGGGTTTCCCCTTTCCGGTCAATCAACGAATCGTTTCTTTCCTCTCTTGGGAATTGACTGCGCCATCATGGATGAACCTGATGAGATGGTCCTTTGTTGGCTTCTGGGCGACATTTGGTGGTGAACAGCCTGGGCTTTCATCGCGTCAGATGATTCCCTTTGTTGTTTTGACAGCTATTGCTATGGC
>Ga0082335_1009723_pt1 | contig 10226 bp, 8 predicted proteins | sample Subgrocontami58m_FD_72375 | JGI IMG/M metagenome (GOLD analysis project Ga0082335, IMG submission 72375) | Subsurface groundwater microbial communities from S. Glens Falls, New York, USA - GMW37 contaminated, 5.8 m (SPADES assembly) (version 2) ... | reverse complement strand
GCGGTCAAGAGATCGCAGATACATCAATCTCCTTGTCATAATACACAAGTTGTTATAGAAGAATCCATCTTGACACCACCTTCCCAGGAGAATCCCATGAATGACTTGGACAACAAATGTGTCAACGCCATCCGTTTTTTAGCGGCCGATGCCGTCGAGAAGGCAAAATCCGGCCATCCCGGCATGCCCATGGGCGCCGCCGCTACCGCTTACACCCTCTGGACCAGGCATCTGAAACATAATCCGGCCAACCCCGGGTGGGAGAACCGGGACCGGTTCGTCCTTTCCGCCGGCCATGCCTCCATGCTCCTTTACTCCCTGCTCCATCTCACCGGCTACGACCTCTCCCTGGAAGACATCAAGTCCTTCCGCCAGTGGGGCAGTAAGACACCGGGGCACCCGGAACGCCGTCATCCTCCCGGTACGGAGGTCACGACCGGCCCGCTGGGCCAGGGGATCAGCAATGCCATGGGTCTGGCCATCGCCGAAGCCCACCTCGCCGCCCGTTACAACCGCCCCGGCTATCCCGTCATCGACCATTTCACTTATGTCATGGCCAGCGACGGCGACCTGATGGAAGGTGTAACCTACGAGTCCTGCTCACTGGCCGGCCACCTGGGGCTGGGAAAACTGATCGTCTTCTATGACAGCAACCGGGTATGTCTGGCAGGCCCCACGGGCCTTTCTTTCACGGAAGATATTGGCGGGCGGTTTCGGGCCGCCGGGTGGCATGTCGTTCATGTCACCGCGGGAAATGATATCGACGAAATAGATACGGCCATCAAAGAAGCGCGGCAGGAAGCTTCCCGCCCCTCCTTGATTATCGTGTCCACCAGCATCGGCTTCGGCGCTCCGGGTAAACAGGACTCCTGCGATGCCCACGGCTCCCCACTGGGCAAGGAAGAGTTGGAGGGGGCAAGAAAGTGCCTCGGTTGGCCGGCGGAACCCGCTTTTTTCATCCCCGGGGACGTAGCCGACCACTTCGGGAAAGCCACAAGAACCGGTCCGGCGGTAGAAAAAGGCTGGAACGATCTTTTTCAGGCCTACGAGCGCGACTTCCCCGGTCCGGCCGCCGAATTGAAACGCCTCTGGAAAGGGGAACTCCCGCCCGGCTGGGATGCCAACCTGCCGGACTTTCCGGCAGGCTCCAAAGACATCGCCACCCGCAAGGCCTCGGAAACCGTAATGCAATCGCTGGCCGCCGCCGTGCCCGAACTCATGGGCGGTTCCGCGGACCTCAACCCCTCCACCTTCACCTGGCTCAAGGGCGAGGGAGACTTTCAGGCGCCTGCGACCTCTTCCGACTGCGTGCAGGGCGGCGTAGGCGGAGAGTGGGGTTACGGCGGACGGAACCTGCATTTCGGCGTCCGGGAGCATGCCATGGGGGCCATTACCGTGGGTCTGGCCCTCCATGGCGGGATCATTCCCTATAGCGCCACCTTCCTGGCCTTTGCCGATTATATGCGTCCCCCGATGCGCCTGGCGGCCCTGATGGGCCTGCGTGCCGTCTTTGTCTTCACCCATGACAGCATCGGCGTGGGCGAAGACGGCCCCACGCACCAGCCGGTGGAACAACTGCTGAGCCTGCGCGCCATACCGAACCTCACCGTGATCCGGCCGGCCGACGCCACGGAAACCGTGGAGGCCTGGAAAGCCGCCCTGGGCAACAACGGAGGCCCTACGGCGTTGATCTTTTCCCGGCAAAACCTGCCGGTGCTGAACCGTTCCGAACTGCAACCCGCTGCGGGGCTGCGGCGAGGCGGTTATGTACTTTGGGAAGCCGACGCCGGCAAAACCGACGCCATCCTCATCGGCACCGGCTCGGAGCTGATTATCGCGCTGGAGGCGGGCCGCCGGCTGGCCGCGGAGGGGATAATGGCCCGGGTCGTATCCTTGCCCAGCTGGGAGCTTTTTGACCGCCAGCCGGCCGATTATCGCCACGCCGTGCTCCCTCCCCTGGTAAAAGCCCGGATCGCCGTCGAAGCGGCGATCAAGCTGGGCTGGGAACATTACGTGGGGCTGGAGGGCGCTGTCGTGGGCCTGGAGGGTTTCGGGGCCAGCGCACCGGCCAACATCCTCTACGAAAGATTTGGCCTTACCACCGCACGAGTAGTGGAAGAGACCAGAAAACTTATCGACTTTTTCCGTAAAAGTTAAACCATTACTTAACAAAACGCACTGGTCCCATTGATCGGGGTCAGGACTTATGTGGATCCGATGATTGATCAGCATGGTCATAAAGGTTATGTCTACCTCATCGGCGCCGGTCCGGGCGATCCCGCCTTGATAACCGTCAAGGGGCGCGAATGCATCGGCCGGGCGGATGTCATTTTATACGACTACCTGGCCAACGGCGGCCTCCTCGCCTACGCCAACCCCGGGGCCGAACTCATTTATGCGGGCAAGGTCGGCGGCGCCCACAACCGCGAGCAATGGCAGATCAACCAACTGATGGTGGCCAAGGCCCGGGAGGGTAAGGTGGTGGCCCGCCTCAAGGGTGGCGACCCCTTCGTCTTTGGCCGGGGCGGCGAAGAGTGCGAAATTCTCGTCGACGCCGGTATCCCCTTCGAAGTCGTACCGGGAGTAACGGCCGCCATCGGCGCGGCGGCCTATGCGGGCATCCCCCTGACGCACCGCGACTTCACCACTTCCGTCGCCTTTGTCACCGGCCATGAGAGTCCCGGCAAGGAGGCCTCGGGCATCGATTGGGAACGCCTCTCCCTGGGAAGTGGCACGGTGGTGTTTTACATGGGGATCAAGAATCTGCCCCTCATCACCCGCAACATGATGGCTTACGGACGGGCACCGGAAACCCCCGTCGCCATCATCCGCTGGGGCACCAGACCGGAGCAGGAAGTGCTCACGGGAACGCTGGTTGATATCGCCGAAAAGGCGCAAAAGGCCGGTCTCCGGGCGCCGGCGATCACCGTCATCGGCGAGGTGGTTTCCCTGCGCGATAAACTGCGCTGGTTTGATAACCGCCCCCTCTACGGCAAGGGGGTCCTGGTGACCAGGGCCGCCGACCAGGCAGGGGAATTTTCCCGCTGTCTTGCCGAGCAGGGCGCCCGGGTCTATGAATGCCCCACCATCCGGATCGTGCCGCCGGAAAGTTTCCAAGAACTGGACGAAGCAATTGCCTCTTTAGGTACCTTTTCCTGGCTGATTTTTACCTCTTTCAATGCCGTGGCCGCTTTTTTTTCCCGCCTCCACGAACTCGGCCGGGACAGCCGGGCCCTCGGCAACTGCCGGATCTGCGCCGTCGGCCCCCGGACCGCCGCCGCCCTTGCCCCCTACGGCATTAACGCCGACCTGGTGCCGGCGGATTACAAGGCGGAAGGGGTGGTGGCGGCCTTCCAGGCTTTAGAAATCGGCGGCCAGCGCATCCTGTTCCCCAAGGCCGATCGGGCCCGCGACGTTATCCCCGCGGCCCTGGAAAAGCTGGGGGCCCACGTAGCGGCGCCGGTCGCGTACCGTAACATCATTCCCGACTCCCTGCCGCCAGCGGCGCTCACGGCGCTGGAAGAGCGGCGCATCGATTGCATCACTTTCACCTCCTCCTCCACGGCCCTGAACCTGGCCGCTATGACGGGCAAAGAGCGGTTGCGTGGACTTTTGGCAGGAGTCGCCGTGGCCTCCATCGGTCCGGTGACGTCCAAAACCTGCCGGGAATTGGGGTTAACCGTCCAGATCGAACCGGAGAAATACACCATCGCCGCCCTGACGGAGGCAATAGTTAGGTATTTTTCCTGAGTATCATCATTACATTATGGATGGTGAGCCGCCAGGGCCTGCAGGAAGAATATTGTATCCTTTTTCTCGGACCCAATTGCATCGGACTTATCAACACCCGGGCCTCGCTGAATACGACTCCGGCATGTCAAGAGATCAAACCCGAAATGTTCTGGCACTGGCTGATATTCTACAGCGACTCGCTTTTATTGCGATCCTTCATCCTGAAATTGCCGAGATGGATCTGAATCCCCTGATCATCAACGGCTCCAGACCCATTGTTGCCGACGCACTGATTATCCTGAAGGCATAAAAAGGATCGGGTATAGCTTCCAACCTCCATCCGTATCCTGCCGGTTGGGCAAATGCTTATCCTCTGTTTCTCTTTTCCCGGCTCGTCTTCGCTATGTGGGTTGCAAAGGGAGCCGGCAATGATTCGACGATATCATTTTCATGAACTCCTATTGCTCAGTTAGCAAATACTGCTGTTCAGTTTGGCTCATCGATCAAAATCGCTAAATGCGGGGTGAAAGATGGCATTATTGGAGATTGCTTTTTCCAATAGGTGCGGCTAAGGGCTCCTTCCTGAAGTCTAACAGGATCAGTATATTTAAATAGATACAAGACTTCGATGCGTAATCAACGAGCCACCCTGCAAACTTCACTTGACAAATAGAACTATCGTTCTACATAATGGCGATATGATGTTCTCGAAGGAGAGAGATCATGTCGCGTCCTCTCCGCTACCGAAAACCTTTTCCTACTAGACTCCTCCTATTTAATCCCCATTGTCTTATGCCTCTCGGGGTGGGTATCATTTGTGTCGCAACATAGTCTATCGGGTGAGGCAAAGAAATGTAAAAGGACGGAGCACAACCATCAAAGGAGATTATACCGTGAACCAGATCCAGAAAATACTCTCACTGTTTACCGTCACGATCATCCTGGCCGCATGCGGCGGGGGCGGGGGCGAGACCCCAACAACAACCATCCCCGGACTTACGGACACCACGGCGCCGGCGGTCACGGCATTCACCATGCCGGCCTCCGCAGCGAGCCTGTCTGTGAGCGTCAGCGCGTTCACCGCAACGGACAACGTGGCGGTGAACGGATACATGGTGACCCAGTCGGCAACGCCGCCGGTTGCCGGCGCCGTCGGATGGACGGCCACCGCCTCGGCTACCGTTACCGCTGCCGCAGCGGGCAGCCAGACCTTCTTCCCCTGGGCCAAGGACGCGGCCGGCAATGTCTCTGCAGTCGTCGGGACTCCGGCAACCGTGACTATTACCCTTGCCACCCCCGCAGTGAGCGTTGCCGTCTCCGCATCGGGAACCGATACGACATCCGCTGTGGGGGCGGACGCGACCTTTACCTTTGCTGCCGTTGCCGACATCCCCTACACGTACAACATCTCCGGGTTCGGAGCAGGGGACAAGCTCGTGTTCCCCGTGTTTGGAGGCGCCCCCAACGCGCTTGACATTGTCAATCCGAGCCCTACCGACGGGATCGTCACTTTTCAGTTAATACGGAATGTTGGAGGGCAGAAATTCGACATTACCGTGGTGTTGAATGGTCTTACCGCTGCCCAGGATCAGCAGATCGGTGACGCGGCCACTTTTAATGCAGTATTTGGCGCGAACTCCGTTCAATAATCATAACTGATTCAGTCGCAAAAACGGTCTAGGCCGTTTGATGCACGTAAAGACCAGTCGGCAGGCTTCAGCCCCGAAGCCTGCCGGACCTGGTCCCCAGCGCGAACGAATCCAGGCATTCATGATAAGTAATGTCAAGGGGAAAACGGAGATTTCCCTTTTGACCTGCCCCAGATTATTGTACCAGGTCTTAAGTTAGTTTCTCGCAGTTAATTTCTGTCATAAATGGCCGTATAAAACTCTTTGCTTCGATTGCTTGTGGCGTGGGAGGACGATATGACTTGCCACGATGGTGTTGCTCTTCGGCACCTATTCAATAGCAGACGGGATCATGGCTGTCTGGGCGGCTATCGCGGGACGCACGGACCATGAGTCCTAGTGGGTCCTGCTTATCGAGGGGCTGCTTGGAATCGGCTTCGGGGTCCTGACGTTCCTTGCTCCCGGTATAACTGCTCTGGCACTCCTGTTCTACATCGCGATCTGGGCCATCGCCACAGGGGTTCTTGAGATAGTGGCTGCCATCCGCCTACGAAAGGAGATCGAGGGTGAGTTGCTGCTGATCCTAGCAGGTCTTGCCTCGGTCGCGTTCGGCGTCCTCCTTGTGATGCGGCCGGGACCGGGTGCGCTTGCCATGCTGGCTGATCGCGTCCCACGCCATTGTGTTTGGTTTTCTGCTTCTGATCCTGGCCTTCAAGGCACGTCGTTGGTTCACACAATCGTGAGTCAACGGTACACCCAGCGGTTTGGAGCGTGGCCGCCATGTAGGTCAGCGCTCGCGGGATTCGGCCTGCGGGGGCACCCTAATTGAACTGCCTTGACTGATGATTAAGGGAGAGCACCGCCACTGCAACCGGATAAGTTACAGCTTCCGATCAGAAATCAATACTTCCAAAGAAATCTCAACCTCGCACCTTGTAGGTGGGGGCAATTCTTTGGACATTTCATTCTCCAAGAGACACTCGCCCTCTATTACAAATACAAGTCGTTGGTTTTGATAAGTGGCCTTCCTCATTGAATGTGATTCGAAAGGTGTAAATCTTGACAGTTGTTTTCAGTTCATTTAGATGCCCACCCATTTCCAGAATATTTATCGATCTTTCTTAGGTTTCATAGTTGATTATGGTTACTTTTCCTTTCATTTGGACCGGCTAAAAGTTGCAATCAGCCGATGATTAATTTGCAATCAGCTCTGGCATGTTTTAAATGGCGGTTATAAATTTGCGCAGCAGATACTAATTGGGTCCGATCTGTATTGGTCAGATAGCTATTGCAAGAAAGAGAAAGCACTGGCACGAATCGCCGATCTTGCATCATACCTTAAAAGCTTGGGATTTGCAGGGCTTATGGTTCAGTTTGATGAATTCGAAACGATCACGAAAATTGAGTTGCGATGACAATATTATTGAGGATTAAATGACTAAACCTGGTCGCTACGATGTGTCCGGTCTTATAGAAGCGCAGTATCACCCAGGTTCACGGGGGCGCGTCCTCCACAATCTGTTGGGGATTACCAGCAAACGGCAAATGGATGAAATTGAAGCAAGGGAACAAAAGCGGGCGCTGGAAGAAATATTGTCCCTCTATACTTTAGACCATCGTTTCAAAGCCGCAGATATCTGTCGGATGCACAAGATATGGCTGGGAGGAGTCTATGAATGGGCCGGACAATACCGTCAAGTCAATTTGTCTAAAGGGGCCTTTCCCTTTGCCGCAGCGGCACAAATTTCCAATCTGATGGTGAATCTTGAAGCGGGGCCTTTACATCGGTTTACGCCTTGTCTCTTTACAACGATGCCGGAAGTGGCCCACGCCCTTGCAGTTGTGCACACGGAGTTTATTCTCATTCATCCTTTTCGGGAAGGAAACGGGCGTGTGGGCCGCATGCTTGCAATCGTGATGGCGGCCCAGGCCGGGTATCCCGCGCTGGATTTTGGTCATCTTAAAGGGATGAAAAAACAGGAATATTTCAGAGCTGTTAAGGCGGGGATGGATTACAATTTCGAACCGATGGAGAAGATATTCAGCGCTGTGATCGAGCGGACGGTGCGGGCTGGTGTTTCCCCTTAATCTTTTTTGCCTTTGCTGTTACGCCAAGGGCGCGGGCGGCGGCGGCGTGAACACCTTCGATGGCCGTGGACGAAAGCACGGCTCTGGTCAGCCAGGCATCACATTCCGCTGGGTCCTTCAGGTAAGGATTCGTTTTAATTAGCGGGAGAGTTTTTTTTCTCATATCTGTTTCCATTGCTTAAAGTGTTGATAGTAGATTATATGAATTCATGCGAATTGACAACACTTTGTTTTCGGTCAAGTAGGTTCCAAATTGGGTATAGTGCGTCGCTAATTATTATGGAAACGAGGCTTTTCAGCATAGACTGAAAAGACAATTAAAAACGAGGCTTGATCCCATCCGTCTTGTCCAGTCAGGTCCAAAAGGGTGTCGCGGATATTTCTGCTGGAGGAGCTGCCACCCTGGTACAGCAACCGGATGAGCCGTCTGATCAAGCCCCCAAAATGCACATGGGCGACACCGGCCTGGTCTGCGCTCTGCTGGGGTTGGATGCCGAGGGTCTGTGGCGGGAACGCGCTTTGTTCGGGCAAATTCTGGAGACTTCATCTATCAAGAGCTGAAACGCCAGGCAAGCTGGCAGGAAGAGCCGGTGTCCTTCAGCCATTTCCGTGACAAAGACAAGGTAGAAGTAGACTTTGTACTGGAGTCCCGGGGTAAACTGGCCGGGATCGAGGTGAAGGCGTCCTCGAGCGTTACCCTTGAAGATTTCAAGGGCTTGTACAAACTTCAGCACGCCGTGCAGCAGCGTTTTGCCGCGGGGCTGGTGCTGTACGACGGCGAGGCGGCTGTTCCCTTCGGGAAAAATCTCTATGCCGTGCCCATTTCCACGCTGTGGGAGAGAATTTCAGAATCTTGTGACCGACGGCGATCAACGCCCGCTTCTTCCCGCGCCTCCCGAGTCCAACATAACCAATTGGAACGTTGAGGTCTTTGGGGTAAAAAATCATGATCAGGCGATCCAGAATATCAAATTGCGCTATCATAAACCGCATGTTTCATCCTGATAATATTAAACATTTATTCAGACAAACCTGAAGAGTTCAAATGGCATCCATCGATGGTGAAAAACTGTTGACATAATATTCCTTGGAGGTTATATTTTTTCATGGCTTGGGAAGTTGAATATACCGACGAATTTGAAGCATGATGGATTGGTCTGGACGAGGAAGAGCAGATCGATATTGCCTCCGTAGTCGGTTTACTGGAAGAAAAGGGGCCTCATCTGCCGTACCCTTATAGTTCAGAGGTGAAGGGAGCCAAGTGCGGCTCAATGAGAGAGTTGAGGATTCAACACAAAGGGAAACCCTATAGAATACTATATGTCTTTGATGCCCGCAGGGCAGCCATTTTGCTTATTGGCGGCAGAAAGACCGGCGGTGCACGTTGGTACGAAAGATACATACCTCTGGCTGAAAAAATTTATGAGCAGCATTTGAAGTATTTGAAAAATGAACAAGGGGGTTCACCATGACTAAGCCTTACTCCATCTTGAGGGGAAAAATGAAACCCGCTGCGCGTAAGAAAGCAGCGGAGAAGACAAAGTCTTTACTTGAGGCAATGCCTTTACAGGAATTGCGACACGCCAGGAATTTAAGTCAGGAGCAATTGGCACAAACATTATCGGTCAAGCAGGCAGCGGTATCGAAACTTGAAAAGCGGACAGACATGTACGTCAGCACATTAAGAAATTTTATCAAGGCCATGGGGGGCGATCTGGAAATCGTTGCCAAATTTCCCGATGGGTCCGTTCAGATCAGTCAATTTGAAGACATTGCTGCGAAAATAGAAAGAGGAAATTCCCCGAGTTCAGATTGAAACATGCGAGGGTTTGACAGCTAATTGTATCATCGTGCAGCAATAATATTATTTCGATCCAATGCCACAGTTCTGGTAGGTTAAACTGAAGATGTTAAATGGTAATCCGCATTTCTGCTGGTACAGGCAGATTGAGGACTCGTAGGTGGGGGCAATTCCTTGGACATTTCATTTTCCAGGAGACACTCGCCCTCTATTACAAATACAACTCAATAGAAAAGCCGCCCATCCTAACCCATTCACTTCGGTTTGAAAGGTGTTAAAGTTTTACAATTCCTTACGGTGAAAAAATATTTCCTTTATCGAGAAATGATTGTGATCAAACAATCCGAAGTAACTATTGATAATTTCCGCACAAAATGCTAACCACCCCAAGGCTGCATTAAAATCCAACTAGGTACTTTCTCATGTAGGAGATAAAGTCGCATGGATGTCTTCAGTCTTCGTAATCGTCTTATTACGGACTATGCAGCTTATGTCCAAAGCTTCATACACCTCAGGGACCCCCTCATCAGCAAAAAAGTATATGACAGTTTGACCGAAGGCTTGCTCTGGCCAGATCCGCTAATACAGCTCAATCCCGCCTTTGAACCAGGTGAATGGATTGATGAGTTTGTCACTGATGACACCCTCCACTCCGAATGTAGTAAAATCTTTCGTATCAAACCGGAAAAATCTGATGAAGGCAATCCCCTCCGATTACACCGCCACCAGGCTAATGCCATAAGAGCGGCAAAATCAGGCGCTAATTATGTTTTGACGACTGGGACCGGCTCGGGAAAGAGTCTATCGTACATTATTCCCATAGTTGACCACGTCCTTCGCAACGGTAAGGGTAATGGTATTCAAGCTATTGTTGTTTATCCGATGAATGCCTTATGCAACAGCCAGTATGGAGAGCTTGAGAAGTTTCTCTGTCACGGCTACCCCGTCGGACAGGAACCGGTGCGTTTTGCTAAGTA
>Ga0082335_1009722_pt1 | contig 10227 bp, 8 predicted proteins | sample Subgrocontami58m_FD_72375 | JGI IMG/M metagenome (GOLD analysis project Ga0082335, IMG submission 72375) | Subsurface groundwater microbial communities from S. Glens Falls, New York, USA - GMW37 contaminated, 5.8 m (SPADES assembly) (version 2) ... | reverse complement strand
AGCCCGGTCGCGATCCAGTCGAAGTCGCGCGCCTCGCCGAGCGGCTCGATCACCGGCTGGCGAAGCGCCCAGCCCTCGGCCTCCCAGAACTGCTCGAAGGACTCGGTGCCGCCGATGCGCAAGAGCTGCGTGCTCTCCAGGTCGGTGCAGTCCGGCAGCAGCATGTCGGCGAAGTGGCTCGTCTCGTCGTGCGTGTAGGCGAACGAGACCTGGAACGGAAACTGCGCGATCGAATCGGCCAGCCGCTCCAGGTCGGAATTCGAGATCAGCGGATTGCAGCGGTAGACGATCCAGACGTCGGGCGGCTTCGGCCGCGCCCACGATTCGGCGGCGCGCCCCTGCAGCCGCATCCAGGCGAAGCTCGTGCTGCCCATCCACTGCGCGAGCGGCCCGTCGCCGACGAGCGGCGTGAGCGTGCTGTGCGCGTGGCGCGCTTCCGGAACGGCCTTCCAGCCTTCGCGGTCGGTCGGCAGGAACGGGTGCGGCATGAACCCGTCCTCTCCCTTAGTGCACGAGGCCATGCGGTCGTGGCCCGGCCCGACGATGCGCGACACCGAGCCGAGCATCCCGCCGGGGACTTCGAGCGCGCCGACCAGCGTCTGCAGCACCGTCTGCGCCCAGACGCATTCGTACGCGCCCCAGCCGTTGTTGACCGACTTGCCGAGCAGGATCGTGACCGGACGATACGGAAGCGTTCGCCCCGCGACCTCGGTCGTCTCGCCCACGCGCGCCTCTTCGAGGAACGCGTTCGCGACGCGCCGTATCGCGTCCGCCGGCACGTCGCAGATCGCCGCGGCCCATTCGGGCGTGCAATGGGCCACGTGATCCATCAGCGCCTGGTGCGCGGTGCGCACGGCGACCGATTCGTGCGTCCACGACTGGCCGTCCGCGCCGCGCTCGACGCCGCTCGCGATGAAATGCCCCGAGAGCGCGGGCTCGGCGCCCGGTGCGTCGAACGCGACCGCGCGGTTGCCGGCGAGGTCCCACACGAGGGGCTTCGCGCTCGCCGGATCGCGCAGGTAGTAGCCGTTCGGCGCGACCAGGTAGGGCGACGCGGTGCGCTGCCGGAGGAAAGCGGTGTCCAGCTCCTCGGCGCGGTGCTCGTGCAGCAGCACGTGCAGCATCGCGTACAGGAACGCGGAATCGGTCTTGGGCCGGATCGGGATCCATTCCGCCGAGGTCGCGCCGGTGACCGACAGATGCGGCTCGATCTGCACGCGCCGCATTCCGCGCGCCCTCGCGTCGGCGTGCCGGCGCACGCTCGGCACGCCGCCGGAGGCGTTCATGTTGTTGCCGAAAGAGACGACGTAGTTGCAGCACGGCGTGTCCGGCAGCACCGTGAACGCGCGGTGCCACAGCTCGCCGTAGATGTGCTCGGAGTGGTAGCACGACACCGTGGTGCCCGAGCCCAGGCTCTGGTCGATCGGCCCGCCCCAGGCGGCGAGGAAGGCGGGGAACGCCCCCATGTAGTGCCTGGGCGTGCCGGCGCCGCCGGTGGTGAACGCGAGCCTCGGGTTGCCGTCCTCGTCGGTCGGCGCGCCCGCGATCGCGCGCAGCTTCGCCGCCAGCGTGTCGAGCGCCTCGTCCCAGCCGATCTCGACCCAGCCGGGGTCCTCGTCGCGCCCCTTCCTGGGATTGGTGCGCTTGAGCGGCTTCAGGATGCGGTTGGGGTTGTAGAGCTTCTGGATCAGCCCGTAGGGCTTGACGCAGACCTTGCCGTCCGCGGGATGCAGGCCGCGCACGGCGAAGTTCGGCTCGACCTCGGTGGCGACGCCGCCGACGACGTCGACCGAGAGCAGGTCGGGGCCGTTCACGCACTGATAGCAATACGTCGAGACCTGCCTGCGCGGGCCGGCCTTTCGATCGCTACCGGATGCCGAGGACATGTGCGCCCTTTCCGCGGATGACAGCTTTGCCTGGCGTAACTCGATTACGGTAACGAGAATCCCGCTTCAAGTCAAACGGGATGAACCTCTCCACGCCCTGCGCTCGGTGCCTCGCATGAATACTTGACCCTGCCGGAGCGTCGAGCGAAAACATTTGCACGACGACCTTGCTTCGTGGACGGGGCCTGCGTTGCTCGGCGGCAGTGCCTTATGGGCCGCTTCCGCGCCCCGGCGCGCGAGCGCCGGGCGGCGGTGCAGGGCCGATCAGCGACGCGCCGAGACGTGCAGCGCCCGTCCACGAAGTACCCACATCTTTCACCGAGTCTCGTCAAACGCCAAGGTAGCGGATCCTCAATTCCTCGGAGCCCGTCAGCGCGTCGATGGGGCCGCTCCAGACGACGCGGCCTTTCTCCATGACGTAGGTCCGGTCGGCGAGCGGCGCCAGCTCGTCGAGGTTCTTGTCGATCAGCAGGATCGAATGCCCCAGCCCCTTCAGCCGGCGCAGGCAGCCCCAGATCTCCTCGCGGATCAGCGGCGCGAGCCCTTCGGTCGCCTCGTCCAGCACGAGCAGCTTCGGGCACAGCATCAGCGCGCGGCCGATGGCCAGCATCTGCTGCTCGCCGCCGGAGAGCGTGCCGCCCATCTGGTTCAGCTTCTCGCCGAGCTGCGGGAACAGCTCGAGCACGCGCTCGACGCTCCACGGCAGCGACAGCCCGCCGTAGTTGGCCGCAGTCGCGACGAGGTTCTCGCGCACGGTGAGCGTCGGGAACACCTGCCGCCCCTCGGGCACGACGCCGATGCCGAGCCTCGCGATGCGGTGCGGCGCGAGCCCGCCGATCGGCCGGCCCTGGAAATGGATCGACCCGGCGCGCGGACGCAGCACGCCGATCACGCTGTTCACGGTGGTCGTCTTGCCCATGCCGTTGCGGCCCATCAGCGCGACCAGCTCGCCCTCGCGGACCTCGAGGCTCGCGCCGAACAGGACCTGCTTCTTGCCGTAGCAGGTCTCGATCGAATCAACCCGCAGCATAGCGTTCGCCCAGGTAGGCGCGTTTCACTTCGATGTTCGCGCGGATGGCGGCCGGCGGCCCGCTCGCGATCGCCCTGCCGTACACCAGCACGCTGATCCGGTCGGCGAGCGCGAACACGACGTCCATGTCGTGCTCGACGAGCACGAGGGTGAAGCGGCGCTTGAGCGAGGCGAGCAGCCTCAGCATCGACTCGGATTCCTGCCGCCCCATGCCGGCCATCGGCTCGTCCAGGAGCAGCACCTTCGGCCGCGAGACCAGCGCCATCGCCAGCTCGAGCTGACGGTGCTCGCCGTGCGCGAGCTCCGCCGCGCAGACGCGGCTCCTCGCCGAGAGGCCGACCTCCTCGAGCGCGGCGAGCGAGGGCTGCACGAGCCGCTCCTCGCCCGATGCCGGCCGCCAGGCGCCGAAGCTGTGCCCGTCGTGCGCCTGCGCGGCGAGGCACACGTTCTCCAGCGCCGTGAAGTCGGGAAACACCGACGTGATCTGGTAGGAGCGCGAGATCCCGAGCAGCGAACGCCGCCAGGTCGGCAGCGCCGTGATGTCCCGGCCCTCGAACTCGATGCCGCCCGCGTCGGGGACCAGCTCTCCGATCAGCTGGTTGATGAGCGTCGTCTTGCCCGCGCCGTTCGGGCCGATCACCGCGTGCAGCTCGCCGGGCGCGACGTCGAAGTCCAGGCTGTCGCTGACCACGAGCCCGCCGAAGCGCTTGGTCAGTCCCCGCGTCCTCAGGATCGGCACGCTCATGGGGCGTCGCTTTCCGAACCCTGCGCGTCCCGGGCGAGCAGCAGCCCGTACAGTCCCCGGTTCGAAATCAGCGCGATCAGCACGATGACCGGGCCGAGAATGACCATCCAGTGCTGGGTGTAGGCCGAGAGCACGGTCTCCAGGATGACGTAGACGGCCGCGCCGACGAGCGGCCCGAGGATGGTCGCGATCCCGCCCAGGATCACCATGACGATCAGGTCCCCCGACACCGTCCAGTACATGTAGGCCGGCGAGGCGAAGTTCGTGAAGTTGGCGAGCAGCACCCCGGCCACGCCGCAGATGCAGCCGGAGATCACGTACGCCGCGACCTGGTAGCGCAGCACCGGAAAGCCGAGCGCGCGCATGCGGCGCAGATTGGATTTCGTGCCGAGCAGCAGCCGCCCGAAGCGCGCGTGCACGAAGCGCCAGGACAGGTACAGCGTGACCGCCACCACGGCGAACGCGAAGTAGTACAGGCCCGTGTTGTCCTGGATCGAAAAGAGCGGGCTGAAGTCCGAGCGCCGCGGGATGCTCAGGCCGTCGTCGCCGCCGTATTGCTTGAGGCTGACGCCGAGGAAGTAGAACATCTGCGCGAACGCGAGCGTGATCATGATGAACGCGACGCCGCTGGTGCGCATGCACACCAGCCCCGTCAGGAACGACACCAGCGCGGAGAGCCCCACCGCGACGCCGAGATGGATCCAGCCGTTCGTGACGCCGTGGAACGAAAGGATGCCCACCGAGTAGGCGCCGATGCCCAGGTACAGCGCGTGCCCGAAGCTCACCAGCCCGCCGTAGCCGAGCACGAGATTGAGGCTCACCGCGGCCAGGCCGAACACCAGGATGCGCGTGACCAGCGTGACGTGGTAGGACTCGCCGATCGTGTTCGAGACGAGCGGCACTGCCGCCAGCAGCAGCATGAATGCCGCCGCGGCGACGACGCGCGGCGAACGCGGGGAAACGGTTTCCGGGAAGATCGGCATTCTATCGGCGCGCCGGAAACAGCCCCTGCGGCCGCAGCGCGAGCACCACGGCCATGAACAGGTAGATCAGCATCGACGCGAGCGCCGGCCCGGCCGCGTCGGCGACGGTGCGCTCGGCGACCTGGCGCAGCACGAACGGCAGGTAGATGCGCCCGACGGTGTCGACGACGCCGACGATCAGCGCGCCGTAGAACGCCCCGCGCACCGAGCCGATGCCGCCGATGACGATCACCACGATGACGGCGATCAGCACGTTGTCGCCCATGCCGGGCTGCACCGAGAAGATCGGCCCCGCCATCAGCCCCGCCAGTCCCGCCATCGCCGCGCCCAGGCCGAACAGCAGCGTGTTGACGAAGCGGATGTTCACGCCGAGCACCGAGACCATCTGCGCGTTGCTCGCGCCGGCCCGGATCAGCATGCCGATCCTCGTGTGGTGGATCAGCAGGTACAGCCCCGCCCCCACCAGCAGCCCCACCGCGATCACCAGGCCCCGATACGACGGGTAGGCGAATCCCAGCAGCTCGACGATTCCGGAGAACGCGTCGGGGGGGCGCATGTACACCGGCGAGGCGCCCCAGAGGATGCGCACCAGTTCGTTGAAGAACAGGATCAGGCCGAAGGTGGCGAGGACCTGGTCCAGGTGGCCGCGCGCGTAGAACGTGCGCAGCGCCGTCCTCTCGACGAGCGCGCCGATCACGAGCGTCCCCAGCACCGCCGCCGCGCCGGCCGCGAGAAACGAGTTCGTCCGCGCGAAGACGGCGGCGGCGATGTAGGCGCCCAGCATGTAGAACGAGCCGTGGGCGAGGTTGACGAAGTTCATGACGCCGAGCACCAGCGTCAGTCCCGCCGCCAGCAGGAACAGCACCACGCCGTACTGGAGGCCGTTCAGGGCCTGGGTGACGAGCAGGTTCCAGGTCATCGGTTCGACATATGAAAAACGCCGGAGCGGTCCGGCGTTTTCCGGTTCGGTGCTGCCGGGCGCCCTACTTCATCGGACAGTTCGTATGGTACGCGTCCTGCGCGGCCGTCATCGCCTTGGTGATGGTCTTCAGGTTGTAGCGGCCCTTCGCGTCCTTGTAGACCTCGAGCCGGTAGAAGTCCTGGATCGCGAAGTTGTTGTTGTTGAACTTGAACGGGCCCCGCACCGACTTGAAGTCCGCCGCCTTCAGCGCCGCCATGAACGCCTTCTTGTCGGCGACGTTGCCCTTCACCTTGGCGATCGCGGAATCGAGCAGCTGCGCCGAATCGTAGGCCGCCGCGGCGTACTGCGACGGGATGCGGTTGTACTTCTTCTCGAAGTCCGCGACGAACTGCCTGCTCGCCGCATTGTCGAAATCGGGCGCCCAGAACGAGCCGTCGCCCACGCCGATCGCCGCGTCCTGCAGCGCGGGAAGGTTGATGCCGTCGACGGTCGAGGTGGAGAGCAGCGGGATCTTGCCGCTCAGACCGGCCTGGTGCCACTGGCGTACGAACTGCACGCCCCAGCTTCCCGGGTAGAAGATGTAGACCGCGTCGGGCTTGGCGGCGACCAGCTGCGCGAGCTCCGCCTGGAAGTCGAGCTGGCTGAGCGGCGTGTACACCTCGTCGAGGAGCTTCTGCTTGTAGTAGCGCTTGAAGCCGGCGACCGTGTCGGTGCCCGCCTGGAAGTTCGGCGCCATCGCGTAGACGCGCTTGTAGCCCTTGTCCGCGGCGTACTGTCCGATCGCCTCAGCGCGCTGGCCGTTCTCGGTCGCGGTGTGGAAATAGTAGGGCGAGCACTGCGGGCCGAGGATCGGCGAGGGACCCGCGTTCGAGCCGATCAGGAACACCTGCTTGTCGACCACCTTCTTGTGGATCGCCATCATGATGTTCGAGCCGGTGATGCCGGTGATGATCGGCACCTTCTCCTTCTCGATCAGCTTGTCGATGATCTGGGTCGCGACCTCGGGCTTCAACTGGTCGTCCTCGACCAGGATCTGCACCGGGACGCCGCCCAGGCGCCCCTTGTTGCGCTCCACCACCAGCATGAACGCGTCGTGCATGTCCTGGCCCAGCGCGCCGAGCTGGCCCGACAGCGACACGAGCAGGCCGATCTTGACGGGTTGCTGCGCGGGCGCGGAAACGGCGAACGCGAGGCCGAGCGCGAGCCCGAGCAGCCTGACGATGTTTCTCATGATGCTCTCCCTCCTTCCAGGTCCAAACGGATTCTCGCCCTCCGCGGCCCCGCGGCGTCGCGCCGCGCGGCCGGCACAGATTTTTATTATTCGTAACCGATTTACGGTACACGGAACCGTCCTCGGCTGTCAACGGACCGAATCAACAGCAGCTCCGGTGGCGCTCCCTGCATATCGCCAGCACCTCGTCGGGGTCGCGGCGCCACCAGTTTCGCGCCGAGAAGATCTCCACTTCGTGCCAGCCTTCGAAGCCGCTCGCCTCCATCATCGAGCGGATGCGGGGAATGTCGATGACCCCGTCGCCCATCATTCCGCGATCGAGCACGAGATCGGTCGTCGGGACGAGCCAGTCCGACAGGTGCAGCGCGAGCAGCCGCTGCCTGCCGGCCCGGCGGATCTCGGCCTCGAGCGCGGGGTCCCACCACACGTGATAGACGTCGACGGCGATCCCGAGCCCCTCGCCCAGCGCGTCGCACAGGTCGTTCGCCTCGCCGAGCGTGCTGATGCAGGAGCGGTCCGCGCAGTACATCGGATGGAACGGCTCGAGCGCGAGCGGCACGCCGCAGGCGCGCGCGTGCCCGAGCACCTCGGCGAGCGCTTCGCGCACCCTTGCGCGCGCGCCGGGCAGGTCCTTCGAGCCGGCCGCGAGGCCGCCCACGACGAGGACGAGGCAGCGTGCGCGCAGTTCGGCCGCCTCGTCGATCGCGCATCGCGTGTCGTCGATCGCCGCGCGCCTCGAGCGCGCGTCGGTCCAGGCGAACGGCCCGCCCCGGGCGAGCCCGGCGACGGCGAGCCCGTTCGCGCCGAGCAGCCGCGCGGTCGCGGCCGCACCCATCTCCGCCACCTCGTTGCGCCACAGCGTGATCGCGCCGATGCCGTGGCGGGCGCAGCCTTCCGCGGCCTGCGCGAGCTTCCAGCGCTCGCGCACGGTGACCGTGTTCAACGCGAGCGCCGCGGGATCGGGGCCGGACATCGAAGGCGCTCAGGCGCGCCGCGCCGGCGCGCCGCGCGGCCCGGTGTACCCGAGCTTCCTCGACAGCTCGGCGGTGCGCCGCTTCATCGCGCGCGCGAGCGGCCCGTCCCAGCGCGAATCGAACGCGCCGCGCGGCCCGATCGCGGTGATGACCGTCGCGGGGTAGCCGCGGTTGTCGAACACCGGCGCGGCGAGCGCGCTGATGCCGGGCGTGATGTCCCCCGCGATGCGCGACAGGCCGCGCTCCCGCACTTCGTCGAGCACGCGCCCGGCCTGCGCCAGCGACCGGACGAGGCGCCCGGAGACGCGGCACTGGCGCGAGCGTATCTCCTGCTCGAGCAGCGGCTCGATGGTCGCGCGCGGCAGGAAGGCGGCGAATATTTGGCCGGACGCCGAGGTCAGGATCGGCAGCGACTTCCCGATGCGGAAGCCGACGGTCATCAGGCGGTCGGCTTCCTCGACGCGCACGATGACCGGATTGCCCGATCCCCAAACGGTCAGCGCCATGGTGTGATCGAGCTCGTCGTGGAGCTTGACCATCTCCTCGCCCGAGAGCGCGATCGCATCGATCGAGCCCAGCGCGGACACGCCGACCTGCACCGCCTTCGGGCCGAGCCGATAGTGACCGGTCGCCGGGTCGCGATCGACGAATCCCATCCGGATCAGGCTCACCAGATAGCGGTGCGCCTTGCTCGAGGGCATGCGGGCGGCTTCGGCGAGGACCTTGAGCATCTGGCCGCGTCCGCCCAGCTCGACGAAGGCGAGCAGCAGCCGCATGCCGGTGTCGATCGATTCGACGCCGGTCTGCGTGCCGGTCCGGGCGGCGCTCTTCGCGCGCCCCGACCCGGTGTGACCGCTCCCCTGACGAACGCTTCTCGGCATGTTGGCGTTTCCGTTTGTCGCTCTGCGTCGACCCGGCCGATATCGCTTCGATGATACCTCAAGCGCGGATTCGGGCCGCGCCGGCGCGCCTTGACACCGATAGTCGCGCGCGGCACAGTGAATCCGCACGGGAGCGGATTCCATCAAGAAGATCGATATTTTCAGCCACGTTCTTCCGGCGCCCTACCTGGATGCGCTCAGGCGCCATGCGGACGAACGCTTCCAGCCGATGGTGCGGCGCTTCGCCGACATCCGCGCGCTCTGGGACATCGAGGCGCGGGTCGCGATGATGGAGCGGTGGCCGGACCTGCAGCAGGTGCTGACGCTGTCGCTGCCCGCGCCGGAGCTGGTCGCCGTAGCCGAGCTGTCGCCCGAGCTCGCGCGCATCGCGAACGACGGCATGGCCGCGATCCGCGACGCGAGGCCGGACAGATTCCCCGCCTTCGTCGCCTCGCTCCCGATGAACAACGTTCCCGCGGCGCTCGCGGAAATGGACCGCGCGGTGACGCAGCTCGGGGCGCGCGGCGTGCAGCTCCTGACCAGCGTGGACGGCCGAGCGCTCGACCACCCGGACTTCTTTCCGGTGTTCGAGCGCATCACGCGCGAGCACCGCCTGCCGGTTTGGCTGCATCCGTTCCGCGCGGCGGACGTCGCGGACTACGCCACGGAGGCGCAGTCGAAGTACGAGGTCTTCGTGGTGCTGGGCTGGCCGCACGAATCGAGCGTCGCGATGGCGCGCATCGTGTTCTCCGGGCTGTTCGAGCGTCTGCCCGGACTGGAGATCATCACGCATCACTGCGGCGCGACGATCCCGTATCTGCTCGGGCGGGTCGGGCCGATGTGGGAGGAGTTCGGCCTGCGCAGCGGGAACGCGGACTACGTCGCCATCCGGGCGCGCATGTCGAAGAGCCCGCTGGAATACTTCCGCGAGTTCTATGCCGACACCGCGATCGGCGGCTCGACCGCCGCGCTGCGCTGCGGCCTGGATTTCTTCGGGGCCTCGCACGTGCTCTTCGGCACCGACTGCCCGTTCGGGCCCGAGGGCGGCATGTGGTTCCTGCGCGAGAACATCCGGGCGCTGGACGAGCTCGACGTCCCGGCCGCGGAGAAGCAGGACATCTATTTCCGCAACGCGTTGAAGCTCATGCGCGTCGGCTGACCCGCCGCCCGCGCGCACCAATCCGCGCAGAGTTTGCTCTCCGTCACGCACGCGTCGGGCGATACCGGGTAGAGTGCCCCGTGCACCGGGGGATTCCCGTGACCGAGGAGACCGAGTCATGTCCGCCGCCCTCAAGCCGAAATCGAGGCTCATCGTCTGCGACGGGAACGAGGCCGCGGCATGGGCGGTCGCCGCCGCGCGCGTCGAGATGGTGGCGGTCTACCCGATCACCCCGCAGTCCTCGCTCGCCGAGAACCTCGCGAAGTTCGTCGCCGACGGGCGCCTCGGCGCGGAAGTGGTCGACGCGGAGGGCGAGCACTCGGTGCTGTCGGTGCTGCATGGCGCGTGCCTCGCGGGCGCGCGCACCTACACCGCGAGCTGCGGCCAGGGGCTCGCGTTCATGTTCGAGCCCTACG
>Ga0082335_1009721_pt1 | contig 10228 bp, 8 predicted proteins | sample Subgrocontami58m_FD_72375 | JGI IMG/M metagenome (GOLD analysis project Ga0082335, IMG submission 72375) | Subsurface groundwater microbial communities from S. Glens Falls, New York, USA - GMW37 contaminated, 5.8 m (SPADES assembly) (version 2) ... | reverse complement strand
CAGACCCGGCCGCCCTACCAGAAATACCTCGAGCGCCTGAACCCGGAGAAGCCGCCCCGCTATTCGCGCGCGGTGCTGGAGACGCTCGCGATCATCGCCTACAGGCAACCCGTGACCCGGGGCGACGTCGAGGACATCCGCGGCGTCACTGTTTCTCCGAACATCATCCGCTCGCTGGAGCAGCGGGGCTGGATCGACATCGTCGGGCATCGCGAGGTACCTGGCCGGCCGGCTCTGTATGCGACCACGAGGACCTTCCTCGACGATCTCGGCCTGCGCTCGCTCCAGGAGCTGCCGCCGCTCGAGGAAATCGCAAGGACACTGGAACTCGATGACGCTCCGACCCAAGCAGAATCGCCCGAAGCCGGGACCGCGGTCGCGGAGCCGCAAGTCCTCGGACCCGCGGCCGAGCCGGCGACCGACGGCACCGCGCCCGAGCACCCGGCGGCCTGAGCCAGCGCCGGCGAGCGCGCGCGCGCCGGAGAAGCTGCACAAGGTGCTGGCGGGGGCGGGCGCGGGCTCGCGCCGCGTCATGGAATCCGCCATCGTCGCCGGACGCGTGACGGTCGACGGAAAGACCGCCTCGCTGGGACAGCGCGTCGGGGCGGGCGAGCGCATCCTGCTCGACGGACGGCCCGTGCGGATCGCCGAGGCGCGCGGCGCAGCGGCACGCGTGCCGCGCGTGCTGCTCTACTACAAGCCCGCCGGCGAGATATCGACCGAGCGCGACCCGCAGGGACGGCCCACCGTGTTCGACCGGCTGCCGGGCGTGCGCGGGGCCCGCTGGATCCAGGTGGGGCGCCTGGACTTCAACACCAGCGGCCTGCTGGTCTTCACGACCTCGGGCGAGCTTGCGAATCGGCTCATGCATCCCAGCGGCGAGATCGAGCGCGAGTATGCCGTGCGCGTGCTGGGCGAGCTCTCACCCGAGCAGATCGGCGTGCTGTGCCGGGGCGTCGCGCTGGAGGACGGTCCCGCCAGATTCGAGAGCATCCAGCCCCGCGGCGGCAAGGGCGCGAACCGCTGGTACCAGGTCGTGATCAAGGAGGGACGCAATCGCGAGGTGAGGCGGATGTTCGAGGCGCTCGGCCTGGGCGTGAGCCGACTGATCCGCACGCGCTTCGGGCCGTTTTCCCTCCCGCCGAGTTTGCACCGCGGCACCTGGCTCGAACTGGCCCCGGACGCGGTGCAGGCAGCCACCCGGTCTCTCGGCTGAAACTGGCAAACAGAGTCGGCTTGGCGTTGTTTCGCCAGCTTTTTCTTGCTATACTCTCCTTGATCTGGAAATGGGCTGTTCGAGCCCATTTTTTATTTATGGAGTTGCATACGAATACGCGCCTGAACGGCCTGGAGCAGTTTCTCGAGAACACCCTCGGGGGGCTTGGTTACGAGCTGGTCGATTTCAATTTATCTAATCATGGCAGAATGTTACGCGTATTTATTGATAAAATACATGAGGAGTCCGGGGCGGGCATTACGCTCTCGGACTGCGAGTCGGTGACCCGCCAGTTGCAGCGGGTGTTTCCCGTCGAGGGAATCGAATACGATCGACTCGAAGTGTCCTCGCCCGGGCTGGACCGCAAGCTGAGGAAGCCGTCGGATTTCGTGCGCTTCGCCGGACAGGAGGCGGATGTCCGGCTGCGCGAGCCCGTGAACGGGCGCAGGCATTTCGTCGGCGTCGTGCGCCGGGTCGTGGGCGACCAGCTTGAAATCGAGGTCGGGGGCGCGAGCGTGATGCTCGCGCTGCAGAACCTCGACAAGGCACGCCTGGTGCCAAAGATATAGATGCAGGAGGTCAAGGTGAGCCGCGAATTGTTGTTGCTGGTGGATGCACTGGCGCGCGAAAAGAATGTGCACAAGGAAACCGTGTTCGGCGCGCTGGAGATGGCCATCGCATCGGCGACCAAGAAGCGGTTCAACGAGGACGTCGAAGTGCGGGTTGCGATCGACCGCAATACCGGCGACTTCGAGTCGTTCAGGCGCTGGCACGTCGTCGCCGACGACGTGGTGGAGTTCCCGGAGCACGAAATCGGCGTGACCGAGGCGCAGAAGCAGTACGCCGACATCCAGCTCGATGACTACATCGAGGAGCCGCTCGAGCCGATCGAGTTCGGGCGCATCGGCGCCCAGGCCGCGAAGCAGGTCATCCTGCAGCGCATCCGCGACGCCGAGCGCGAGCAGCTGCTCGCGGACTTCCTGGCCCGCGAGGAGAAACTCGTCACGGGCACGATCAAGCGCATGGAGCGCGGCGACGCCATCATCGAGGTCGGGCGCCTGGAGGCGCGGCTGCCGCGCGACCAGATCATCCCGAAGGAGAACCTGCGCGTGGGCGACCGGGTGCGCACCTGCCTGATGCGGATCGATCGCGCCGCGCGCGGCCCGCAGCTCATCCTGTCGCGCACCGCGCCCGAGTTCATCATCGAGCTGTTCCGCCTCGAGGTGCCGGAAATCGAGGAAGGACTGCTCGAGATCAAGTCCGCCGCGCGCGATCCCGGCGTGCGCGCCAAGATCGCGGTTTTCACGAACGACCGCCGCATCGACCCGATCGGCACCTGCGTCGGCATGCGGGGCTCGCGCGTGCAGGCCGTCACCCAGGAGCTGGCGGGGGAGCGCGTGGACATCGTGCTCTGGTCTGCCGACCCGGCGCAGTTCGTGATCGGCGCGCTCGCGCCCGCCGAGGTGTCGAGCATCCTGGTCGACGAGGAAAAGCACAGCATGGACGTGGTCGTCGACGAGGAGAATCTCGCGATCGCGATCGGCCGCGCGGGGCAGAACGTCCGGCTCGCCTCCGAGCTCACGGGCTGGACCATCAACCTCATGACCGAGGAGGAGTCGCAGAAGAAGACCGAGGAGGAGACCGCGGTGATCCGGCAGCTCTTCATGGAGAAGATCGACGTCGACGAGGAAGTCGCGAACATCCTCATCCAGGAGGGCTTCTCGACCCTGGAGGAAATCGCCTACGTCCCGATCCAGGAGATGCTGGAGATCGCCTCGTTCGACGAGGCGACCGTGAACGAGCTTCGCAGCCGCGCGCGCGACGCGCTGCTGGTGCAGGCGATCGCGAGCGAGGAACAGGCTGAGAAGATCGACGCCGATCTCCTGCACCTCGAGGGAATGGACGGGGAACTCGCGGCCAAGCTCGCCGAGCGCGGCGTCAAGACCCGCGACGACTTGGCCGATCTCGCGGTGGATGACCTGCTGGAACTGACCGATATCGATGCCGAGCGCGCCAAGTCGCTGATAATGAAGGCGCGCGCCCACTGGTTCGCACAAGGTTGACGGAGCCGCATGGCACAGACTAGCGTTGCCCAATTCGCAGGAGAGCTGAAGGTCCAGCCGCAGGTGCTGCTCGAGCAGCTCCGCGCGGCCGGCGTCAACAAGCAGCTCGCCGAGGACACCCTTTCCGAGCACGACAAGACCAAGCTGCTCGATTACCTGCGCAAGTCCCACGGAACCGTCGAGCCGAAGACCAAGATCACGCTGACGCGCAAGCAGACCTCGGAGATCATCAAGAAGTCCGATGCGAGCGGCAAGGCGCGCACGATCCAGGTCGAGGTCAAGAAGAAGCGCGTGTTCGTGAAGCGCGAGGCCTCCGAGCCCGCCGCCGCGGCCGCCGCCGAGGCCGAGGCGCAGGCGCCGGCCGCGCCGACGATCGACACGCACGAGGCCGAATTGCGCGCCGAGGAAGCGCGTCGCCAGGAAGAGCTGGCCGCGCGGCAGGCCGCCGAGCAGGCGGAGAAACAGGAGCGCGAGCGCAAGCTGGCCGAGCAGCGAGAGGCCGAGCAGAAGAAGGCGCTCGAGGAACAGCAGGCCAAGGCGGCCGGGGGCGCCGCGCCGGCGCAGCCTTCGGCGGCCGACACGACGCTGCACAAGCCGAAGGTCGCCGAGGCGGCCGGCGACAAGAAAGCGAAGAAGAAGGAAGTCACGGTCTGGAAGGACGAAAGCGCCAAGCGCCGCACGATCAAGACGCGCGGCGACGTCCAGGGCGCATCGGGCTGGCACACGCCCAAGGCGGGTCGGCACCGTCAGGCCACCGCTGCGGGCCCCGAGACGATGCACCAGTTCTCCGCGCCCTCGGAGCCGGTGACGCGCGAGGTGCACGTCCCCGAGACCATCACCGTCGCCGACCTCGCCCACAAGATGGCGGTGAAGGCGACCGAGGTCATCAAGATCCTGATGAAGCTCGGACAGATGGTGACCATCAACCAGATGCTCGACCAGGAAACGGCGATGATCGTGGTCGAGGAGATGGGCCACAAGGCGGTCGCCGCGAAGCTGGACGATCCCGAGGCGTACCTCGCCGAGGCGCCCGAGACCCACGAGGCGGAACCCGAGCCGCGCGCGCCCGTCGTGACCGTGATGGGCCACGTCGACCACGGCAAGACCTCGCTGCTGGATTCCATCCGCCGCGCCAAGGTGGCGGCGGGCGAGGCGGGCGGCATCACGCAGCACATCGGCGCCTATCACGTGCGCACGCCGCGCGGCATGGTCACGTTCTTGGACACCCCGGGCCACGAGGCCTTCACCGCGATGCGCGCGCGCGGCGCAAAGGCGACCGACCTCGTGATTCTGGTCGTCGCGGCCGACGACGGCGTGATGCCGCAGACCATCGAGGCGATCAACCACGCCAAGGCGGCCAACGTACCCGTCGTCGTGGCGCTGAACAAGATCGACAAACCCGAGGCGAACCCGGAACGCGTCAAGCAGGAACTGGTCGCGCAGGGCGTCGTACCCGAGGAATACGGCGGCGATTCGCCTTTCGTGCCGGTGTCGGCCAAGACCGGCAAGGGCATCGACGAACTGCTCGAGCAGGTGCTGCTGCAGGCCGAGGTGCTCGAGTTGAAGGCGCCGGTCGACGCGCCGGCGAAAGGCATCGTGATCGAAGCGCGCCTGGACAAGGGGCGCGGGCCGGTCGCGACGGTGCTGGTGCAATCCGGAACGCTGAGGCGCGGCGACGTGATCCTGGCCGGGAACGCGTTCGGACGCGTGCGCGCGATGAGCGACGAGACCGGCAAGAGTGTCAGCGAGGCGGGTCCCTCCATCCCGGTGGAGATCCAGGGCCTGTCCGACGTTCCGGCCGCGGGCGAGGAAGTGATGGCGCTCGCCGACGAGCGCAAGGCGCGCGAGATCGCGCTGTTCCGCCAGGGCAAGTTCCGCGACGTCAAGCTCGCGAAGAAACAGGCCGCGAAGCTCGAGAACATGTTCGAGCAGATGGGCGAGGGGGAGGCGAAAGTGCTCTCGCTGCTCATCAAGGCGGACGTGCAGGGCTCGCAGGAAGCGCTCGTGCACGCACTGGGCAGGCTCTCCACCGACGAGGTGAAGGTGAACGTCGTGCACAGCGCCGTCGGCGGCATCACCGAATCGGACGTCAACCTCGCGCTCGCCTCCAAGGCGGTGATCGTCGGGTTCAACACGCGCGCCGACGCGGCTGCGCGCAAGCTCGCCGAGAGCGCGGGCGTGGACATCCGCTACTACAACATCATCTACGAGGCCGTCGACGAGGTGAAGGCGGCGCTCTCGGGGATGCTCGCTCCGGAGAAGAAGGAAGCCGTGCTCGGCGTGGTCGAGATCCGGCAGGTCTACAAGATCTCCAAGGTCGGGACCGTGGCCGGCTGCATGGTCCTGGACGGCGTGGTCAGGCGCGGGTCGCGAGTGAGGCTGCTGCGCGACAACGTCGTGCTGCACGACGGGGAACTGGACTCGTTGAAGCGCTTCAAGGACGACGTGCGCGAAGTGAAGGCCGGCTTCGAGTGCGGCCTGTCGCTGAAGAACTTCAACGACATCAAGGAAGGCGACCAGCTCGAGGTCTACGAGTTCCAGGAAGTGGCGCGTACACTATAGCGCTGCATGCCCACGCAATCACAGCGGCTTCGCCGGGTCGAGGACCAGATCCAGCGCGAGCTGTCCGAAATCCTGCGCACGGGGCTCAAGGACCCGGGAGTGGGAATGATCACGCTCACCGGCGTGGAAGTGTCGCGCGATCTGGCGCACGCCAAGGTGTATTTCACCACGCTGGGGGACGCTGAATCTCTGGCGCGTACGCTGGAAGCGTTGAAGCGCGCGGCTGGATTCCTGCGCAGCGCGCTGGGCCACAGGATCAAGGTGCACAACACCCCGGAGCTGCATTTCGAATACGACGCCTCGGTCGAGCGCGGCATTCGTCTGACGCAGCTGATCGACGCCGCGGTTTCGGGCAAGAAGCCCGATCAGGCGTAGAGCGAGCGGAAGTCCTCCGCATTGCCGATCGGGCGGGCGAGGAATCGCGCGCCCTCGGCGGCCTGGCGCACCAGCGCAGCGTTGTCGGGCGCCACGCTGCCATCCGACAGGAAGAGGTTGTTCTCGAAGCCCACGCGAACGTGGCCCCCGAGCGCGGCGCAGGTCACCGCGCACGCGTGTTCCCGCGGCCCGAACGCGCACATCGACCAAGGGGCGTCTTCCCGATAGGCGGAAAGATAGGGCAGCAGGTCCGAGGGGGAGGAGACCTGCCCCTTCGTATAGCGCCCGAGCACGAACAGCAGGAAATCCGGTCCCTCGCCGAGAATGCCCCGCCAGCGCAGGTCGTAGTAGCGCTCCAGCTCCTCGGGCGAGAAGACGATGGGCTGCACGAGAACGCGCTCACGCTGAAGCCAGGCGAAGAATTCGGCGGCTTCAGGCTCCGCCGCCGCATCGGGCACGATCTCCCTCAGCGCGACCGATACGGCCTCGGGTTTCACCGCGCGCACCACGGCCATCTGCTCCTCCCGCCGGTAGCGGCCGCCTGCCTCGCTGGTGATCTGGACCACGATGTTCCCGCCGACGGCCGCAGTGACCGCGGCGGTCGCGGTCCGGTACGCGTGCTCGTCCAGAAGATGCACGCCGTCGTGGTCGCGCACGTGGAGGTGGATCATCGCGGCGCCCGCGTCGCGGCAGGCCGCGGCGGTCTCGGCGAGCTCCTTCGGCGTCATCGGCAGGCGCGGGTGGTCTTTCTTGGTCTTGTAGGCGCCGTTGGGGGCGACGCCGATGATGACGGGAGGCCAGGCGTTGTCCATCGCATATCCGCTTCTTCGGGTGGTGCGATCTTAAGCTACAATCGCGTCCCTTCAAAGATCCTTCCTCATGCCTTCAGCAAAACGGCACGCGCGCCGCATCGACGGCGTGCTGCTTCTCGACAAGCCCCCGGGAATCGGCTCCAACGCCGCCCTGCAGCACGCCCGGCGGCTGTTCGCGGCCGAACGCGCCGGGCATACGGGAACGCTCGATCCCATGGCGAGCGGCCTGCTCGCCGTATGCTTCGGCGAGGCGACCAAGTTCGCGGGCGAACTGCTGGACGCCGGAAAGCGTTACGTCGCGACGCTCAGGCTCGGCGAGCGCACTTCGAGCGGGGATGCAGAGGGCGACGTGCTCGAACGCAGGCCCGTTTCGGTGACGCCGGAGCAACTGTGCGCCGTCCTCGAGCGCTTTCGCGGAGAGATCCTTCAGGTGCCTCCCATGTACTCCGCGCTCAAGCGCGAAGGCCGCCCGCTCTACGAATACGCGCGCAAGGGTATCGAAGTCGAGCGCGAAGCCCGCGCGGTGACCGTGACCGCGCTGTCGCTCGATCGGTACGAAGGCGTCGAGGCCACCGTCTCGGTCCAATGCAGCAAGGGAACGTACGTCCGGACGCTGGCCGAGGACATCGGCGAGGCGCTCGGCTGCGGGGCGCACCTGTGCAAGCTCGTCCGCACCGGGATCGGCAGGTTCCGTCTGGAGCAGGCGCTCCGGTTCGAGGACATCGAAGCCCTGCCCGAGGGCGAGCGGCCGGGACTGCTGCTCCCCGTCGACGCGCTGGTCCTGGATCTGCCCGAGATCGCCCTCCAGGAGCCGCTGGAAGCGGCCTTTCGCCAGGGGCAGGCGGTCTCGGTTCCGGGCGGGATGCAGGGACGGGTGCGGGCCTACGCGGCGGGAGGCCGCTTCCTGGGGGTGGGACTGGCCGATCCCGTCGGGAGCCTTCGCCCCAAGCGACTCCTGTCGAGCGGCTGAGGCCGGACCTGCCCGGGCGGCGCAGCATGCCCTTGTGGGAAATGGTGAATTTCCCGTAAAATAGCGCGTTTTCCGACGGAGCGAATTCGAATGCCAGTCACGGTTGCGCAGAAGGCGCACATCATCACGGAACATCAGCGCGCCCAAGGCGACACCGGTTCGCCGGAAGTACAGGTGGCTCTGCTCACGGCCCGCATCAATGGCCTGACCGATCACTTCAAGATCAACGTCAAGGACCACCATTCGCGTCGCGGCCTGCTGAAGCTGGTCAGCCAGCGACGCAAGCTGCTGGACTATCTGAAGCGCAAGAACGCCGACAAGTATCGGCAACTCATCGACAAGCTTGGCCTGCGCAAATAGCGACACCCGCCAACGCCCACCAGGCCCAGCCGGTGGGCGTTCTAGCCTGGAACTCCGTCCCCTGAACGCAGTCGGGGACGAACGCAGGCTGCCACCGCAAAATCAATCGGAAAAACCATGTCACTGACATCCATCAAGAAATCTTTCACCTACGGAGCACACCAGGTAACGCTGGAAACCGGCGAGATCGCGCGCCAGGCCGACGGAGCCGTTGTCGTCACCATGGACGACACCGTGGTCCTTTGCACGGTGGTCGGCAGGCGCGAGCCCAAGCCCGGCCAGGACTTCTTCCCGCTCACGGTCGACTACGTGGAGAAGACCTATGCCGCTGGCAAGATTCCGGGCGGGTTCTTCAAGCGCGAAGGCAGGCCCTCGGAGAAGGAGACGCTGACCTCGCGCCTGATCGATCGGCCCATACGGCCGCTGTTTCCCGACGGCTTCTACAACGAAATCCAGGTCGTCGCGACCGTGATGTCGGTCAACCCCGAGGTCGATCCGGACATTCCTGCGCTGATCGGCGTCTCGGCGGCGCTGACGATCTCCGGCCTTCCGTTCAACGGCCCGATCGGCGCAGCGCGGGTCGGCTACATCAACGGCGAGTACGTGCTCAACCCGACGGCGTCGCAGCTCACGGAAAGCGCGCTCAACCTCGTGGTCGCCGGGACCGAACACGCGGTGCTGATGGTCGAGTCCGAGGCGAAGGAGCTTTCCGAAGAAGTCATGCTCGGATCGGTCGTCTTCGGTCACCGGCAGATGCAGGCCGCGATCCAGGCGATCAACGAGCTCGCCGACCTGGCCGCGAAGCCCGCGTGGGACTGGAAGCCGGTCGAGAAGCACGAATCGCTGGTCAGCCGCATCGCGGAGCTCGCCGAGCGCGACCTGCGCGAGGCCTATCGGCTGCGCCAGAAGCAGGCGCGCAATTCGCGCCTCGAGGAAATCCGGGCCAAGGTCATCGAGCAGGTGAACACGGGTGCCGCGACTCCGCTCGACTCGAACCTCGTCGGCGACATCCTGTTCGGCCTGGAGGCGAAGATCGTGCGCAGCCAGATCCTGGACGGCGAGCCGCGCATCGACGGCCGCGACACGCGCACCGTGCGACCGATCAGCGTGCGCGTGGGCGTGCTGCCGCGCACCCACGGCTCGGCGCTGTTCACCCGCGGCGAGACCCAGGCGCTGGTGGTCGCGACGCTGGGCACCGGCCGCGACGAGCAGATCATCGACGCGCTGATGGGCGAGTACAAGGAGCGCTTCATGCTCCACTACAACATGCCTCCTTACGCCACCGGCGAGACCGGGCGCATGGGCACCCCGAAGCGGCGCGAGATCGGCCATGGCAGGCTGGCGAAGCGCGCGCTCATCGCGGTGCTTCCCGGTGCCGACGAGTTCGCCTATTCGATCCGCGTGGTCTCCGAGGTGACCGAATCGAACGGCTCCTCGTCGATGGCGAGCGTGTGCGGCTCGAGCCTGGCGCTGATGGACGCGGGCGTTCCGACCAAGGCCCACGTCGCCGGCATCGCGATGGGGCTCATCAAGGAGGGCAACCGCTTCGCCGTGCTCACCGACATCCTCGGCGACGAGGACCACCTGGGCGACATGGACTTCAAGGTCGCGGGGACCGACAACGGCATCACCGCGCTGCAGATGGACATCAAGATCGAGGGCATCACCAAGGAGATCATGCAGGTGGCGCTCGGCCAGGCGCGCGAAGGGCGCATGCACATCCTGCAGATCATGCGCGAGGCGCTGGATGGCTCGCGCTCGGAGATCTCGAGCTTCGCGCCGCGCATCATCAAGATCAAGATCAACCCGGAGAAGATCCGCGACGTCATCGGCAAGGGCGGCGTGGTCATCCGCGGCATCCAGGAGGAAA
>Ga0082335_1009719_pt1 | contig 10230 bp, 8 predicted proteins | sample Subgrocontami58m_FD_72375 | JGI IMG/M metagenome (GOLD analysis project Ga0082335, IMG submission 72375) | Subsurface groundwater microbial communities from S. Glens Falls, New York, USA - GMW37 contaminated, 5.8 m (SPADES assembly) (version 2) ... | reverse complement strand
TTTGGATCCATTAAATGACTTTAAGAAAAAGGAAGTGCCCATTGAAATCAGGCATGATGAAATTACAGGTGTTACCTGCCACGTTCTCACCAGCCGTAATAGAATATCCATTAAACCTGATATTCAACACTATCTGGAAAAATCTACCGAGTCGAACTGTCCATTCTGTCCCGGCCTTTTTGAGAAAGCAACACCCAAATTTACCTGACATCAGCGGCAAAGTTTCATGCCAGTTTCATCGGTGTAAAAGTAGGCCAGGGACACCGGTCATTTGGTTCCACTTTTAATTCCCGAAGTGAGAATCACGACTCCTTTTAATTTTTTTTATTCCCTATCGTTCTTTTTATTTCGTTTTGACAGGCAGTAAACCCTGTACTATAGTTCCAGCACCAACTGATGAGGTATTGCTATCGATTTAAGCCCAAAAGCCAACTGGTAAGATGATTTAAAAGTAAATATAGGAAGGGAGTAACCCTTTATTTCCCTATTGTCATAATCAGGGTGTCTGACACCCTTGAAGTGGATGGCTAGAAGGTGGGGAAGGTGGGGGGAAGGTGGGGTCAAATCTTTATTCTTGACAATTCAAGTGAGGGATTCTAAGGAATAATCATGACGAGGCCCTTAAGAATACAATACCCCAGCGCATACTATTAGGGACTATCACGGAAAGGTCAATGATGATGGGAATTATGTACCGTTTTTCGATGCTGAGATAGGGAAACTTGATTGGTGGGGCTGATTACAGCGCAGTGAGCCACGCCAGAACAGACTACGCTGCATGTTGGAAAAGGAAGGGCAAGAAGGCCAGATTTGAAAATCACAGACTTGGAGAAAATATAAAGAGTAAAGATTTGACCCCTCACCGAGTTCCCCTCACCGAGTTCCCCTCACCGAGTTTTCCGGACCAAGAATCTGATCCTGGCCTTTCTGGTTTATGCCTACCGGCAAGGCCGGTTCGACGCCCTACTTTTCGCCTTCTTCCTGACCCTATTCAAGCCGGCCATTGCCTCCACCTATCCCTTGGCCAGGAAGCGTTATCACAGCCTCGATGATGCAGAGTTCAGTCAGGACATTTGCGCGTGCCTGCTTGACATCTTCCGGGAAGGGGAAATTATCCCGTACAAGGTAGCCTCCCAGATTGCCGGCAGGTTTAAAAACAGAATGCGGTGCTTGATCAACGGAATAATCCGCAAGGACCGCTATGAGCTTGCCTGGGATATGGACGAAAGAAGCGGCGCCAGAGAATGATCGGGGACATCAGGGGTTATATCTTCAATGTTCACTAGGATACTATCCTCTGAACCTGAGCCGCCCATCTGCCACCTCTATTCTGGCTTTACAGTGCACCTCTCCTTGATGGTGAAATTTGATCAGGCAACAGCGGCCTTATCGACCATCACCTTGTCAAAAGACTGCACGATAAGTTCATGAACGTCCACTTTTTCGGAAGCCGAAAGAATTTCGATGCCGATGACGTTTCCTTTGTCATCGAAATCCATGATGATGTCTTCGGCCACTTCGTCGGTGTTGTGAATATGATCCTCTTTGAGGCGAATGTATATAGCATCTGCGTCCTGTGAATAGTGCATCCTCATATCAATCGCCCTCCATATATTTCTTAATTTTATCAGTCATGTAAACAGTGATCAATAAATCGTCTTCCGTGACAACCCTCAATAATTTTCCCGCGACGATTTTCTGATAAATCCTCCGTTTTTTCTTGCCTTCTGTTATTTTGTCTGGGCTTGCCAGAGTTATTTCAATCAGATCCTTCTGGATTTCCCTCTCTCTCAACTGAATTAAGATATGCTGTGTCCAGCGCCAATCCATGAGAATCCTTCTCTTTGAACTTTAATTCCATTATCTTCATTCCCTAAATAAAGTCAAGATATCAGATTTTCTTAAAGAATAATCACGAACATCAGGGATTTCATTCTCAAAGGCTCTCAAAGGCCTAAAATACCCTGGGGAAAATATTTTCAAATTTTTTTGTCCCCGACGGGGGGGTAGCTGACATACTAAGGGTAGAGGGATAAAAAGGAGGTGCTGGACGGTGTTTATGCCCAACAGGGATTTCAGAAGGAAGTATGACCGGCTGTACCGGAAGAAGCCAGAGGCGGCCAACCTGATGCTCCTTTTCTTCGAACTCGCCGATAATAATGGCCAGTTGATCGCAAATCGTCACCATCGCGTATTATACGGGGATGAGGGAGGGAGGGATCTTCAATTTGACCTGGGATAAGGTGTACCTCAAGGAAAGCTTCATCGACCTCATTACTGCAAATCTACTGCAAGCGCCCCCGAAGAGTAGTATGGACGATCTAAGTTATTGATATTTGGTGCCCCCGGCGTGAGTCGAACACGCGGCACACGGATTAGGAATCCGTTGCTCTATCCTTCTGAGCTACGGGGGCAGGCGGTGTATTTTCGCAGTGCGCTTAACATGGTTTTCAGACAAGTGTCAATTATTTTCCCTATCACAAAGGCAGCGCCGCGACGGGAAATATTCGATACTCCTCATAAAATCAGTCAATGATCAGCCATTGCCCGCTGGGGCGGGCAGGCCGCAGTGGGTGCATTTCCCTGCTTCGATCGTGCCTGTGCAGGAACCGTCGCTGCATAGGATCCGGTTTTCCCAATCTACTATTTCACTGCAATCCTGATTATTCGGTGTTTCCGCGGCCTGTGGGTCCAATAAAACTCCACAGTGCAGGCAATAGCGGCTGATGTCGGGAATCGATTCGTTACACTTGTAGCAAAACATGATCATTTAACTCCTTTTATTATTATCTTGGCACAAATATATAAACAAACGTTCGTATTTCTGCAATTAATTTATGACCCGGCCTGACCCTGATAGACGAGGGCAAGAACTAGAGGCTGTGGCCAAAATGAATTAAGGGCCTTTTCGGTATTTGAAATTGTTGTCGAGAGCTGATATAAGAGAAAAAAAGTGAAGTTCTTGGAAATTATGAATCGTTTGACGCGTTTCACCTGCTGCCTTTTTTTCCTTTCACTGATCTGGACTCCCCAGGCCTGGGCACTAACGGAAATTCTCAACCTGCGTCACTGGGCATCACCGGAACATACGCGGGTAGTAATTGACACTGCCGAAGAGATCAAATTTACCTCCGAGAAATCTCCCTCGAAGGTGACATTGAATCTCCTCAACACCACCCTCTCGAAGAGCATGTCTCCTGAATACATTTTGAACCAGCCGGGGATCGTCAAAATCGTCCTTACCCCCCTGGCCGCGGGAAACGTCCGGATCGAACTTATCGTTGCGGAAAATGTGAGTACCCATGTCTTCAAGCTGAAGAAATTTCAGGATAAACCTTATCGCGTCGTGGTGGATATCACGCTGCCGGAAATTGAGAAGGAGAAAAGCCAGGCACGGGAACAGGTTAAGGTCGTCAAGAAGGACAAGATCATTGTCATCGACCCCGGTCACGGCGGTGAAGACCCCGGTGCGACGGGCCGCCGGGGTACAATGGAGAAAGAGGTAGTGCTCGCCATGGGCCGGAAACTGAGGGATCTCCTGAACACCGGCGAGGGGACCCGCGCCTTTCTTACCAGGGACGGAGACTATTATGTACCCTTTAAGAAGCGCCTGAGTTTTGCGAGAGAACTGGGCGCCGACCTGTTTATCAGCATCCATGCCGATGCCTCCCGGAACCGTTCGGCCACTGGTAGTTCCGTCTATTGCCTTTCCACCGGTGGCGCCAGCAGTGAGGCCGCCAAGATTCTCGCCCGCAAGGAAAACTTGGCCGATATTATCGGCGGTACACTAAGTGAAGAAAAGGGCGGCGATGAGTCCAACCCCATCATTCTCAGTATGTTCCAGACCAATACCATCAACCGCTCCAAGACATTTGGCGGCAAAATCCTGAACACCCTTTGCCGGGTCAATGATATCAAGTTTTCACGAGTTCAAGAGGCGCCGTTCCGGGTGCTAAAGTTGCCTGAAATACCGGCTATTCTCATCGAAACGGCCTATATCTCCAATCCCCTGGAAGAGTTGAAACTTCGAGACGACAAATTTCAAGCAGCCGTTGCCCGGTCGATAACCGAATCAGTGCGCGAGTTCTTCTCCCTTCCCGCCTTGCCGGTCCCGGTGCCGGCCAAAGGGGATGATAGTGTAAGGCCGGTGGTTAAAAATCAATCACCCAAAAAACAGCCCCCGGCCGTTACCCATACAGTAAAAAAGGGCGATACCTTGACCGGTATTGCTGCCCGTTACAATATGCCGGTCGGTACCTTACTGAAACTGAACAAGATAAAACCTGAAGGTCCCCTCTATGTGGGACGGCAGCTGTCATTGAGTGTTCCCGAACCGGAGCGGAAAAGTAAAATAGACAAAGTAAAGGCCGAGGCTCCGAAAAAATCGCCGCCCCTGCGGACTGCCCTTCGCCGGTATAAGGTAAAAAAAGGGGATACGATCGTGAAAATTGCCCGCCACCATCACGTGTCGGTAAGCGCCCTTTTGAAATTGAACCGCATGCAGCTGCGCGACCCTCTCTACGTCGGCCGCGAACTCAGTCTTCCCCAATCATAACGGCAGCGGAACACTGGAACTCTATTTAAGTTTGAGGAAGGTGGTATCACGGCCAAAAATCAGGGAGAAAAACCAGTCGCTGATGATACGCGCCCGGTTGAACTTACCGGTGACCAGCAGCGAATAAGCCGCCAGCCAGATCAGGCGGGCGGAGAATCCGTAAAGCCGGAGATTATAAAAGCGGAACACGGCCTTGGAATCGCCCAGGGAGACTATTTCACCCGAGTCTGTGTAATTGTAAGCCTTCTTGTTTCTCCCCCTGATGTCGGCGAGGATGTTGTAAGCCACTATTTTTGCCTGACGCACCGTCGTGTGCGCCCGCGGCGGAATCGGCCGGGCCGATTTGGGATCTTCGAAATGGGCGCAATCCCCCAGGGCATAGACGCCGGGGAGGTCCACCGCTTCCAGATAGGTATTCACGATTATCCGGCCGTGGTCGTCCTTCGCCGCCTCCACTTCGGCAATGCGCGGATTGCTGGTCATGCCCGTTGACCAGAGAATCGTAGCCGCGGGAATGACTTCCTCGCCGTTAATTTCCGCGTGCCCTTCCCAGGCCCGCGACATCCGGGACTTCGTCCGCACTTCAACGCCCATTTTTTTCAGTTCATCCATTATATAAGCGCCGAATTTGTGGTCCATGCGCTCAACGATCTTCGACCGGGACTCGATCAGCATGATCCGCACCTCCTGCGGATTTATCTCCCGGTAATAACGGATAAGATTCTTGAAAATGCAGTCTCGCAATTCGGACACCGACTGGATCCCGATATACCCACCGCCCACAATGATAAAGGTCAGCAATTGCCGCCGCTTTCCCTCATCTTTTTCAATCGCCGCCCGTTCGAAGACATCAATAATGTGATTTCTCAGCCAGAAGGCGTCATAAATGGTCTTCAAGGTAAAAACGTTGCCGTCGGCAAGGTTTAATTGCGATTTGTCCGGCACACTCCCCAGGGCCAGCACCAGACAATCGTAATCCAGCGTTCCCGCACTTGTGACTACCTGTCTGTTCTTGAGATCGATTTTTTCCACGTCCGCCCGGATGAAGTTAAACCGGTCCCGCCAATGCAATCTCCTCAAGGGGTAGGTGATGTGCCTGGTTTCGATGCTGCCCATGGCTACTTCGTGGAGCAGGGGGGTAAAGAGAAAGTAGTTTTCGTCATTTACCAGTGTGATTTCCACGTTTTCATTCTTGTTCGTCGATTTAACCAGATGACGCAAGGTATAGGCGCCGCCAAAACCTCCGCCCAGGATCAGCACCTTCCGGCCGCCGATATATAGTTTGCGGGGCGGACTTTCCTCTTTCTGCCGGGCCAGATATTGCCAGCCTTCTTTGACGAGTGCGGAAAAAAGCCTCGCCTGCGAGAAGGGATTGAACATCTTTTTGGCGATATCGCCATAGCTATAGCTGCCCGTGAACATCCCCCAGGCGGCTTTCGTGAAAGGTTGGCGCTGAGGATCTCTTTCCTGCTCGTCACCGATGAGGCGCTGCTGCGCCAGGGCAAAAATCCGCGATTCCTTTACCTTGTCATTAATGGCAAAGAGGAGACGGCCCCACCGGTTGTGCCAATTCATATTGCGGTAGAAGGAACGGTAGTGGCGGGCAAAATCACGACGAGAAACGCCATGGCGGACGGCGGCCTCAGCTGCCGCACGGGCCATGATCAATGAAGTGCCGATGCCGTCCTTGTATAGCCTGGTCACCGCCGCATCGCCAACAGCCACAAACCTGTCGTCGTAATAGCCTCGTGCCGCAGTTATGGTGGTGTGCGGACGGCAGCCGCAGGCAAATTCGTAATGCGGCGGCAAGATTTCCTTCACGATGTCGTAATTTAAGAAATCAGCCACGGATACGGGGTACTTACTGCTGCTGAAGACGGAAACGTTGATGAAATCTCCCTTCGGAACGAGAGTCCCAAATATCAGACCGGAATGGGGGATGAGGAATGCGTGGGCCACGTTGCCCAGGCGGCGCTGTACTTCCGCAGCCCCCACATAAAGCTCATTCACGGCCATGATGTGGGTTTCCGGCGGCCTGTAGGCCGTACCCTGCACGTCGACTTTGCTGCCGTTCACCCCGGCAGCCAGGACCACGAGGTCGTAATTGCTTCTTATTCCGGCCACTTCTACGCCGGCCGCCGAACCGGCCCAGATGCGGGACACGGCTTCGTTCCTGACCTCGATGCCCTGGCTTTCAGCCTGCCTCAGCAGCCAGCCGTCGAAGCTGATCTTCTTTTCGTAATTAGATATCCTCGGTCCGCCGCCGCGATAAACACTCATAATCTGGAAATCCTTTTCCGGATTGCTGATGTCTATACTGGCATAAGGGCTATGAACGGCGAAACGGTCGATAACGGCCTGGATTACCTCCGGGGGCGGGCTGATGTTGAGTGCGGCCATATCCTTTAGCAACGACTGAGAGACGATGCCCGCACAACCTTTACACCCTTTGGGACCCAGAGCGTCGAAGGGGCGCTGCTGGAAGATGGTAATTGCCGGGCTGATCCCTTTGCTTTGGGCAAAGTGGCGCAGATAGAGGGCAAAGAAGACGCCGGCGGGACCGCCACCGACTATCGCGATGCGGGAACTGTCTTCCAGCTGATAGGGACGTTGCACCATAATTAAGACCCTTAAAACTCGTTGCGGTCAAATCCGGCGAACCGGTAAAAAATCCGAAGTCCCCGGCCCCGGCCACTATCGCCGCAAAAAATATTTCGTTAAAGGACTTGACAAATTGGCATATCTTGTGGCAAAAGTCAACCACAAATACCAGATATTGTATATCTCATTCAGGAGCCTTGGCAACCATGACCGAAGATGCTGCGCTGCAAGAAGAAGTCCCCAGTCTGTCCAAAAACGCCGTAACTGTTCTGGAAAAGCGCTATTTGCGCCGCGACCAATCGGGCAAGGTGCTTGAAATGCCGGCCCAGATGTTTCGCCGGGTAGCCGAAACCATCGCGGCGGCCGATTCCATCATTGACAACCAAAGCGATGTCCGGAAACTCGCGGATGCTTTCTACCGGGTCATGGCCGAACTCGAATTTCTCCCCAACTCGCCTACCCTGATGAACGCCGGCCGCGAACTGGGCCAGCTTTCCGCCTGCTTTGTGCTGCCCGTAGGCGATTCCATGGATGAGATCTTCGAGGCGGTCAAGCATACCGCCCTGATCCACAAGTCAGGCGGCGGCACAGGATTTTCCTTTTCCCGGCTTCGTCCCGCCAATGACGTCGTCATGTCCACTACCGGCATTTCCAGCGGCCCCATTTCCTTCATGCGGGTTTTTGACATCGCTACGGAAACGATCAAGCAAGGAGGAACCAGGCGGGGAGCCAACATGGGCATCCTGCGCGTCGATCATCCGGACATCATGGATTTTATCATGTGCAAGAACGACCAGCAACACCTGAATAACTTCAACATCTCCGTGGGTCTTACGGAGGCCTTCATGCAGGCGGTGGAAAACGACCGGGACTACGAAGTCATCAATCCCCGCAGCCGGGAGGCCGCCGGCTCCCTCAATGCCCGCAAGGTATTCAGCCGGATTGTTGCCCAGGCATGGCGCAACGGCGAGCCGGGCATCATCTTTCTCGACCGCCTCAACGAGGACAACCCCACCCCCCATATCGGCGAGATAGAATCCACCAATCCCTGCGGCGAGCAACCGCTTCTTCCGTATGAGTCCTGCAACCTTGGTTCCATCAATCTGGCCAAGATGGTCCAGGGCGGCGAGGTCGACTGGCCGCGGTTGAAGGAACTGGTGAAGCTGGCCGTCCACTTCCTGGATAATGTCATTGAGCTGAACGCTTATCCTTTGGTGAAAATAGCCGAGATGACCAAGGGCAACCGGAAAATCGGCCTCGGCGTCATGGGCTGGGCGGATATGTTGACCCTGCTCGGCATACCTTACAACTCTCCGGAAGCCATCAGCCTCGGCGAGAAGATCATGAAATTTATCGACGACGAAGGCCATGCCGCCTCCCGGGAACTGGCCAAAGTGCGCGGCGTCTTCCCCAACTTCAGCGGATCGATTTACGACCGGCCGGGGCTGGCCCCGATCCGCAATGCCACCATAACCACTATCGCGCCCACGGGCACCATCTCCATTATCGCCGGGGCTTCCTCGGGGGTGGAACCGCTCTTTGCCGTATCCTATGTCCGGCAGGTCATGGACAACAACATCCTTGTGGAAGTCAATCCCACTTTTGAGCGGATCGCCAAGGAACGGGGCTTCTATTCCGCGGAGCTGATGGAAAAGATTGCGCAACAGGGCACCGTGCAGAATCTGGCGGAAGTCCCTGAAGATGTGCGCCGCATCTTCGTTACCGCCCACGACATCACGCCGGAAGACCATATCAGGATGCAGGCGGCCTTCCAGAGATACACCGACAACGCCGTCTCCAAAACCGTCAACTTCCCGCATGGGGCCACCGCCGAGGATGTCGAAAAAGTTTACCTGCTGGCCTACCAATCGGGTTGCAAAGGGGTGACCATTTACCGGGACGGCTCCCGGGACGAACAGGTTCTTTCCACCGGGAAGAAGGAGGAAAAGGGACCGGCCAAGGAAGATAAAAAGCTGCACAAGCGGGAACGTCCCAAGGCCCTCCATGGCTGGACTTATCAGATGAAAACCGGCTGCGGACCGATTTACATTACCATCAATGAGGATAAAGCGGGACTCTTCGAGGTCTTCACCACCATGGGCAAGGCGGGCGGCTGTGCCGCTTCCCAGTGCGAAGCCATCGGCCGGATGGTGTCGCTGGCCTGGCGGAGCGGTGTCCAGGCCCGTCAGGTTGTCAAACAGCTTCTCGGCATCTCCTGCCATATGCCTTCAGGCTTCGGCGAAAACCGGGTTCTGTCCTGTTCTGACGCCGTGGCCAAAGCCATTCAGTCCCACATGCTGGCAAAAGGATATGACACAACTCCGGAGAATCAGGTGCACGAGCGGGGCGCTTGCCCGGAGTGCGGAGGAATAGTGGAACATGAGGGCGGTTGCGTGGTTTGCAGGGTTTGCGGCTATTCGGAATGCGCTTAGTAAGTTGGAAATTGCGTTCCTGTGGCAAGCAATTTTGTTAACCCATTTATCCCGTTTGCGGGACTCATCCCGTTCATCGGGGTTACTAGCTCAGGACAGTAGAATACCGATGACCCATAAGATCAGCCCGCGCAGAAAAGCGATTACCGGGTCCAGGACGCCGCTGTACAGTAGGCCGATAATAATGAAAAAACCATAGGGTTCCAGACGGGAGAATTGGTATTGCATTTTTTCCGGCATGAACCCCATCAGGATTTTGGAACCGTCCAGCGGCGGGATGGGGATGAGGTTGAAGGCAGCCAGAATGATGTTGATCTGCGCCAGATAATAAAGGATCAGCTTCGTGGCCTCTCCCGATGCAGGCGACAGGAATCTCGACAGAAACAACGCCGTCGTGGCAAGCAGGATATTGGCAGTAATGCCGGCCGCCGAAACCATTATCATCCCTTTCCGCCGGTCGCGGAGGTAATTCATGTTGATGGGTACCGGTTTTGCCCAACCGAAACCAAAAAGAAAGAGCATCAGTGTGCCGAGGGGATCGAGATGCCGGAGCGGATTGAGGCTCAGGCGGCCCGCCATTTTGGCCGTCGGATCGCCGAGACGGTAAGCGACCCAACCGTGGGCCAGGTCGTGGATGATGAC
>Ga0082335_1009716_pt1 | contig 10232 bp, 6 predicted proteins | sample Subgrocontami58m_FD_72375 | JGI IMG/M metagenome (GOLD analysis project Ga0082335, IMG submission 72375) | Subsurface groundwater microbial communities from S. Glens Falls, New York, USA - GMW37 contaminated, 5.8 m (SPADES assembly) (version 2) ... | reverse complement strand
CGTGAACACGCCCGCGCCCTTGTCGGACGCGCGAAACAAGGTGGCGTGCCCGCCTGCGCGCACTGCCGCCTCGCGGATGGTGCGTCCATCGGCATTGCTCGCCAGCCACCTCTGCGAGCCGCCCCACTCGATCAGCTGCTCGCCCGGCAATGCGAGCGGCGGCGTGACCGAGGGAACGGACAAGCGCCACAGGGGTTTGCCGGTGCTGAAATAAGGATCCGTCTGCTCGCGTATGCCGAGCCAGAAGCGCTCGGCCTCCCCGGCTTCGATCGACTCGCCGCCGATCACCGCGCGCGCCGCCTCGACCGCACTCGCCGCGCCAGACAGGCGCAAAGTGAGCGCGTCCTCGGCCCAGGCGCAGGCGCTGATCGGCAGCGGCTGTCCGCCCCAGTGGTTGAGCATTCCGATGGCCTTGTCCTGGGGCATTTCCAGCCTTAGCGTCGCCTCGGCAAACGGCAGCGGCGGCACTTTGAGCGAGACCTCCAGAATCAGACCCAATGTGCCCAACGAACCCGCCATCGGGCGCGAGACGTCGAAGCCGGCGACGTTTTTCATCACCTGGCCGCCGAAACAGAGATCGTCGCCGCGCCCGTCGAGCATACGCACGCCCAGCACGAAATCGCGCACCGCGCCCGCGGCCTGGCGCCGCGGCCCGGAGAGTCCCGCGGCAACCATCCCGCCCACGGTCGCGCCGGGACCGAAGTGCGGCGGCTCGAACGTGAGTTGCTGGCCTTTCGCGCGCAGCGCGGCCTCGAGGTCCGCCAGCAGCGTGCCGCAGCGCGCGGTGATCACCAGTTCCGTCGGTTCATAGGCGATGATGCCGGCGTAGGCGCGCGTGTCGAGCACCTCGCCCTCCAGGGCCTGGCCGTAGAAATCCTTGCTGCCGCCGCCGCGCAGCCGCAGCGGTCTTTTCTCCGTGGCTGCGGCACGAATCCGGCCGGCAAATTGTTCGATGACTGCCTGCATGTCAGAAACGCGGCAGTTCGGGATGCGGCAACTGCCCGCCCTTGACGCGCATGCGGCCGAATTCGGCGCAGCGGTGCAGCGACGGTATGTTCTTCTCCGGATTGAGCAGGTTTTCCGGATCGAAGGCGCGCTTCACCGCGCGAAACATCTCCAATTCCTCGGGCTTGAATTGCACGCACATCTGGTTGATTTTCTCTATGCCCACGCCGTGCTCGCCGGTGACGGTTCCGCCCACCGCGATGCATTTCTCCAGCACTTCGCCGGCGAAGGCCTCGGTGCGGCGCAACTCATCCGGATCGTTGGCGTCGTACAGGATCAGCGGATGCAGATTGCCATCACCGGCATGGAACACGTTGGGGCAGCGCAGGCCGTATTTTTTCTCCATTTCGGCGATAAAACGCAGCACTTCGCCCAGACGCTTCTTCGGGATGGTGCCGTCCATGCAGTAGTAATCCGGCGAAATGCGGCCCATCGCCGAGAACGCCGCCTTGCGCCCGGACCAGAATTTCAGGCGTTCGGCCTCGTTCTGCGAAATGCGGAAAGCGTAGGCGCCGGATGCTTTTAGCACCGCGGTCATGCGCGCAATCTCATCCTCAACCTCTTCCGCGGTGCCGTCGGATTCGCACAGCAGCAGCGCGGCTGCGTCGAGGTCGTAACCGGCATGCACATACTCCTCCACCGCGCGCGTAGCCGGCTGGTCCATCAACTCGAGGCCGGCGGGGATGATGCCCGCTGCGATCATGTCGGCCGCGGCGCTTCCCGCTTTCTCCACGCTGTCGAAGGCGGCGAGGATCACCCGCGCCGTCTGCGGCTTGGGCACCAGCCTGACGGTGATTTCCGTGGCCACGGCAAGCATGCCCTCGGAACCCATCACCAACGCAAGCAAATCGAGGCCCGGCGCATCGAGCGCCTCGTTGCCGAATTCGACCACCTCGCCCTCGATGGTGCAGGCGCGCACGCGCAGCACGTTGTGCACGGTGAGGCCGTACTTGAGGCAGTGCACGCCGCCCGCGTTCTCGGCCACGTTGCCGCCGATGGTGCAGGCGATCTGCGAGGAGGGGTCGGGGGCGTAATACAGGCCGTAAGGCGCGGCCGCCTCCGAAATGGCGAGGTTGCGCACCCCCGGCTGCACCAGCGCCGTGCGCGCCACCGGGTCGAGCGCGAGGATGCGCTTCATCTTGGCGAGCGACAAGAGCACGCCCTTGCCGTGTGGCAGCGCCCCGCCGGAAAGGCCGGTGCCGGCGCCGCGCGCCACCACCGGCACCTTGAGCAGGCGGCAGGCGCGCAGAATGCGGCCGACCTGCTCTTCGGTTTCCGGCAATGCCACGATCATGGGCAATTCGCGATAAGCCGACAGCCCGTCGCACTCGTACGGTTTGGTGTCCTCCTCCTCGAACAGCACGGCATCGGCCGGCAGGATGGCGCGCAGCGCCTTCACCGCCCCGGCCTGGCGCACCGGATCGAGCAGGCGGAAGCTGTCATTCACATCGTTCTCCTGCGGCGGGTTTTCCAGGGGCGTCGATCCGTTGAGCGGCGCTGGGGTGTTGATCGAATCTGCCGCGCGAGTCAATCGGAGCAGCGATGTTAGGCGCGGGTTTCGACACTGTCAATCAAACGAGGGAGATAATCCGGTGGTTCAAACAATGGCCGAAGCGACCAGATCCAGTTGCCTTCTGACTGGGAACCAACCCGACAGCAGCAACTTTGATTACGCCTTGACGACCAATACCGGGCAGCCGGCCTGGCCGATGACCTGCTCCGCGACGCTGCCCAGGAGCAGCCGGCCTATGCCCGTGCGTCCGTGGCTGCCCATCACGATCAAGTCGAGGCCGCGCTGCTTGGCAAAGTCGACGATGACGGCTCCCGGTTCGGCTCCCTCCAGAATGGCGCTATCGACCTCGATACCCTCCTGCGCCACTGCCTCCCTGACACGGTCGACTTCCAAGTTAGCTTCGGCGCGCCGCACATCGTCGAACTTCGGTCGCAGCACGGATACCACGGTCATCGGCAGGCCGAAGATCTTCGCTACCTGTCCAGCCGCTTCGGCCGCCCTTTCGGCGTGGCGCGAACCGTCGGTCGCGAGCAGTATGCGCTTTTGCCAAATCCCGGCGGCGCGCGGCACTACCAGGACGCTGCAATCGGCATAGCCGATGACCTTGCGCGTCGAGTCGCCCACCATCATCAGCGCCAGTCCGCGACGGCCGCGGCGCCCCATGACGATAAGATCGGCGTGCTGATCATCGGCCAGCCGCACGATCTCCTTGTGCGGATTGACCCCTACGCGCAATTCGACGCGGGTGTCGTAGCCCTCGGCACGCGCCGCGGCCTGTGCCTGCGCGAGCACCTGGCGCGCCTCGGCCTCGGCGTGCTTGATGACATCGGCGGCCATATCCTCGGTATCGAGGCCGATCATCACCATCGACATGGTGGTTAACTCGGCCTTGTTCTGCCTGGCGAAGCGCGTGCCGACGCGCAGCGCACCGGCGCTGAACTCGGAACCATCGGTCGCCACCAGCACATGGTCGAAGCGGCCGATCGGCGACAACCGCAGGGGCTTGCGCCTGGAGGCCAGGGCCGCAGTCGCAGCGGCGACGGCCAGCTCCAATTGATGGACGTGCATGCCCACGATCAAGGCGCGCACGATGATTCCGGCGCCGATGACCAAAGCCAGGGCCATGATGCCGAAACTCAGGTTCTGCAGATGCTTGACGTTGTCCGGCGCGATCTGGTCGATCAGATTCAGCTCGGACAGGTACACAGGGATGACGATGGCGCGGGAGAACAGCACGATGATCATGATCACGCCCATCACCACCTTGACCATGTAGGGCTTGACATAGGTGGTACCGATAGCGCCGAGCTGGATGCCGAACAGCGACCCGGCCAGAAGGATCATGGCCAAACGAATATCCACATGGCCGCCCCAGCCATACTTGATCGCGCCGCCCAAACCCATGACAAAGGCGATGACCAGCTCGGTCGCCGAGGCCATCAGCGAGGGGGCGCCGAGCACGTACATCATCGAGGGCACTCCGATGAAACCGCCGACGGCGATGGTGGCGGCGAGCATGCCGGTGGCGAAACCAATCGGAATCGTGACCAGGAACGATATCCGCGCCTTGATGCTGGGAAAATAGATCATCGTTCCGCGGATATTCAGCGACTGCACCCAGCGCGCGAGGCGAGTGACTTTCTCTTCGGCCTGGTATTCGCCGCTCCGGTGGATCGACCAAGCGTCATACAGCACGAAACTGCCGACTACGGCGAGTACGAGGACAAAAGCGGTGCTGACATATAGGTTGGAGCCTGCGTGACCGAAGGCAGTCTTGATCGATTCCTGGATATGCGCGCCGTAGAGCATGCCGGCCTCGGCGGAAATGCCTAGAACGGCGCCCAGCTTGAAATCGACCTGACCGTACTTGGCGCGCTTCAGCGCACCGACCAGAGCTTTCGGAAACTTGTGGCAAATATTGCTCGCCACGGCAACGATGCCCGGTACGCCGATGCTCATCATCGCCGGGGTCAGCACGAACGCCCCGCCGGAGCCGATGAAGCCGCTCACCAGGCCGCCGACGAAACCGAAGATCAACAGCAGCAAGACCCCGACGAGATCCAGATGAATGAAGGAGACGCTGGTCGCGTCCATCAACGCTTGGCCTTGATGCCGAGCCAGTCCCAGAATGCGGCGGTGAAATTACCGTGGCCGTAGGAAATCGCGAACGCAACGGCCACCGGTATCAGGAAGCTCCAGCCGCCCTTGCTGGTAATTTCGACGATCTCGTCCTCGAAGTAGAACAACAGGAAATACAGCACGGCGGTAAGGCCGCCGAAGCCGAGGAGGGGGTTGAGGTGTTTGCTCTTGTCTGACATGTCCCTGGCCTCGATCGGATCAAGATAACACTGGTCACGGACGGCAACTCGGCAAATGTACATCCTACGGAAGCGCGATTCTATTTGAAAGCACAAAAATCCGATTCTGCCGATAAGGGTGACTTATGTTCGCCTTGGCGCGATCAAACGAAGCGCTAAGCGAAATTCAAGTCTGCCTGTCTGCGCACGTCCCAAGTTAGCGGTTCCACGCCGTCAAGCAAGACACATGGACACCGTCTCGCACAATGAAAACAGTGCGGATCGGAGTCTGGGCATTTGCTAGAATGGTTTTTTGAAGTCGACGCGTCTGCGCCCTCATGAGCCTGCCCTCCCGGGCCGTACTTTCCCGCGTATTTCCGTTCCTCGCCTGGTGGCCGCGCGTCGACCGCGCGAGCCTGCGCGCGGATCTGATCGCCGGCATGGTCGGCGCCATCGTCGTGCTGCCGCAGGGCGTGGCCTTCGCCACGCTCGCCGGCATGCCGCCCGAATATGGCCTGTACTGCGCCATGGTGCCGACCATCGTCGCCGCCCTGTGGGGGTCCTCGCTGCACGCGGTTTCCGGCCCGACCAACGCGGTATCGTTGGTCGTGTTCGCCACGGTGAGCATGCTGGCCGAACCCGGCTCCGCCCAGTACGTGCATCTGGTGCTGACGCTGTCGTTCATGTCCGGCGTGATCATGCTCGCGCTGGGCGTTCTGCGGCTGGGCGCGCTGGTCAACTTCATCGCGCACACCGTGGTGGTCGGCTTTACCGCCGGCGCCGCCTTGCTCATTCTCGACGCCCAGCTCTCCAGCTTCTTCGGCGTCTATATCCCGCGCAACCTATCCTTCCTGCGCTCGATCGAAGTGTTCGTGGTGCAGATCCCGTACATCCAGCCGTACGTGCTGCTGGTAGCCGTAACGACGCTTGCGACCGGCCTGTTCGCGCGCCGTTACCTCAAGCGGGTGCCGTACATGATCGCAGCGATGCTGGTGGGCAGCGTTCTGGCGTTCGTGCTCAACCAGACCCTGGGCGCCGAACACACCGGGATCCGCACCCTGGGCGCACTGCCGGGCGCGCTGCCGCCGCTGTCGCATCCCGACTTCGAGCTGGAAAAACTGAGGAAACTTCTCGCCATCGCCGTCGCCATCACCGTGCTCGGCTTGACCGAGGCGGTATCCATCGGCCGCGCGATCGCGCTCAAGTCCGGCCAGCGCATCGACGGCAACCAGGAATTCATCGGCCAGGGATTGTCGAACATCGTCGCCAGCTTCTTCTCCGGCTACCCCTCGAGCGCCTCGTTCAACCGCTCCGGCCTCAACTACGAGGCGGGCGCGCGCACGCCGCTCGCCGCGGCCTTTTCCGCGCTGCTCCTGATGTTGATTCTGCTCGGCGTGGCACCGCTGATGGCCTACCTGCCCATTGCCAGCATGGCGGCGATCCTGTTCCTGGTCGCCTGGGGGCTGATCGATTTTGCCAGCATCCGCAACATCGTGCGCGCCAGCCGCCCCGAAACCGCAGTGCTCGCGCTCACCTTCGCGGCGACCTTGTTGCTCGAGCTTGAATTCGCGATCATCGCAGGGGTCCTGCTGTCGCTACTCGTCTATCTCAACCGCACTTCGCGCCCGCACATGCGCAGCCTGGTACCGGACCCGCGCCATGCGACACGCAAAATGGCGGTACCGGAAAAAGGCATGGCCGAGTGCCCGCAGCTCAAGATCCTGCGCGTCGAGGGCTCGATCTACTTCGGCGCGGTAAACCATGTCGGCGCGCATTTCGATACCCTGCGCGAGGTGAGTCCGGGGCAGAAGAACCTGCTGCTGCTGTCGAAGAGTATCAATTTCGTCGACGTGGCCGGCGCCGAACTGCTGGCGCACGAGGCCGAGCAGCGCAGGAAGATGGGCGGACAGCTTTACCTGTATAGTCTGCGCCAACCGGTGCGCGATATGCTCGAGCGCGGCGGATACATCGAGCAGATCGGCCAGGCGAATATCTTCGACACCAAGCACGAAGCGATCGGCGGCGTGTTCGCGCGCCTCGATCGCTCGGTCTGCAGAACCTGCCGCGCGCGCATTTTCAACGAGTGCGCGGCGCTGCCGCCGGCGGAGACATAGACCATGGACTTCATCAGCGACATTGCCAGGTTCGGCGCCAACACCAACCGGGCAAACCGATGAACCGGCTCGCCCGTCTGTTGCCGTTTCTGCGCTGGTGCCCCATGAACGGCGCTTCGGTGCGCGGCGATATCGTCGCCGGCGTCACCGTCGCCCTGGTGCTGATCCCCCAATCGATGGCCTATGCCCAGCTCGCGGGCATGCCGGCCTATTACGGCCTGTACACCGCGTTTCTGCCGGTCATCATCGGCGCGCTGTGGGGCTCGTCGCATCAACTCGCCAGCGGGCCGGTAGCCATGGTCTCGTTGCTGACCGCTTCTGTACTCGCGCCGCTCGCCGCAGTCGGGTCGGAACATTACATCGCGCTCGCTTTCGCGCTCACCTTCCTCGTCGGCTGCATCCAGTTCGGCCTGGGTGTGTTCCGGCTGGGATTGATCATCAATTTTCTCTCGCACCCGGTAGTCTCGGCGTTCACCACGGCGGCGGCCATCATTATCGCCCTGTCGCAGCTGAACAAACTGCTCGGCGTCCCGATCGGGCGCAGCAAATCCTTCCTCGTCGACGTATGGGGAGTTGTACAGCAGGTCGCCGACACCCACCTGCCGACGCTCGCGTTCGGCGCCGGAGCGCTGGCGCTGATGTGGCTGATACGCAAGTACGCGCCGAAGCTGCCCGGCGTGCTGATCGCCGTCGCCGCTGCGACAGCCCTGAGCTGGTCCACGGAGTTCGAACGCGTCGCGTCCGGCACCATCGAGCAGATCCAGGACGAGGAGGTGCGCGAGCTGGCCCGGGGTTTTGTCGACACACACCGCCGCGAGCAGCAGCTCGCCGCCGAGCGCAGCAGCAAGAACGCGGAATTGAAGCTCGCGGAACAGGCCGCGGCAGGAGGAAGCGTCCACGCGATGGCGCTCGCCTACCAGATCAGGCTGATCAACCTGCAGATCGACGACGCGGAGAGGGAAAACCGCAACCGCGCACGCTGGCTGCGCAAGTTCAGTTTCGTACGCAGCGGCGAAGCCGGCGCGAACGCGGTGTTTCTGGTCGAGGGCAGCAGCGCGATGAAAACGGACGGCCGGCGCTGGCGCATTCGCAGCGTGGACGAGCAGGGCGTGCGCTTTTCCGGCGGCGGCGAAGTGGTTGGCGCCATTCCGGCGGGCCTGCCCGCGTTCGCCGCGCCACGCCTGGATTTCGACACCCTGGCAAGCCTGCTGTCGACCGCACTGATCATCGCGCTCGTCGGCTTCATGGAGGCCATTTCCATAGCCAAGGCGATCGCCACCAAGACGCGGCAGCGGCTCGACGCGAACCAGGAACTGATCGGCCAGGGACTGGCCAACCTTGTTGGTAGCTTCGCCCAATGCTATCCGGTCAGCGGCTCGTTCTCGCGCACTGCCGTGAATTTCAACGCCGGCGCGCGCACTGGCATGGCTTCGGTCGTCACCGCGCTGATCGTCATGCTCACGCTGTTCTTCTTCACGCCGCTGCTGTATTACCTGCCCCAGTCCGTGCTGGCCGCGGTGATCATGCTGGCGGTGACCTCGCTGGTGAATTTTCCCGCCATGCGCGATTTCTGGCGCGCGCAGCGCCACGACGGCATCGCTGCGATAGTCACTTTCTGTACCACCTTGCTGGTGGCGCCGCATCTCGATCTGGGTATCCTGATCGGCGCGGGCCTGTCCATCCTGCTCTATCTCTATCGCAGCATGCACCCCCGCCTGGCGGTGCTCGGCCGCCACCCGGACGGTACCCTGCGCGACGCCGCGCTGTACGGTTTGCCGCTGTCGGAACACCTGGCTGCACTGCGTTTTGACGGCCAGCTGTATTTCGCCAACGTTCCCTACTTCGAGGACTGTGTGCTCGAAGTAGTCGCGCGCTTTCCCAAAGCGCGGCACATTCTCGTGGTCGCGAACGGTATCAATCAGATCGACGCCTCCGGAGACGAAACCATCAGGCATCTGGTCGAACGCTTGCGCGACAGCGGCGTAACGCTTGCCTTCAGCGGGATGAAAACCCAGGTGACAGGCGTGCTGGCGGCCACGGGAACCCTGGGCATCATCGGAGTGGACAATCTGTTCATCCGCGAGGACGACGCACTGCAGGCGCTGATGGAACGCATCGACGATCCCGCATTTAACGCGAGCGCATGTCCGTTGCGGCCGGCGCGCGGATGAAAGCGCCGGCGCCGGCGCTGCGCGCGTGCTGCCTGCTGCTGCTCGCAGCCGCGCTCGCCGGTTGCAGTGGCAGCGCACCCAGGTTGCCAAGATTGCCCGCCGACGCCGCCGTTCTCGCCTTCGGCGACAGCCTCACCTTCGGCACCGGCGCCCAGCCCGAGACGAGCTACCCGGCGGTGCTGGAAAAGCTCATCGGGCGCAAGGTCTGGAGCGCCGGTGTGCCGGGTGAAGTGAGCGCGGCCGGCCTGGCGCGCTTGCCCGCGGCGCTCAATTACTACCAACCCAGGCTGCTGATCCTGTGCCATGGTGGCAACGATTTCCTGCGCAAGCTCGGCGACGCGCAGGCGGCGGAAAACCTGCGCGCGATGATCCGGCTCGCCAGGCAAAATGGCATCGAGGTGGTGCTCGTCGCCGTGCCCAAGCCGGGACTGTTCCCTTCGCCACCCGATTTCTACGCCGAGATCGCGAAGGAATTCGGCCTACCCAACGAGGACGCGGCGCTGAAGGCGATCCTGCGCGACAACGAGCTGAAATCCGATATCGCGCATCCCAACGCCAAAGGATACGCCAAGCTGGCCGAAGCAATCGCGACGCTGCTGAAAAAAAGCGGCGCCTTGTGATTTCCACCAGCGCAAAGGAAACGCGGAGTTGCCGGACATAAGCCGGCACAACTCAAGCACAGATGCGAGAATCGCGGCTCGATTTAACTAGGAGCGATGTATGTTCAATCTGAAAGGCAAAGTCGCGCTGATCACCGGCTCGACCAAGGGCATAGGCAAGTCCGTCGCCGAGGAGATGGCGAAAGCGGGCGCGAAGGTGGTGATCTCCAGCCGCAAGGGCGAGGCCTGCGAGGAAGTGACCAAGGAACTCACCGGCAAAGGCTACGACGCGATCTCGCTGCCCTGCAACATCGCGCACAAGGAGCAGTTGCAGCAACTCGTCGACGCGACGATGAAGCAGTGGGGGAAAATCGACGTCCTGGTGTGCAACGCCGCCGCCAACCCGGTGTACGGGCCGACGGCGCAGGCCGGCGACGAGGCCTTCGACAAAATCATGGGCAACAACATAAAAAGCAACTGGTGGCTGTGCAATATGGTGATACCGCAGATGGCCGAACGCAAAGACGGCGTGG
>Ga0082335_1009715_pt1 | contig 10233 bp, 9 predicted proteins | sample Subgrocontami58m_FD_72375 | JGI IMG/M metagenome (GOLD analysis project Ga0082335, IMG submission 72375) | Subsurface groundwater microbial communities from S. Glens Falls, New York, USA - GMW37 contaminated, 5.8 m (SPADES assembly) (version 2) ... | reverse complement strand
CCCATTCTTCCCTCCGAGTGTCTGGTCATAGAGGATTCCAAAGAGGGCATCCTGGGCGCCCACGGCGCGGGAATCAAGTGCCTCGCGGTGACAAACTCCTACCCGGCAGAGGAGCTTAGGGAAGCCGAGGCGGTAGTCAGGAGTCTGGAAGAGGTCACAATTCCATTCCTGGAGAAACTAGTCGCGTAAAGCCGTCAGCAGAACCTGCCTTTTGCCTTTTTACTTTTGCCTTTTTACTTTTTACTTATACGGTGTCCTTTGCGGCCTGACGGTGATCTCCACCGGGCAGCAGCCGGGCGGGCAGGTTAAAACGAAAAAAACCGCCCGGGCAATATCCTCAGGGCGAATCATTTTGCTCCTATCCAGCTTGCGGTTGGGCGGGATCAGCGGCGTATCGACGAAGCCGGGCAGGATCACCGCCACTTTGATCCCATATTCCCTGACCTCCTCGTAGAGCGACTCGCTGAATGCGATGAGGCCCGCCTTCGAAGCCGAATAGGCAGCCGTGTCGGCCTGACCGGCTTTTCCGGCAATGGAGCCGATATTAATAATCGCGCCGGCTTTTTTTCCCATCAGTGTCGGCAAGACCAATCGGCTGAGCACCATAGGCGCGCGCAGGTTGACCTGAAAGGTCCGGTCCCAATCCTCCACCCTGGTCTTGATAACAGGAGAATGCTTGCCCCAACCGGCATTATTTATGAGATAATCGACCGTGCCCCACTGCTCCAGAGTTTTCCTCACCAGCCGGTCCATCTCCTCGTCGCGGGTCAGGTCGGTGGGGACAACCAATGCGTCCCCGTCCTGGTTGCGAATCTCCCCCGCCACCGCCCGGAGTTCGGATTCGCTCCGGGAGGCCAGGACCACGCGCGCGCCCGAGCCGCTAAGAAAGAGAGATATGGCCTTCCCGATCCCTCTGCCCGCGCCGGTAACAATCGCGACCTTTCCAGTCAACGACTTCATGGTTTCGTTAATGGGATGGCCTCGGCGCCATAAAGACAAGGAGAACCAGCCGATCCGGCCCGGGGTTGCTGACCCCGTGTCTCTGCCCGGATGGAGCGATAGCGATCTCATTCTCCTTCAGTTCCTTTTCTTCCTGGCCGATTTGGAACAGCCCTCTTCCCTCAAGAACAAAATAGATTTTATCCGAGCCCTCGTGGGTATGGGGGTTTTGGGCCTGGCCGGGCTCGAAGCAATAGAGATCGCAAAACAGCCTTTCGGTTTCGAAGAGGCCGTTTTTTTTCATTTTATCCGGCGCAAACTGCATGGCCTCAACGATGCTTTTGAACTTCTCCATATGCCTCTCCTGCAAAATCGATAGCGTGAAATCGAGCGATTCTATCACATGCCCAATACCATGCAAAACCGGGGCAGATCTGATATTTTGTTTCCATGACTTCCATCCTTGTCCGCTATCATGAGATAGCTTTAAAAAAGGGCAACCGTCCCTATTTCGTCGATCTCTTGAAGAGAAATCTAGTCTCGGCCGTAAAAGACCTCGGCTTTAAGGAAATCCGCAGCCTCCCCGGACGTCTGCTAATGCTCTTTGGCGAACAAGCGGATGAAGAAAAAATAGGCCGACGCATCGAGAGAGTCTTTGGCGTGGCCAATTTCTCCTTTGTGGAGCGAACCTCATTGGATCTCGAAGCCCTGAAATCCGGGATCCTTGAGGCGCTCGATGGCAGGCGCTTTTCTTCCTTTCGCATCGACGCCAAAAGAGGCGACAAAGGGTTTCCCCTCACCTCGCCCGAGATCAACCGTGAAATCGGCGCGGTGGTCAAAGAAACGACCGGGGCTCGCGTGGACCTCAAAAACGCCGAGTGCACCATTTCCATCGAGATTCTTCCCCGCGACGCCTTTTTCGGCTTCGACAAAATCGCCGGCCCCGGCGGCCTCCCCGTGGGCGCCAGCGGGCGGGCCGTTTCCCTTATCTCCGGCGGGATCGATTCCCCAGTGGCCTCCTACAGGATGATGCAGAGAGGCTGCCGGCTGATCTTTGTCCATTTTCACAGCGCTCCCTATCTGGACAAAAGCTCGCAGGAAAAAGTCCGCGAGCTGGTTAAACTCCTCACCCGTCATCAGTTTGCTTCGCGCCTCTACCTGGTCCCGTTCGGCGAGATCCAACGCCAGATCGTTGCCGCCGTCATGAGACCCCTGAGAGTCGTGCTCTATCGCAGGATGATGATGCGGATCGCAGAAGCCATTGCGAAGAAGGAAAAAGCAAGCGCGCTGGTAACCGGGGAGAGCCTCGCCCAGGTCGCCTCCCAGACTCTAGAGAACCTGGTTGTCATCGAAAAAGCGGCGACCTTATCTATTCTCCGGCCCCTGGTGGGCATGGATAAACAGGAGATCATCGACCAGGCGCGCAGGATCGGCACCTTCGAGACCTCCTGCATCCCGGACCAGGATTGCTGCCAGCTTTTCGTTCCGCGTCATCCTGCAACCAAGGCGAGGCTTGCCGATGTGGAAGAGGCCGAATCCAGACTGGACCTTGCGAGATTGATTCAACTGGGAGTAGAAAAGGCGGAAATGGAAGAGTTTAGATTTCCTTCTTAACCCAGACGAAATCACAGCGTGCAGGGGTAGGTAAGGGTGGCGATGATGGACAACTTGCAAATGTTCATAATTTTCCATAATATGTACATCGCTACCGGAAGGGAGGAAGGTTATGGGAACTCCGTCTTTGCGGCACAAGCACGTGCAGTTGGATCAAGGGAAACTGAATCGGGCCAGAGAGATATTGGGAGCAAAAACTGAGACAGAGGCCTTGGGGCGCGCCCTCGATATCGTTGTCAGTGAAGCTGAAATAGATACCGCGCTTAAGAAAGTCCGTGGCAAGGGGCGGATCCGCAAGGTCTTCCGCTAGGATGGAGCGGATCGTCATCGACACGAATGTTTACGTCGATTGGCTTAACGAGGGCCGACATGAAGCTATCCTTTTCCAGCGTGAGGCTGTGAAGTATCTCAGCGCGGTTGTGCTCATGGAGCTGTCGGCGGGGGCATTTTCAGCCAGAGATCGCAGGCTCGTGCGAGAAGTCACTTCCGCGTTCGCTAAGGTGGGTCGAATTCTTCTCCCTACGGTCACGATCTACGAGGAGGCCGGAGACGTACTGCGTCGACTTCAGGAGTCTCGGGGTTACACTGTGGCGAGCGCCTATGGGTTAGTCAATGACGTGTTGATTGCGTTGTCTGCCCGTTCTATTGGCGCGACTGTGATCACTCAAAACGAGCGAGATTTTGTCGCAATTCAAACAATCCGACCGTTCAAATTGGCGTTGGCACCTCATGCCTAAGTGGAATTAGGGAAGGGCCTTCATCAGGATCCGTCCTTGATCAGTCGCCTGTTGACGAGAGGAGAAATAAGTCCGCAGTCATGCCTGACCCCGACTCCTTTATCTTAGTGGCAAAAAGCCTTCAAAGTCTTTATTATATCCCGAACAAACCCCAGGTTCTTAGATGCTGGACGATTATCTAAAAGGGCTACTTAAGACAGCTAAACAAGCGGACGCTACCGAGCCGAGTTACTATCCTGTCCTTAAAGTTCTTCTCGAAGCGTTCGCCGAGTCATCAGGGCATGCCAAGGCTCACGTCACCGTCCTGCCCAAAAAGACCGAAGCCGGGAACCCGGACTTTCGGGTGTGGGACGGCAAGCAGCACATTGTTGGATACGTAGAAGCAAAAGCGCCGACTCAGGAAAACCTGGAAGTTATAGAGACTTCCGATCAGCTTAAGCGCTACCTTCATACGTTCCCGAATCTAATCCTGACGAATTTCTTCCAATTCAGGCTATACCGAGACGGGAAGCTTATTGACTCGGCCCAGATTGCCCGGCCATTTACGGTCTACAAACTAAAGTCGGTCCCCCAGGTTGAGAAAGAGAAAGAATTTTTGAACCTCATGGAGAAGTTCTTTGCCTTCTCCCTGCCCAAAACTTATTCCGCCAAGTCCCTAGCAGTGGAGCTGGCAAAACGGACCCGTTTTCTAAAAGAGCAGATCGTAGAGGAGCTTCAAAGAGAAGAGTCAGAGAAAAAACCAAGCTTCACCTCGGGATTCTATGAAGCCTTTCAGAAATACCTCATTGGCAGTCTAACGAAAGACGACTTTGCCGATCTCTATGCCCAAACCATTACCTACGGGCTGTTCGCAGCTCGCACGAGGGCAAAAAACGGCTTCAACCGAAAACTCGCCTACGATCTGATTCCCCACACTATCGGTATCCTACGCGAAGTTTTTCACTTCATCTCCCTTGGGGATCTGCCGCCTCAAATGGAGTGGATCGTAGATGACATTGCAGAGGTCCTATCGGTAGCTGATGTCGAGAGTATCCTAAAGGAAAGAAAAGGGCGTGACCCAATCGTCCATTTTTATGAGCCGTTCCTGGCCGAGTACGACCCAAAGGAAAGAGAGCGCCGGGGTGTTTACTACACTCCTGAGCCGGTTGTTTCTTACATAGTCCGTTCCCTGCACCGAATTCTTAAAGACGTCTTTGGAAAAGCCGATGGCTTTGCCTCGACCTCTGTTCGGGTCCTGGACCCGGCAGCGGGCACCTGCACATTCCCTGCTGAGGCTGCACACCAGGCAGTCGCGGAGTTCACCGAAAAATACGGCGCGGGTGCTAAGGCGAGTCTCATACCGGACCATATCCTGAAAAACTTTTATGCCTTCGAGTTGATGATGGCTCCTTATGCTGTAGGCCATTTGAAGATCGGCTACTTGCTGGAAGAGTTGGGACACAAGCTAAAAGAAAATGAGCGCTTTCAACTTTATCTGACTAACACACTGGATATGCAGGAACTACAGGAAACCAGACTTCCGGGGATGTCTTCTCTGGCTGAGGAGTCCCATCTGGCCGGTAAAGTTAAAAAGGAAACGCCGATCCTGGTGATACTCGGCAACCCACCCTACTCAGGCCATTCCTCGAACATTGGAGAATGGATTTCAAACGTCATCAAAGATTACTACAAAGTAGATGGAAAGCCTTTAGGGGAGAAAAATCCCAAGTGGTTGCAAGACGACTACGTCAAATTCATCCGCTTCGCCCAATGGAAAATCGATCAAGCTGGTGAAGGAGTCTTAGGCTTCATCACCAATCACGGCTATCTGGACAATCCCACCTTCCGGGGCATGCGCCAGTCCCTTATGAACACCTTTGAACAGATTTACTTACTAGACCTTCACGGCAACAGCCTTAAAAAAGAGCGTTGCCCGGATGGCTCCAAAGATGAGAACGTCTTCGACATCCGCCAGGGGGTCGCTATAGGGCTGTTTGTTAAGAAGGCCGGCTTAGAGAGAAAGGTCTGCCACGCAGAGCGATGGGGTCTCCGAGAGGCAAAATATGACTGGCTAGAGAAGAATGAGATTTCGACAACTAAGTGGAAAGAAATTCAACCGAAATCCCCCTTTTACTATTTCGTCCCGCGAGACGAGGCTCTGCTTGATCGTTACCAAAAATATCCAAAGATCACAGAAATCTTTCCGTTGAACGGTGTCGGCATGACGACAGCCAGAGACAACTTCGTCATCGACTTCGATAAGGGAACACTCCTTAATCGAATCCGTCACTTCAAGCGCAGCAAGTACGATGATGAGGAACTGCATCGCTTCTTTGAAATCCGAAAAAAGAAAGGGTGGTCCATCCGCAAGGCGTGGAAAATGTTGCAGGAACTTTCCGATGGCGAACTAGAAAAATATGTTCTCCCGATATTCTATCGGCCTTTTGATACTCGCTGGATCTTCTATCATGATGCGGTGGTCTGGCGAACTGTAAGGCGCGTCATGGCCCACATGCTACAGAGCAATCTTGCTCTGGTTGCTCCGCGACGAGTCGAGACAACGGGAGCTTGGCAGCACGCCTTCTTAACAAACCTGCCAGTAGAACACGTGGCTGTTTCTTTGAAGACGATTGACTATGTACTACCGCTCTACCTCTATCCAGAAGTAGACCGGGAAGACTTGCTCAGCCGTCTTGGGAAGCAAAGAAAGAAGAACGCCAACCTGGGGCCAACCTTAATTGAATCACTGGAGGTAACCTTCGGTCAAAAACCGAGTTCCGACCAGATCTTCCATTACCTTTACGCTGTCCTATATGCCCCCACGTACAGAGCTACCTATTCTGAGCCTTTAAAGAGAGATTTCCCTCGTGTGCCTTTTACTAAGGATCGGGAACTATTTTTGAAGTTGGCAAAGTTGGGCGAGAAGCTCGTGGATCTACATCTCCTCAGCTCTAAGGAATTAGATAAACCCATCTGCCGCTTCCAAGGAAAAGGAGACAATCGGGTAGAAAAGCAGGCATACAGCCAAAAGGAAAAGCGGGTCGACATCAACAATACGCAGTATTTTGAGGGCGTCGAGCCCGAAGTTTGGGAGTACCAGATCGGCGGCTACCAAGTGCTCGACAAATGGCTCAAAGACCGCAAAAAGCGCATGCTCAACCTTGACGACATCAAACACTACTGCCGCGTAGTCACCGCTTTAGCTAAAACTATAGAGGTCCAGGGTCAGCTTGATCTCCTCTATCCTGCAGTCGAAAAGGATGTATTGCTTTTTAAATAGCCGAACCTTCCCCGAATAGTCTCATTCCAAAACATGTCGCACCAACTCTTCGATGAAAAACTGCAGGTTTTTATAAGCTCCCAAATGCGACGGAATACCCTCTTGAAAGAGAGAAGAGCAGCAAGACGTGCAATCAGTGCCGTTCCATTCTGTAAACCCTGGGGATGGGAGGACGAAAGCTTTCTGAACTCATTTCCACCTATGGAATTATGTCTTGCAGAAGTGAAGAAAAGTGATGCACTCGTCCTAATTTTAGGATCGGACTTAACCAGGAATACATACTTGGAATTTAAGGAGGCTGCTGGTAAACACCGGATGGTCCTGAATAAGCGGTGCGGTAAAAGCGAGGAAGCAAGAAGATTTTTTAGAAGAGTTCGGCGTCAGACTACTTATGGGGAGTTCCATAATCTCGCGGAGTTAAAAACGTGGATTATTAATAGCCTTATGAGGTGGTTCAAACCTGTTGAGGCAATGAGATTGTGGTCAGAAACTCGTATTCGCAGCCAAGTCCCGTATCCAGACCTACGAATCCACGAGGCAGTAATCAGACGCCGGCGTAGGCAGGGGAAATAGCATGGCCATGGCAAGGAAGCAGGTCAACCGGAGAGGGAGAGAGCTGGCTAATTGGTTTAAGACCGCTCTCACTAGCTACACTGACCTCCTTAGAGAAGCAAAGTACGACGGGGCAGTGGATGCTCTTGAGGAGGTGTCAGAGGCTTTCCTTAACTATGGGCTCGGCAACCTTCTCCTGCGGATGGTCAGACCCCTCAACAAAAAGCTGGTATCTACTGGCGTAATGTCTCTCGAAAAATGGGCCTGGCTATGTAATATCGTTGGCTTAACACATTCCCACCATGGCGAGATTGCTATAGCTAGGCGAAAGTTCTTGGAGATGAAGGAGGCCGGCAATAAGCTCGAAGATAAAAGGATAGTTTCAACGGCCCTGCAAAATTTGGGAATTTGCAGCTTTCAATTGGGTAAGACGCAGGAAGCCAGGAATCTCTACCAAGGTGCTCTTTTGCTCAAAAAACAAATCGGCGACAAATTGGGTGTATCACAGCTTTACGGTAACCTCGCGAATATCCACATTGAAAACGGTGAGCTTAACGAGGCTCATAGGCTCGTTAATGCGAGTATCCGCATCAAGAAGTCTATCAAAGACGAGCGGGGCCTTACCGCCTCCTATACTACACTTGGAATTATTAACACTAAAAAAGCCAAGTTTACCGACGCAGAAAAAATTTTTATACTGGCTCTGATGCTTTCTAAAAGAACGTCCGATCCACCTGGCATTGCAAAAAGCTTTATCAATATTGCATCGACTTGTTCTGATCAGGGCAAGTTTCGAGAGGCAATTAAGAATTATCAAACTGGACTTGCTACCGCCCATAAGTTCAAACTCCTTCCAGAAATTGAGCTCGCGGTAAGGGGTCTAGCAGTCACTTATTACAGGGATAAGGATTATAAGAGCTCGATCAGATTTTTCGAGGCACTGGTCCGCTTAACAGAAAGACTCGGAAGCGAATTTGACCATGCCATGGCCCACCATGATCTTGGCTCACTAAACTCCCTTACTAGTAACTATAGAAAGGCAAACTTCTACTACCAGAAGGCGGCATCGCTTTTCCAAAACGTTGGCAGCTGGGCTTGGGTTAGCACTACTGTTTGCGAGAGGGCAGGCCTCTGGTTTAACAAGGGCGATTTCCAGACAGCAGTCAAGATACTCTTAGACGCAACAGCTGCTTTTTCGAGAGCAAAGAAGAAAATCGAAACTGTTCCAATTTATGATCTTCTTGTCCAGGAGTTGTTGTCAAAAGGCTCCCTTAGGGAGGTCAAAAAGTATTTCAACGTCCAAAAAGCAATTCTTTTAGCTGTAGGGAAACCACTTGAAGCTGCCTTCAAAGCTGCCGAGATTGGTGCGAGATGCTTAAGATTTCACTACCTTCAGCAGGGAATCGCCTTTCTCGACGATGGCGAAAAACTGTACCGAAAGTTAGGAGAGCCACAGATGCTCGGCAAAGTCTTGAACGAGATAGGTAACGCCCTCCAAGAGATGGAGGATTTCGAAAGTGCAAGAATGAGGCAGCGAGAGGCACTGTCACTCGCAAGGAAGACACGAGATAGAGTTCTTGAGGCTCAAACGAGGAATAATCTCGGAGAGTTGGAAAGAAGGGTAGGAAATTACGAGGCCGCTGTGCCAGAGCTAAGAAAAACGGCGTCTATTTGCAAGTCACTTCATGATCTCGATGGATTAGCAACGGCCTATAACAATCTAGGACTAGCATATGATGGGCTAGAAAAGATTAACCTAGCAAAGCAAATGTTTGGTGAAAGTCTCAAAGCTGCGATAGCTAGTGGAGACAAGGCTTCTCAGGCACGAGCCATCTCGAGCCAAGGTTCTCTTATTTTTGACAGAGGGCGATTTAACCTAGCTCTTACGAAGTTTAAAAGGGCATTACAGCTTGCCCAAAAAAGCTCCGACAAAGACCTGGAAGCGCAAATGTGGCTTAATGTTGCCTTCACAGAGTTAAGGTTGAAAAAAGATCGACATGCAAACCGTTCACTACAAAAAGCCGTTGATCTTGCTCAAGACACTCGTAACAATAAACTACTAGCGGAAATTTGCTTAGCTTCAGCAAAAGAAAACGTCAGGAGCGCTGAGGTTAAAAAATCAGGAGAGTACTTGGCAAAAAGCCTCATTCTTTCCTTGTTCATAAGCCCACAATACGCGGCTTCGGCACTACAGCAGCTTTTTGTTCTGGTAAGGGAGCTAATCACTGAAAAGAACGATGACTCGGCTAAGAACATGCTTGAAAACGCAATTAAACATCTCCGCAAGTTCAAAGACAAGGCCTGCAGGCGACTTGTTAATTTCTACCTCTTGCCTATCAAAAACTACCTCTCTCAATCTGAGCGGGAGCCTTTCGAGCGGTTTATTGTTAGAACAGCCCGTAGAGGAGCATTAGCTGTGGCTTAAATTAAACGAGGGGACCTGAGGTATGGCTTGAATACGTGAATAGACCGCGTTATCGGATACTGTCCGGCCTCAAAAGGCCCGAACAGGCCAGTTTGCCCTGCGTGATGGGCGCTAGAAGCCAGGGAAGATGGCCTGGCAAGGGCATCGGAGTAGGGCAGGTGCCAGACTTGAGTTTTTGACTTTCGGTCGTTAAGTGCTTAATTCCTATCATTAAGTTACGCCGATGCTCCACCGCTGGCTTGGCCTCTTGACGGGTATGGATGAGATTGATAAATTAGCCGTATCCTACGGCTGGGAGGCTCGGATGAAAGCTAGCATAAAAAAGAAGACTTACAATCTAGATGAAGAGATGATCGACAAGGTGCGCCGGTTGTTTAGCGTCAAGACCGATACTGAGGCCATCCAGAGAGCATTGCGAAAAACGCTTGAGGACCAGGAGGTTCAGGAATCTCTCGATAGGCTGCTCAGGGAGGGCCGCTTCCGGACCATTTACCGGTGAAATATCTCTTAGATACGAACGTATACCTCGGGGCCTTCCGGTCCGAGCAAAAACGGACGACTTTCGGCTGATCCGGCGACATAAGGACTTTTCTCTGCGGGTTCTTGAGGCCAATTGACGTCGGCGCTGAACTTTCGCCCAGGGGTGACATAACGCTACCTATCATTCAGATGTAGCGCTGGATCTCCTGCAGGCTCGCGGGGAAAAC
>Ga0082335_1009710_pt1 | contig 10243 bp, 7 predicted proteins | sample Subgrocontami58m_FD_72375 | JGI IMG/M metagenome (GOLD analysis project Ga0082335, IMG submission 72375) | Subsurface groundwater microbial communities from S. Glens Falls, New York, USA - GMW37 contaminated, 5.8 m (SPADES assembly) (version 2) ... | reverse complement strand
TTCTTCCCAGGGCGTTGCCCTGGGCTATCTTATCACAGCCCTATTGGGGCTGTAGGAAGTTGACTTTACCTTTGGATTACCCTGACTATCATTTATAAATCCTCGTTTATTATGATTATGAGTGCTCAAAGTTTTGAAACAGCTTAATTCAATGACATTGCGCTTGACGGGAGGGGTTAAGGGAGGGTGATCGACCTTTTTTCTTCACCCCCACCGGACCTCCCCCATCGTTCGACTGAGCGTTCGTCTGAGCTCACGCCGAAGACTCACGACGAAGTCAAGGGGGAGGAACTAACAGATTGAAATTCCTATACAATCAGGCTAAAAGGTATTTGGATATCCCTTCCCTGAAACCAGTGGGTTTGATGTCAAAGTGTTTAAAAAAAGGTTTCTCATCACAGACATTCCCTTCCAGAAGCATCGTGATTTGATCCTTCGTAACGGGAAATGACGGTAACCAATCTAACATTTCAGCCATGGTAGTCATGATGAACGCAGGAATGTGAATCTTATGCGGCGGTGCGCAGATGACCTCGCCAATGATATCAATGATTTGATTAAATTCAATCCTTTCCGGCCCACCCACATCGAAAGTTTTACCAATGGCGTCTTTTCGTTCAATCGACTTTACAAAACCCATCGAAACATTTTCTACCGCTACCGGCTGCATCTGATACCTTCCATTACCCACAACAGGCACAAACTGTTGGGTCCTGAGCATATTGGCAAACAGGTTGACAAATTTGTCTTCCGGCCCGAATATAATGGATGGACGAAAGATCGTGTAATCAAGACTGCTTGTTCTTATGCATTCTTCTGCGCGAAACTTGGTTTGTTGATATTGTGTCTTACCGTCTGGTCGTGCCCCTAACGCACTCATCTGTATGAATCGCCTTACCTTCTGTGACCATGCAGCCCGGACAAGATTTGCCGTCCCCTCGTAGTGCAGCTTCTCAAAGGTAATTCCCTTTCCTCGAAACTCCCTGATAATGCCCACAAGGTTTATCACGGCATCGCAGCCTTCTAATTTGCCATCCAGACTTGCAGCATCGGTAATGTCACCGTTCACGATATCAATCCCCGTTTTCACGAGGACAGGATTTTTATATTGCGAAATCTTTTGTTCGGAGCCTTTTCGGGCGAGACATCTGACCTGATACTTATTTTCGAGCAAATCCTGGAGTATCCGTTTCCCAACGAAGCCCGTACTGCCTGTCAAAAAGACCTTCATAGTCTTTACCTCCCCTATCTGAACTTAGTCCTTTTAAGTCCCCCTTAATAAAGGGGGATTCAGGGGGTTGTGTTTTCCCGGGGTTATTTCCCATTTTCATGAGGACAAGTTTACAACCCCCTTTGCCCCCTAAGTGGGATTTTTGCATCGCATGTGTCATGTGATCCGCTTAAATAAAATGAAAATTCCTATACAATTAAATTAAATACGAACCTGCTGAGCGATCCTAGACATGGGGGAATCTTAGCCGTTTTTCAACACTGAGTCAATAATTAAGTTTGGTATCGCCTGAATCAACCCGGTTTGACGAGGGGGAGTTGGAAATAGAGCATGGTTAGGCTCGTGAGGCACTGTCAGACGAAAGGGACAGAAACAGATATGTCCTCATGAAAATGGGGATAGGCCAAACCTAAACTAATACGCCAGTTCCCTACTCTACCTATGCTACTTTCAAAATGGCTGGTTACAAAGGTGATACAAAAGGTAGCGCACCGTATAAAATCGAAGGAAAAATCAGAAACTATGCATTAACTGACCCTAAGCTTTTGAAAACGTCTAAAAAAGTAGTGAAACATATCCTGGAAATTGCAGAGGATACCTTGAAAAATCGCAGGGATGATCCTTCGATACAGACCTTGTGTGTCAAGACGGCGATTCAAACACTATTTATCTAACTTAATATGCTTGTGTTATTATGGCCTTGATAACCATTCCCGCGAATACGAGTACTACATATACAATAATTTTCTTCCTCTTCGTCCATTTCTTCATTTTTTCTGCTCCTATAAAAAGGGGCAGAGGAAACAATTGTGCTTATCATTAATCAAGGGTATATCTTCGTCCAATCATGCTATTGCACCTATCCATACCACGAAGGCTTCTCTTACATGCTCTGCTATATATTTGATTGATAAAGGCTAAATCTTTCATATCCACTGCGGTTTCTCTTATTTTTTCTATTTTCTCTATGATCTCGTCATCATCTGACCTACCCTCCCAGCCAAATCGCTCTGCGTACTCCCTTATTCGCGCGCAGTCTGCTTTAAGTATAGCTTGCTCTTTCTCTGCTCGTATGGGGCTTTGCTTTGCATTCCTCTCCTCCTTATATACGTCTGCCCGCACCTTTGCATCTTGCACTACCTTACCCACCGCACCCGCTGCCACTTTCACTCCAGGCCTGATAAAACCGTCTACAAGTAAATTCCACATTCCCATTTTTCGACTCCGTCTTCTTTGCTAAAGTTTTAAAAAATTATTTACTTTCGAATGCACCCCACTGAGTCAATAATTAAGTTTGGTGTCCCCGGAATCCGGTAAAGTATCTGACTGTGTGTATTGCCTATTGCGTTATTATAGGGATTTCTAACCAATTATTTAATATTTAAGTGCGGCCCCTCATAACTCTCCTTATAACTTCTTAAGCGCTTTGACCAATGAAAGGAATTTCAGAACAAAAAACTTCTATACGATCTTGACCAATAGTACCAAGATATGATTTTATTGATTGTTCCCTTAACTTTGTATCCTTGTGAGGGCCTATACAAATCCTTTCTATCGGCAACATCTTAGATCGTTCAAACAATTTAATATATGGCACGAGAAGTCCAGAACTACTTCGTGTCATGATTTGTTTAATACTTTTGTTTTTATCGTCTTCTTTTTCGCAATATGGAAAAGCATAAAATCTGTATTCGTTTTCTTCGGAAAATCCTTTATGTTTAAGTAGCATCGCACACCTAACAAGTGAAGCAAAATCATCAACCCAGTTGATTTCTTGTATTGGAAGTCCATACTTAGGGCTTTTAAAAACTTTATGTGCGTGTTCGACTACCCTATTAATAGCTTTTTTTATCTCATCAGTCGCGCTTGCCTCATCCGGATCATATACAACATCTCCGTATTGGGATATGTTATTGTAAAATTCTGTTTGTTCTATTTTAAATTCCTCGTGCAGCTTCTCCATATTGAAAACTATGGCAAAACCACCATCTTTTCCATAGCCTCTCCATTGGCTTAATAGGCCATGCTTTTGCAAAAAATCATCCTCTTCGTCAGCTTTACAAAAGCATAGAATATAAGGGATGTTGCGTTTCAATGGTGGGGGATTTAATAGAGATTCATAAAGGATGTCCAGGGTTTCACTTGTTTCCATTTGTGCTACTCTTTCAATTCCTCCTTGAGCGTCAACATTTTGTCGAACACATTGATCAGCGTCGTATTCCTGCTTAATAGTGGCAACAACTCTTGGAAAAACTTCACGCTGTAAAATGATCTTAGAGTAAACAAGCTCCGATGAATCATTGAGATATCGGTAGTCTGTCGCCCAGAGATGTTGGTTAGATATGATCCCTTTTAACCCATCCAAGTTCGTATAGTGCCATAGATTTATTTTATCATTGGGCATAGTAACGTAGTGTCTATAACCATTGTTTATATACTCATTTCAATACTCACTCAACCACTGCGTACTTAAAGTACGCAGGTTGGATAGAAATTAGTGACACATTTCATATTTCTTGATAATTGATTCTTCAAATCTGCTATCTTACCAACTTTTTTATTTGTCTCTTGCTTGTCTTTTTCATCTCGATTTCAATCTCTCTTTCTTCCCCCTCTTCAAGGCTTACTGTCTGCTTATATCTCTTGTAACCCTTCTTTATAGCCTTGATAACATACTTACCTGCTTCTAAATCCAGAAACTCAAATAACCCATCTTCATCGGACACCGTCTTCTTGAAGACCTTCTTTCCTTTGAGGCTTACCTTTGCATTTTCAATGGGATTACCTTCAATGTCCACAACAAAGCCGGATATACTTCCCTGGCCACCTTCGGTAAGATTCACTGTTATCACATCCGTTCCAGTATTTCCGGCATTATCTGTAGCTGTTACTGTTATTGTATTCTCTCCAATTAACAGGGATATTTCTAATATACTCCAGCCTGTCGTCCCATTAACGATTCCAGTGATCCCAAAATTATTGCTCCAGATAATTTTATTTATTCCACTTGTGCTGTCCGTTGCGCTGCCACCAATATTTATTTTACTATTAGTGGTAGTATAAGTGTCGTTTGATGTAGGGCTTGTGATAGTTACAATTGGTGTTGTTGTATCAAGTATAATGGAGTCGCTTGCAGGACTTGACACATTTCCCGAATCGTCCTTGTACCATACATAAATTGTCTTATTGCCATCGCCATTGCTTAATGTATATGAAACACTTGCGCTGTAACTGGTTGTAGAGGCTATGGACGTCCACCCTGGATTTGAGGCCGATGGTGTCGTTGAATTTTCTGAGATATAATAACCTGTAACTCCCACATCATCCGTTGCCGAAAGTGTTAAGGTTGCCGTTGTGGAGGTGACATAGGTATCGCCGCTGTTAATGATTATAGAGCCGGTGGATGCCGTAGTGTCTGGTGGAGAAGAGAGATTACCGTCCAGCTTCGAGACAAAGACACCACCAATAGAGGTATCATATGCACCGCTCGTAGTCGGAAAGCCTGATCCAGCAATCCCCGTCACATATACATTCCCGCCTGTGTCGAGGGCAAGAGAATTATTATTATCCTCACCAGACCCGCCCAGATAGGTCGAGGCTAGCAGGGTTGTTAATTCACCATTAAACTTTGATACAAAGATATCATAATCACCATTACGAGAAGTATCATATGCCCCGCTTGTTGTCGGAAAGTCTGTTGAAGAAGTCGACCCCGTCACATATACATTCCCGCTTGTGTCGAGGGCGAGAGAATTACCTTTATCCCAACCAGACCCACCCAGGTACGTGGATGCCAGCAGGCTCGTTAATCCACTGTTCAGCTTCGAGACAAAGACATCAAATAAACCATTAAAAGAAGTATCATATGCCCCGCTCGTGGTTGGAAAGTCTGTTGACCCAGCCTCCCCCGTCACATATATATTCCCGCTTGTGTCGAGGGCGAGAGAGAAACAAATAGACCCACCCAAGTATGTGGAGGCAAGCAGGCTGGTTAATCCACCGTCCAGCTTCGAGACAAAGACATTACTACCATTATAAGAGGTATCATATGCCTCGCTCGTGGTCGGAAAGTTTGTTGACGAAGTAGACCCCGTCACATATACATTCCCACTTGTGTCGAGGGCCAGAGAATTATTATCATCCTCACCAGACCCACCCAGGTACGTGGAGGCCAGCAGTCTCGTTAATCCACTGTCCAGCTTCGAGACAAAGACATCATAATTACCACCATTATGAGAGGTATCATATGCCCCGCTCGTGGTCGGAAAGTCTGTTGACTTAGTCTTCCCCGTCACATATACGTTCCCGCTTGTGTCGAGGGCCAGAGACATACCATAATCATCATCACCACTAGACCCGCCCAGGTACGTCGATGCCAGCAGGCTGGTTAATCCACCGTCCAGCTTCGAGATAAAGACATTCCAATTACCACTATATTTAGCAGAGGTATCATATGCCCCGCTTGTTGTCGGAAAGTCTGTTGAATAAGTCTGTCCAGTCACATATACATTCCCGCTTCTGTCGAGGGTAAGAGAATTACCTTTATCCAAACCAGACCCACCCAGGTACGTGGAGGCAAGCAGTCTCGTTAATCCACCGTCCAGCTTCGAGACAAAGACATCAGAAGCAAGATCGTAAGCAGAACCACTAAAAGAGGTATCATATGCCCCGCTTGTTGTCGGAAAGTCTGTTGAATAAGTCTGCCCAGCCACATAAACATGCCCGCTTGTGTCGAGGGCTAGAGAAAAACAAGAATCACTATTAGACCCACCCAGGAACGTGGATGCCAGCAGGGGGTCGATGATGAGGTCTTTGGTTTTATCATAGGAGGCAACCTTGAAACCGTACTCTAATTGCGGATCCCCGATCAAAGTCGAGGACAAGTTTTGGGTTTCGGATTTCAGATTTGTTTTACATTCCGCATTCTGCATTCCACAATCCGCAATCGTATATTTACATTCCACGTCCACTCGTTTGCCGTTTATTTCCTGATATGCCACGGGTTTTGTAAACTTCACCGCCCCCAGCTCTGTCTCTGCCACAAGCTCACCATGTTCATTTACCCACAACCCCCTTGCCCCCAATCCACCCCCTGCCCCCGCCAGCGGGGGACAACCACCTGTCCCCCTCACGGAGGGGGATAAAGGGGGAGGATTTCCAGAAGGTTGTATGCCACTCAGGCTGATCTTAATCTGTTCGGGATTTGCGCCTGATTTCACACAAAACAGTTTTTCGACATTATTTCCATACGCCTTTAATTTGAGTTCTATACCGTCATAGACTTCTCCAAGTGATACTACATCATATGTTGAAATATTGGTTTTCCATTTTAATGGGCCATTTCCTTTAAAATAGCTCACCTTTGTTACAGCCTTTTCATTTCCAGTTATCTCCTGAACTCTGCCGCCTACAAGCGTCTCTTTAATGGCAACTCCCGATTTTAGGTTTTGGATTGCGGATCCCCGATCGAAGTCGAGGACATGTTTTGGATTTGGAATCGCAGACTGTGAATTGTTTAAATAAGATTCTTCGCTCCGCTCAGAATGACAAACGGGGGAATTCGTTTCAGAATAATAAACTGGAAAATTCCAGGGGCAATATGGATACATAGTACACAAGGCACTATGAACAATACATTGACCTTCTTTCCCCCTATATCCAGTTAATCCTGTATATCCTGTCTCATTTTTATCAATATCGTAATGCACAAGCGGAGACGCATGTGCTACCATTGGCAACGCATACACAATCTCTCCGTCTTTCGTCACAAACACCGTCCCGCCAAAGGTATTGGCATAAAACTTTACTTGAGCATCCACCTGACCATTATTGGCAACGAAAGGTATTTGGATGCTTTTCATCTTGTGCGCAACATCTTCCTTTGTGGGTTTATCCATGACTTTACTCTGGTTTGTCAAAAGCGATGGGACTAAAAACACTGCCAGTAAAATGACCGCTGGTATTAAAAACGCCCAAATACGTTTTTTCATACTACCCTCCTTTCGTAAAGTTTGAGTTAGGTTGCCTTTGGCAGCGACTTTTAAGCTCCCCTCTAGAAAGAGGGGCTGGGGGTGTGTTGCGGAAAATTTACACACCCCTTTATCCCCTCTTTTTAGAGGGGAATCACAAAAGATTAAAATTCCTGAACGTTAAATTAGGCACGGACAAACAATCCCTGCTCAAAACATACAGGGACAGGATTTGTCCATGCCATCCTTGCCGCATAAATAAAATGAAAATTCCTATACAATCAAATTGGGCCTTTGGCAACTAAATATTCCCCTCCCTTGATGGGAGGGGCAAGGGGAGGGTGATTAGCTTTTTACTTCACCCCCACCTAACCTCCCCCATCAAGGGGGAGGAACAATAGTTTGAAATTCCTATACAATCAAGCTAGAAACTTTCCTATTTCCTTAAAAACAACCTCTTTCTTATCCTTAATACACCGTGCATCCGGAAGGGACTGGAGAAATATTTTTCCGTACCGCTTGGTTGCTACCCGACTGTCAAAGATAATCACTACGCCCCTGTCGTCGCGGCTGCGTATGAGCCTTCCAAAGCCCTGCTTGAATTTAATCACAGCCATCGGCACTGAATAGTTATAAAAGGCATCGCCTCCAGCCCGCTCAATGGCTTCCACACGCGCCTCTATTATTGGTTCTGTAGGCACTTTAAAGGGTAATCGGGTGAGAATAACACATTCCAGGGCGTCACCCTTGACGTCAATTCCTTCCCAGAAACTATCGGTAGCAAAGAGAACGGAGGTCTTATCTTTTTTAAAAGTCTCGAGGAGACTATGGCGATTATCCATGCCCTGCTTTAAACAGGTATAGCCCATCTGTGAAATTCGTGGTTCTAATTTTTTATAAAGATTATCGAGAAGGCTATACGACGTAAAAAGAATTAATGCCCGGCCTTCTGTAATTTCTACGGTCTTCAGGATATTCTCTTCGAGGGCAGAAGTATAACCTGATTCGTTAGGTTCGGAAATATCTGTTGGAATGCCAATAATGACCTGCTTTTTAAAATCAAACGGAGAATCCAGGATCAATTCGGACAGGCGACCCTCAGGTGTTTGATGCAGGCCAATATCATCCTTGAAAAATTTAAAGTTCTTATTGATTGCTAAAGTAGCCGAAGTCAATATTATCGTATTATAATTGTCGTAGAGGCATGCCTTCAAGTCTTCAGAAACAGAAAGCGGCGCAGCGCAAAATCTCACAGCAGGGTTCTCTCTATACCTTTTAACCTCCATCCACTTGCACGACCTTTCGTTCGTAGTAATAAAAAATACGAGGTCGTTCGCTGCCAGCCTTAGACGCATTTTGCATGATGATATATCTATCAATACTGACGATAGCACGTCCAGCGAAGTTTTGGACAATCCTCCAATTTCATCCTCCAATAACTTTAAGAGTGATGCGAATTTCAGAATATATACGCTTAATGCCTTGAGTCCGGTCTCAATAACGTCCTGCCACAGGTCTGTAGAAATGAGACTTGTAGTAACCCGCAATTTTATTTCTTCGTCCCTGTTTTTCTGCAATCCTTCACTAACAACGTAATTGCTGACGGTATTGGAAATATCATCAAAAGTCATCTGGACGGTTTCGTAAAGACGTTGTCTTGCATCCAGAATTTCCGTATTAATCATATCGGTAATTTTTGCTGCGACAGACTTATCATGGACTGAACTCACGTCTTTGAGCTTATTCTTGAGGTACTGCAAAAGGCCTTTTCTGTTATCCTTCAGATTGATCAGCCTTCCCAATAGTTTTATTATCCTCAATTTTGAAATTGTGTAGCCTAGATTTGCTGTTGCCACTGCTTCGAGGCGGTGTGCCTCGTCGATGATAATTTTCTTAAAAGGCGGCAGGATGGCCACCGTATCATAACCCTTCATTTCCTTACGTAATGCCAGATCAGCCATCAAGAGATAATGGTTCACTACCAGCACATCGGCGCTGGCCGCATTTCGGCGCGCAATATAAAAAAAGCAGTCATCATAGAATCGGCACTTCAATCGTGTGCACTGGTCAGCCTCTGACTGTATGGTCTCCCAGACGTCGTCCTGTGGCACAAAATTCAGGTCTGCCTTGCTCCCATCCCGCGTCTTTACAGCCCATTCCAGCAAGTCGTTCAGTTGCTGTCTGTCCCTGTCCTCGATCAGTACACCGCCCTCAGCGCGTAAATTATAAACCTTCCTGAGACATATATAATTATTTCTGCCTTTTACCAGTACACTCTTAAAATCTACACCGCAGCATTTCTTCAGTACAGGGATATCTTTTTCAATTAATTGTTCCTGAAGGTTTATCGTATGGGTGGAAATTACTACCCGTTCCTTGTTCTTTATGCTCCAAAATACGGCAGGGACAAGATATGCCAGGGATTTTCCCGTACCGGTTCCTGCTTCAATTATGGCGATCTTGTCTTCATTAAAGGCAGTAACCACCGACTTCAGCATCGCAACCTGAGGCTCTCGATATTCGTACAGAGGCAGGTGCTTTGCAAAACTCCCGCCGGGCATAAAGTGTGCCGAGAGTTCCTCGAAGTCTAGCCCTTCATACGTCCGCTTTTTCTGCACTTTTACCACGGGATACAAATACTCTACATCGTTGTCTACAATGTAGCATCCAACCCCCAGCGAGCCCATGTGTGAGGCTATCTCCAGGTCTGCATCAGATGGATCCAGGATGCCATCCGGGTGATTGTGAATAATAACGTCCCCATATTTCGCCTCTTTGATAATAGCAGGCACGGCGTGCTTATTTCCCATGGCATAAACATCGACGTCTGCAACCAGGTGATCGTCATTGAGTCTGCCCACAAAGAATACCTCGTTTCCTCTTGTCTTTTCGACTGCATCCCGGATAGAGGATATGGCTTCAGGTATGATAAAATCTTTGACCGGCCATTTTGTTGTTTTCATGATTTGAGTATAAAACAAAATGTGTAAATTATACAGTTAAAAACAGGTTAAAAATTATCACCTAATAATTGCAGTCGGAC
>Ga0082335_1009708_pt1 | contig 10244 bp, 11 predicted proteins | sample Subgrocontami58m_FD_72375 | JGI IMG/M metagenome (GOLD analysis project Ga0082335, IMG submission 72375) | Subsurface groundwater microbial communities from S. Glens Falls, New York, USA - GMW37 contaminated, 5.8 m (SPADES assembly) (version 2) ... | reverse complement strand
TCTCAAGGCAGGCTGGTACCTCCCCGAGCTGATCAACGAAATCCTCGACCTCGCGCTGATCGAGTCGGGCAAGGTGACGCTGTCGCGGGAGCCGGTGTCGCTGGTCGAAGTCGTGCTCGAGTGCCGGGCCATGATCGAGCCGCAGGCGCAGAAGCGGGGCATCGGCATGACGTTTCCGCGATTCGAGATTCCCTACTTCGTCAAGGCCGATCGGACCCGGGTCAAGCAGGTGCTGATCAACCTGCTCTTCAACGCGATCAAGTACAACCGGCCGGGGGGCGCGGTTTCCGTGGAGTGCGCACCGAGCCCCCCGGATTCGATTCGCATCAGCGTGCGGGACACCGGTGCGGGACTGGCCCCTGAACAGCTTGCGCAGCTCTTCCAGCCGTTCAATCGGCTCGGCAAGGAGGCGAGCGCGGAAGAAGGCACGGGCATCGGCCTGGTGGTGACCAAGCGGCTGGTCGAGCTGATGGGCGGCGCCATAGGCGCGGACAGCGCCGTCGGGGTGGGAAGCGTGTTCTGGATCGAATTGCGCCTGACGACCGCACCGCAGCTCGCGGTCCGGGACGCCGAGCGTGCGGCGCTGGCGCGATCGGAGGTGCCGGCTGGATCGCTGCTGCGCACCCTGCTCTATGTGGAAGACAATCCGGCCAACCTGGAGCTGGTCGAGCAGCTCATTGCGCGCCGCCCCGACCTGCGCCTGCTCAGTGCGGCGGACGGCAATCTCGCTGTCGAGTTTGCGCGCGCCTATCTGCCGGAGGTGATACTGATGGACATCAACCTGCCTGGCATCAGCGGCATCGAAGCCATGAAGATCCTGCGCGCGGACCCGACGACGGCGCATATCCCGATCATCGCGCTCAGCGCCAACGCCGTGCCGCGCGATATCGAGAGGGCCCTCGAGGCCGGGTTCTTCAACTACCTCACCAAGCCCATCAAGGTCAACCAGTTCATGGATGCGCTGGACGTGGCATTGAAATTCTCGCAATCGGCCGCATCGACGACAGCGGGCCGCGCAGTTCAAGAGGAATAAGCATGAGGGTTGCCGAATCCGACATTCTCAACGCCAGTATCCTGATCGTCGACGATCAGGAGGCCAATGTCAGTCTGTTGGAGCAAATGCTGAGTGACGCCGGCTACACCCGCGTTACCTCGACCATGAATCCGAACGAGGTATGCGCGCTGCATCGAAAGAACCGCTACGACCTGATCCTGCTCGACCTGCAGATGCCCGGCATGGATGGCTTCCAGGTGATGGAAGGCCTCAAGACCAACGATGCGGACAGCTACCTTCCGGTCCTCGTGATCACCGCCCAGCCAGGCCACAAGCTGCGCGCGTTGCAGGCCGGCGCAAAGGATTTCATCAGCAAGCCGTTCGAGCTGGTCGAAGTCAGGACGCGCATCCGCAACATGCTGGAAGTGCGGCTGCTGTACAAGAAACTCGAGAATTACAGCAAGGAGCTGGAACAGACGGTGCAGGAACGGACCGCCGAACTGCGCGAAAGCGAGGCCCGCTATCGCAGCCTGACCGAACTGGCCTCCGACTGGTACTGGGAGCAGGACGAGAACGGGAACTTCACCCGGGTTTCAGGCCCGGTACTGGAGATGCTCGGGATCCGGGTCGACGCACTGGCGGGAGACGCCGGCGGTGTTCAGGTGGCAGGCTGGAACGAGGCCGAGCGCAAGATGCTGCATGAAACCATTGCGGCCCGGCAGCCCTTCCTGGATTTCGTCTTCAGCCGCGTCAATGCCGATGGCTCGCAACAAAAGTATCAGGTGAGCGGGGAGCCGATGTTCAACCAGGCCTGCCGCTTCATCGGTTACCGCGGGATCGGCGTGGAACTCACCGCGAAGAAATAGAACCGAAACACCCTTGCGTACAGCGATGTCACCACCCCAGAGTCCGAGTCTGAATCATCTTATCGCCGTGCTGCCTGCGGATGAATTCGGACGCCTGGCCCCTCATCTGGAACCGGTCGAAATGCGGCTCGGCGACGTGCTCTACGAACCCGGCGGCCAGATGCAGCACGCCTATTTTCCCACCACCGCCATCGTGTCGCTGCACTACGTCATGGAGTCCGGCGCATCGGCAGAAACCGCGGGGGTGGGCAACGAAGGCGTGGTCGGCATTTCGCTGTTCATGGGAGGGAATACCACGCCGAGCTCGGCCGTGGTGCAGACCGCGGGCCACGCCTACCGGCTCGCGGGGCGCCTGCTGAAGCAGGAATTCAACCGCGCCGGCTTGATGCAGCGCCTGTTGCTGCGCTACACCCAGGCCCTGATCACGCAGATGATCCAGACCGCGGCCTGCAATCGACACCATTCGGTGGAGCAGCAGCTGTGCCGCTGGCTGTTGCTGACCCTGGATCGCATGCAGACGAACGAGTTGATCATGACGCAGGAGCTGGTCGCCAGCATGCTCGGCGTGCGCCGGGAAGGCATTACGGAGGCGGCCGGGAAATTGCAGCAGGCCGGCTTCATTCGCTATCGCCGCGGCCACATTTCGGTGCTCGAGCGCTCCGGACTGGAGACCCACGCGTGCGAGTGCTACGCCGTGGTCAAGAAAGAATTGAGCCGCCTGCTGTGCGATGTGCGCTACCGCCAGGGCATTGCCGTCCAATAATCGCCTCCGGCCGACAGGCAGCACGCTCGATTGCCGTGGTCTATGTGTTTCATCGTACAGATCGGATCCGTGCGTTGGTGAATGATGTGCACTGTCCCACGGGTATCCGAGGCCTGGACACCAGCGAATCACGCGATGCCGCTGGCTTGAGCCTCGGAGATCACTCGACACGAGAGGCCAACCGGAAAGGCAATCATGAAGACCGATACGCTACCGAAACAGGACGTCATTGCGGAATTCACGACGGAACTCGAGCGCTCCGGATCGAGCACGCGAAGCGATCCCGACGTCGCACGTTCGGCGGAAAACGTCCTGCACTGGGCCAGGTACGTGCCCAAGGACTCTGTCAAGGTCACGGTCGAGAGCGGCGGAATCACCCTGTCCGGTGAAGTGGACTGGGAATATCAAAGAATGGCCGCCGCCGAGGCGCTTCACGGACTCGACGGCGCCACGGGTGTCATCAACAACATCGCTATCAGACCGAAACTGACCGAGATACACCTCGGGATGCTCGATTCACTTGATTTGAACGCGTTCGTGCATCAAGGGCGGGAGCACCCGGCTGATGGCGACTCGCGCGGCGTCGCCGTGCATTTGGCGGACGGCCGCACGAAGACACATCCCCGCCTTACTTGACATGAATTGTTTCCTTCCTGCGCTTCAGCCAGTCGTTTAGCTGCTTCTCCGCTTTGCGCGTCCTTCGAGTCGATTGAAAGTCCGCAATCAGATAGGGCGCAAGGCGATGTACCCGTCGCCGCCCCGGGCGCCGGGGTCGCATTCGGACCGGCTGCCTTCGCCGCCGCCGCCGCCGCTGCCGAGCGTACCCGTCACCGGCCGTACATCCCTGTCCCCCCGGCTCTCTCCGCCGCCTCCACCGCCAGCCCCACGGCTCGTCGCTCCACCACCGCCGCCGGTGCCCGTGCGATCGTCACGCGCCGGCCCGGTCGGACCAGCCGCACCCCCGGCCCCCAAACTTCCCGACGTGAGGACGCTCGCGCCAGCCCCCGCTTCCACTTCGGCTTTGCTCGCGGTTTCAGCGGAACCCCCGCGTCCACCGGTCGTTTGCCCGGGGCCGCTGCCGCCTTGCCCAAGCCTTTCGCCTTTCGTTCGGTCGCTCTGAGCGCGAGTGAGGCGAGCGTACGTGTCGGCTCCCAGCGTTCCTATGACTACCTCCCCGGTCGCAACACGGATCACGTTACTTGGACTGCCAACCCATCCCGGACCGCCACCGAAGCCGACGCCGGGCATGCAGGCACTTCCACCCGGCCCGCCTGCTCCGATGGTGAGTTTGTACAGCCCCTCGGTCAGCGTGACCGTCGCTCGTATTTCCGCTGCGCCGGCACCGCCGCCTCCGCCGCCGCCGCCGCCGGTCAAACCCTGCAGAGATCCGCCGGCCCCGCCGCCGCCGCCGCTGGAAACAAAGACCGTGTAGGTGCCTGCCGCGAGGCGCGACCCCGACGCAGCGTCCCCGGGCGACCCCACCGTCAGCAAGCACTGTTGATTCACCACATTGCCAACGGCGTTCCTAATCGTAAACAGACCCCGTCCCCTGTCGTAATTGGCATCGAAACAATTCGGCAGTTCGGACACGAGAAGCGTGGGCGGGACAGTGGTGCAGCCGGTCCCGAGGCCTGCCAGCAGTGACAGAGCGAGTGTGGTCATCTTCATTTGAAATCTCCTCACTAAGCGTTGCATCCAGCCTCGTCGAACAGGTGCCGAACCTCGTTCGGCCGGCCTGTTCGGCGCCGTGCGAATCCTGGGCAAGCTTGCATTGCGGCTCTCATCCTACTGCCGCGTAGCGCCGCATTCAGTTCGTTGGCGTACATAGAGTGCGAGATATCTCGTGCGACTCATCGCACTCGTAAGGCGCCGCTTTTCGCATCCGCCGCGGCACCCGCTCCGGCCGAGCGGCTGGGCACCGCCGGGGCCGATTCCTGCCCGGCTCGAGCCGCCTTCGAACCGTACTCGTGCGAGTACACCCAGGTAAACTCGGCGCCGAGCAGGAAGATCTGCGCGGAGAAATAGACCCACACCAGCAGGACGACCAGCGAACCGGCGGCGCCGAAAGCGGATGCCACGCTGGTCTTGCCCAGATAGAGGCCGATGAGGAACTTGCCGACCTCGAACAGGAATGCGGTGACCGCGGCACCGACCCATACGTCGCGCCAGGGGATTCTGGCCCGCGGCATGAATTTGTAGATCATCGCAAAGAGCAGGGTCGTAACGGCGAACGAGAGGCTGAAATTGAGCGCGTAGAGAAGTCCTTCCCAGCCTTCGAGAAACCCGTCCCACCACTTGCCGAATGCGGCGATGGCGGCACTGACCACCAGCGAGACCAGCAGAAGAAACCCCAGTCCGAGCACCACGCCGAATGAAAGCAGGCGCGCGCGCAGCAGGGCCCATAGGCTGCTCTGTTTCGCAGGCGGGGGGACGCGCCAGATGCGGTCAAGGTCGCTCTGCAGTTCCCCGAACACCGTCGTTGCGGCAATCACCAGCGTAGCGATGCTGACCAGCGTCGCAAAGAGGCCCTGGGCAGGCGCACTGGCGCTCTTCAGCAGGCTCTGCACCGCGATTGCGCCTTCGTGTCCGATGAGGCCCTGTATCTGCGCGACGATTTCCCCGCGGGCGGCTTCCTGGCCAAAAACAAGGCCGGCCACCGCGATGGCGATGATGAGCAGCGGGGCGATCGAGAACAGCGTGTAGTAGGCAAGCGCCGCACCCATGCTTGGGGCGTAATCGTCCACCCACGCCACCACGGATTTCCTGAGCAGGTCCCAGATCTGCTCGAGCTGCATGCGAGTCTCGTCGAGCCCCGGTTTCATCGTGCTGTCCGGTTGATGCCGGCGCCGGGCTTGCGCGCGGCCGCCGAACCGAGCGCTATCCAAAGCGGGAGCAGCACCTGCATTGTCTTGACCACGCGCGACGCTGCGCCCGGGCTATCCGCGCAGGCGGGACGCTTGCCGCGGCCGAGGGTGAAATAGCCCAACGCGATGACGCCGAGCAGAACGCCGCCGATCAATATGGGTGAGCCCATGCGGCGTCGCAGGTTCGCCCGCGCCGCCTCGTATTCGGCGAGCGCGGCGGTCCGTGCTTCGGCTACCCGCTGCTCGGCCAGCGCAATCGAGTCGCCATGCTTGTTCATGTCGATTCTCCGCTGCCGCGAATTCGCTCCAGCTGCCGCCGGGTTGCCAGGAACAGCAGATGCCTGCTCTGCCGGATCACCATGAACGCGAGGCCGCCGGTGCCTGCAAAGCTGAGCAGCGCCGCGAGCGCGAGCGCCCCTCCCCAGCCGACGATGTCGTTTTGAACCAGGGCCAGCATCAGGCAGGCAAGCATCGCAAGCCACCCGGTGATCGCAAGCACGGCGGCAGCGAGCGCAAGCCCCAGCATCCAGGCCAGGCTCAAGCCGGCCTGTCTGCCTTCGAGCGTTACCAGGGTGAGGAAACGTTCACCCAGTGCGCGCACCGAAGCGATCAGGGACGAAACGGATCCTGTGGGTGCCACGGAGTGCATAGGTCAGCGATGAAGGTCTCGACAATTGCCCGGACAATCATCTTCTTCCGTACCGCCGTATTCTGTGCGCTGGCATACATTGGGCAGCGAACTGTCCTGTTCAACTCATTGCATGCCGCCGATGAGTGTCACGCGCTCCCCCGGCCGCCATCTCTCCGGGTTCGCATCGCTGATTACGTGAATCGAACCATCCTGCAGTCGAACGACGGTTTCGTAGATCCTGGTCGGCATCCTCTCCGGTTCGCCGCCGGAAGAAGTCCTGCCCGCAGCGCCCGCATCGGTCTTTTCGTTGCGGGTATCGATTTCCCGCGTCGACTGGATCACCCCGCATTCCGCGCACCTCGCCTTGCCGCGGGCGGCGCGCAGCGCCTTCGCCGGCGCCTCGGTCGCCGACGGCGGCGGCACTTCAGGCCACGCACCGGGTGCGACGCCATGCTTGAAGCTCTCGACCGGGGCCTGGATAGACGCCGACAGCGGGGAGAAGGCGACCGCGCTGCACAGGATCGCCACTAGACCCGCGATCCACAACGGTAGCCTCAGGGACTTGCTTGCCAGCGCCTTCATGTCGGCCTTCCCGCGGGTCTCGTAACCCGGCTCAGCAACGACCGGATCGGAGGACCTCGATCGTTACGTCGATTCTGCCCTTCGCATGCGCCTTTCTCTGTGCGCTGGTGCGCATAACGCTGAAAGGAATGCGGCTGCCTGCGGCCCCTGCGAAAATGAATCTCTCGCGGCTCGCAGCAATCATGCTGATCGCGGCTGGTTGCCTTGGCCTGGTGTACGGCGGCTTCAGCTGCACGTCACGGCAGTTCGCCAGGCGGGCTGCCGCAGGGCGACGCGGGTCCGGTTACAGCGCAATCTGCTTCTCCAGAATGTCGATGTCGCCGGACTTGCGCTTGAGCTCCGCGAGAATGGCGGCGCCTCTTTTCGCGGAAAGCGGGCCTCGCGCACTTTCGAATCTGGCGGCTTGCGCGGTGTGTCGCGCGATGAGGGCATCGGTGTCGGGCAGGGTCGCGCAACCTGCCGCCGCGAGCAGGCAGGCCCCGGCCATTGCGGCAATACCGAGCGCGCGAGTGGCCCGGGGCCTTAGGTTCCTGCTCATGCCCGGGGGCCCGGAGGGGGCAACGTTCTCGCATCGCGGACCAGCTTCCCGCAATCGCTGTCCTTTCCCGGACCGGCATCGATCAACGGGATCAGCGCGAGCACGGGATTGACCATGCCCAGCGCGAGCGCGCCGAGCGCGCGCGCCGCCATGCGCCCCGTGTCGACTTTGACATCGGGCTCGGCAAAGCTGCCCCTGACGTGGATGGGACTGCGCAACGCCACCGGACTGGTGTTCTTCGTTTTCTGATTGAGCGTCAGATCCAGCATCTCCCGGCCCAGATCGATGCTGCCGGTACCGACGATGGTGGTGACCTCGGTGTCGAAGATCAATGTGCTCGCGTGCATGGTGCCTTCCTTGACATCGAAACCGGCCACCGCGCAACGCAGCTTCACGAGCCTGTCGCCGGTTACTTTGAGCTGTAGTACTTCCCAGAGATGCAGGCCGACCTTCTCCATCATCAATTTGCTGATCTCGCCGTCGGCCACGACCAGTCCGACCCTGCCGTTGGCGCTCGCGAGCATGCGCCCCACCGAATTGCCCTTTCCCGCGAGATCGAACTCGCCGTTGACCTGGCCGATGCCGGTCCTGGTCAGCTCGACCGTCGGAATCAGCTTGGCGAGGAGAATTTTTCTCGCCCGCACCCGGGCGTGCGCCTGGATCGGATCCCTGCGCCCATCCAGCGTAATGACGGCATCGAGGTGCCCGCCGGCCACGCCGAAATCGAGCCGATCGAGCGTCAGCACGGAATCGCGCAAGCTCAAGTGGGTAACCAGGTTTTCGAGCGGCAGCTCCTTGGCCCGGCGGATGGACTTGGCACTCAAGCTCACCTCCGCATCCACGCTGTTCCAGCGATCGGTCTTGAACGGCAGGTCGGGAAGCAGGCGGCCCCGCGCCGACGCGCTGGTCGCCGCTCGCGCCACGCCGTCGGGCCTCGAACCTATCAGCGGCCCGAGATCCTCGAGATCGAGCCGATGGGAGACCAGCTCCGCCTTCAGGGCCGGGCGCTTGCCGCCGGTTTCGACTTGCAGCGCACCCGCGACGTCGCTGTCGCCGATGCGGCCCGAGAACTTTTCGTAGCGCCACGTATTACCGCCATGCAGCAGGTGTCCCTCGGTCGCGTAGGTGTGCGTTGCCGGAAACGCGATACCGAGCAATGGAAAGAGCTGCTCGAGGCTGTCCCCGCTCAGGGCAAGTCGCATGTCCGCGGCGGAGAATTTGAGCAGACTGGTGATGGTCCCCTCCGCGCGCACGCGGGTGTGCCCGACGCTGGCCTCGACTTTCAGGAAATAGGGGGTGCTTTCGTCGCGCATCGCCAGCACCGGACCGCCGCTGCCGCGGGCACTGAGCGCAAGGCCCTGGTATTGCCCTTGGGCGCTGAAAACCACACCTGAGCCGGCTGTGCCGCGCGCAGTCGAGGTCGCCAGGTCCGACCGTATGCTGGTTCTCTTCCCTGCATCGTCGTAGCCGAGCGTTCCGTAATCGAGCGTCAGGCGGTCGATCCGGATACGCGCCCCTTCGTCCTCCTGATTCAGGTCCAGGAGCCAGTTCTTTCGCCCTCCGGCGCCCTGCTCCAGGAAGACCACGGGATGCTCGAGCCGCACCTCGGCAAGAACGATGTGTTGCCGCAGCAGTTGCGGCAAATCGATCGCGATTTCCACCGCATCCGCCGTGACCATCTGCTTTTCCCTGGCCCAGCCCGGGTTCGCGAACGTCACTCCTTCGGCGTGAATGCGCGGCCACGGCCAGCCGAACTTCACCGTCAGGTCGCCGTTGATGGCCAGCACGCGGCCGGTCTTCTCCGTCGTCATGCGCTCCAGCGGGCCGCGCAGCCAGTTCCAGCCGAAAATTGCGACAAGAAGAACCGCCAGCAGGACAGGGGCGAGAAGAACTCCCGATATCCATTTGAGCGAACGAGACATTGTCATGGCGGTATGCAAGGCAACTTGGACGATTCCGGAATCGTTGCGATTGCCGAAGAGGCTACGCGAAGCGCCCGACCGATATCAGTTCGCCAGCGCGCATAGCCGGGCATTCCACGGCGAAATCCCCCTTGCCCGCCGCGGATGGCGTATTCGTTGCGCTCTGTGGGCCAGCGCACGGAACGTGAATGCGCAGCATGCGAGCATCCGGCCGTCAGTCGAAAATGGAATGGATCATGAAGCCTGCCACCGCCGTTCGAAGCCTGTTGCTGTCGATGCTGATTGCCGCCGGCGCCGCAGCAGCGCCGGCGTTCGCGCAAGTCAACGTCAACATCAGCATTGCGCCGCCCGCGCCGCGGTATGAAGTCGCCCCGGTCATTGCGCCGGGTTACGTCTGGGCGCCGGGATACTGGGCCTGGAACGGCGACCGTCACATCTGGATTCGCGGTCGCACCATCGTTCAACGCGCCGGCTATCGCTGGGAGCCTGATCGCTGGGAGCAGCGCGACCTCGTCTACTATCGGCATCCCGGCCGCTGGGAACGCGACGCAGACGACAAGAACGTCAAGGTAAAAGAAGAAAAGAAGCCCAAGCACCGGGAAGACGACGGCGACGAGCATGGTCGCGGCGGTGGCGCCAAGCATGGCAGAGGCGGCAAGAACGACCATTGACACGTTGTACGCGCGGCAAATGATGCCCGTCCGTGGTTTGGACGGGCTTTTTTTCGGCACACCGGTGGGCGCGGTGGGCCTATTTCGCCGTATGTGCGCTGCCACGCAGACGGCCGCCAGCCGGGAGGGGATGCTGCTAAATGAGACCGGTCGGTATCTTCTGCCGGCAGTCGGACGGATAGAAGCGGTGGAAACAGCGCAACTCATTCAACCAGTCGCACGGACACGAAGGAAGCAAACATGGAAACGCAAGCACGAGCAAGCAAGTCTCTCCACCCGATCGCCTGGGCCGCGGGCATCGCCTTGATCCTGTTCAGCGCGGTCGGCATCAGCGCCTTCATGGGCTGGATCCCGGCCTCGATGGGCGGTCCGGGCGAGAAGGCAGTGCTCGAGACACGGCCGGCAGGCGCGCC
>Ga0082335_1009706_pt1 | contig 10245 bp, 15 predicted proteins | sample Subgrocontami58m_FD_72375 | JGI IMG/M metagenome (GOLD analysis project Ga0082335, IMG submission 72375) | Subsurface groundwater microbial communities from S. Glens Falls, New York, USA - GMW37 contaminated, 5.8 m (SPADES assembly) (version 2) ... | reverse complement strand
TCAAAAAATAAAATGGAACAGCAGCTTGATGTTTTCACAATAAAAAGAGTTGAGCTTATGATAGAGATGGCTACAAAGAAGCTGCAGAACGAGGTAAATTCTGTTAAAGAAACATTATGCTCAATGGCAGGGGAAATTAATTCTCTTAAAAGCCAGATTTCAAGGATGCAGTTCCAGCAGCCTGCGCGCGCTGTCCAGACAACATTTGGCAATGCCCAGCAGGAAATCCCGGTCAAGCAAAAAAAGGAAGTGAATATAGTCGACTGCAGGCCCGAAGGCGAGAGAAAAGAGGAGTTTCAAAGCGGTTCAGCAAGAAATTCAGAGCCGATAAAGCCAAGATATGGGGATTATGAGCCGAAAGATGTCAGCATTGATAAGTTCTTTTATTTTGGAAGGAAATGATTAGTTAGAACTGATACACCATCCCATCTTTTACACTATATATTCCATAGAACTGACTTTTTTTGTACAGATTGGCTGATTCTTCAGAAGAAACCTGCATGGGCATATTTCCGGATTCCTGTTGCACCTTTGAAATAAAATCATCAATCGACACTTTTTTACCTTCTCCTTTGAAGAGGTGTTCATTAACTTTACAGGCAGTAGCTATCCTTATACGAAAGTATTTTTCTGGCATTTACTTGTTTCTTTCAATTTATTATTTATAAACATTTTGCTTTTGTCTCAGTCCACCATAAACAAATTGCTGTCTTTGCCAACATCAAAAAACCCTAGCCTTGCGCCAATGTCAAGAAATGCATGAGCATAAACAACTGCGCCAAAAGCATTCAATAAATCACCTTTTTTCTCAAAGTATTTTGCGTCATCAAAATATCGATTTGCCAAATCTAAAATATCCTCTGCTTCTTTTTTATGCTTCTCGACGATTTTTATTTTTTTTAATGCTTTAGAAGTAAGTTCGAAGTATTGTTGAAGTTTTTCGTTGAGGGTTTGCATTTTCTATTTAGATTTTTATGATAAGCAAAATTTAAGATAATATTTATTAATATTTATTCCATCTCTCGTCATATTTGTTATCCCAATCTTTTTTTAGAGTTTCTTCAGAAAGCAGCATTGTACTTATTGATTCTTCTACATCAAGTCTCATCTTTTGCATTATAGGGAATATGATTTTGTAGGATATATTTAAATTTTTATAAAAATAGTTACATCTTTTGAGTAATAAAAGTAGAAAGATTTAAAAATGCGGGTATGTTTGTAATAATTGTAATGAATGATGTAGCTTCTTTTGACAGAGAACGTTATATAAGGGTATCAGAAACATATCTAGGACTAACATCACTATTGAATAGGCTGCCAATACCGCTTGCGCCAGACGATACCGGAGATTTAGGAAGACGACTCCTTGAAGGAATTAAATTCCAGGGTGATAAACATGAGGAATTCTATGCTAGTGCATTGAATGGACTATATGATTTAGTGCATACTTCTACAAAACATAGAGAAGCCATTGAAAAAATTAAGTCCTTAACCAGTGATGCATCTAAGAAAGTAAGCGAATTATCTGACAAACTTCCATATGCTTCAGCAGTTTTTGCAAACAAAGTAACGTTAGACATACCATTCCCTCTTTTATTTAATGAAATTAAGGCGCATAATCCACAGCCAGAATTTCCGGGGATAGTGTACCCAGATATTTCTGGAAGAGCGTTAATAGAAAAAATTGATGGGTTAAGGGCTAATGACGAATCCACTTTTAATGGAGAGTTCCAGTATAACCTAGCAAAAGTTGAGATATTAAAACGTCTTTTAACAAAAGGAAAATATGAACTGACATTTACAGATGTTTATGATGCACTAATATTTGCGCAACGCATAGATATATTAGTCAGAAATCATCAAAAACACAGATAAACTCTAACAAAAGAAAAAACTACAACCACTTCCTCAATTCCTTTGCTTTCTCAATCCCGATGTCCAGCATCTTGTCTATATCCTCGATGCTTAAAGGATAATCCCCGCCTTTCTGCAGAGCGCACAAAGTGCCGTTTTCCATAGAAGATACTGTAAGCCTTGAGTCAATCACCTTCTCTTCCTCTGTATCCGGGTCAACGATGAATTTGTCGCCTATCTTAATGACAGTAACAGCTATCGGAGTTTTTTCCAATTCCAGCTTCTTGTCCGTCTTTGTCTTGTAGTCAACCTTCTCGCCGTCAAAAGCAGGATATCTGGTGTTACTTAAGGCTGCCAATGCAGCAAGGCTTGATGCGTCAAAAAGATTGCCGGCATCATTTATCGGGCAAATATCAATAATAACCATCCATATCTTTTCTTCAGGGGTTATGCAGAGCTTCTTGAAATCAAGAGCCTTGCTTTCCCTTATGCCCCTGTCAACAACCCTTGCAAGCTCTATTGCTTGAATTCCAGGAGGCCCAAGCTCAAAGTCAGGATTTGACAATGGGAGCAATTCAGCTCCGACAATTATTGTGCCTTCGTTAGGAGTATCAGGATAGGGCTCGCCTACTGCAAGCTTTATTCCAACAATGACATCAGTTTCGCCAATCTTAACCCTTGCTGAGCCTTCTGCAGTTTTTATGACTCCCTGCTCAACTTCTATCGGCTTCCTGTAATCTGTAAGCTTTCTTCCATCCAGCCTTATGCCAGCGTTCAGAAAGCTTATTATGTGGTTTCTAAGTTCCTGGTGCATTACGTCTCAACCTCGTGATACTTTTCCTTTAAAGCCTTTTTTTGAATTTCGTAAATATCATTGAGCGCTTTTTTTGTCATCTCAATCAATTTCATCAATTCTTCTTTTTTGATTTCGCCGTCCATCTGAAGCAGGGTTACCTTGCCGGAGTTTGGCATAATTGCAATCGGTATGTCCGCTACCGGACCGTCCTTGTAGCTCTCCTCAGCGTAGTCCAAATCAATAAGCAGCTTGTCATCAACCTTGCCGGCTGATACAGCGCAAACAAGGTCTTTCATTTCCAAGCCAGCATCAGCCAATGCCATTGATGCTGCGCAAATTCCTGCGCATCTTGAGCCTGCTTCTGTCTGGGGAAGCTCAATAAAAACATCCACAACAGAATTTGGGTATTCTTCCAAATTCAAAACAGGCAGCAATGCCTTTCCTGTAACGAGCGAGATTTCTTTTGATCTTCTTGAGCCGCCTGGCCTTACTCTTTCGCCTGAGCTCGAGAAAGGCATCATGTTGTAGTTGCAGCGCAAAATTCCCTTTTGCGGATCCTGCAGAAACTTCGGATGTAGGTTCCTTGGCCCGTAAACGGCAGCATAGGCCCATGTGTTGCCAATCTTGAACATCGCAGAGCCGTCTGCTCTTGGGATAACTCCTACTTTTGCTTCAATTTGCCTTGTTTCGTCAAAGCCTCTTCCGTCAATTCTTTTTGTGTATGGCATTTTATATTTTTATTAAATTTTCAATATTTGTCTTTGAGTTGTTTTTTTATTTAATGTAAATTTAATGTTGATTTCAATGGTGTTTTTATCTTACACAACGCAATTTTTACTTTCGCCATTATTATTTCAAAATTAAAAAAATTCTAATCTTTCTTTCCATTCTTCTCCAAAAACTCTTTTATTTTATCAGTCAATCCGCTTAAGTGGCTTTCCTTCTCTATCTTCCTTATTGCTTGTATCGCAAGAAGCTCGTTAATGGGCTCGCCTTCAATCCATATCAAGCCGTTTTGCCCGACGCTAATGTTGCATTTAGTTGCATCCTTAACCATCATAACCATTGAGCCCTGTTTGCCTATGATGCGGGGCACTTTGTTAGGGTTAACTTCAATAACCCTGCCGCCTTTCAATTTTCTCAAGCCAGGCCCTTTCATTGTAACATCAATCAGCTTCTGGCTTGTGACATTTGTTATCTTGCAGACGATGTAATCGCCCAAGTCATAGTATTGTGTTAAGTTTGCCCCTCTTGCTATGAAGTCAGATGTTGCGTCCTTCATTGACAGCATTGCGGAATAAGCAGAGTTTGTGTCAAGGCGCCAGCCGCTGAAGCTGACATCTGTTACTTTGCACAGGATAGTATCTCCTGTTTTGGGGATGTACCTTCCTGACAAAGGAATGAGCTTTATTGTTCTTCCTTCAATTGTAACCAATCCAAGCCTTTTTGCAACTATTTTTTCTCCATCCCTGTATGCCCCTGTTCCAGGCAGCATGTCCATTCCGACAGCCAGAGTTTCGCCTGGAACTGATATGCTTTTCTCCTGAGCGATTATTTTTGACATTTTTATTCAACTCAACAGTATATTTTATGCATTTTCAGATTAGTTAGTTCTTCATATTTTTCCGCACAATCGCCAGCCAATCCAATAAAACCTTTTTCATTTAAATAACGAATACCTCCCTCAATAGCGGACTTTAATTTTTCCTTTTCTTCTGGCTGTATATCTTTATCAACCAAGAATACTAAAGACAAGCCGGCATCATAATATTTTTCGTATATATCCCTAAGGTAAACTCTTGGTGTAATTTGCTTCCAAACAAATTTATGGTCTTCCACCATCTCCTCAGGATGTGGTGGGCAAAATCCCATCGTCATTTTTCAATCACCTTGTCTTCAAAACCTTGCTTTCCAAACTGCCATGGCATATCGTGTTGAGCCTGTCGTAAAAATCGCTTTCCATGCCGCCTGGCATCTCGACAACAGCAATCCAGTTGCCATTGCTCTGCCATTCCTCCCTTAATATCGTGCCAAAGCTCTTGACTATTGCGTAGCACTTCGGCGCATATTCTGGAGGTATTTTAATTGCGAGCTCCTTGACTTCAAATTTTATGGGCAAAATCGGTCTTAACTTCTTTAATGCTTCTTGCACTTGCTCCTGCACCGGCTTGAATTCATCAACATGAAACTTTGCTTCCATAAATGCGTTCTCTATCCTCTGCGGGGGATGGGGAAGATGCGTTTTTGGGTCAACGCCGTTCATGTGGATTATTGATATAATCTGCTTTCTTTTAGCTTCCCTTAAATTTTCCCTGTACTCCTGTGTTAGTTGTATCTCGCCTTTTTGTATTACCTGCTTTGCGACTTCATTGACATCGCTTGTGCCGAAGATCTGCTTCATTGCTGTTTCAGACGCTTCCAATCCTTTTTTCGCATCCGAAAAGATTTTCATCGCTGCCAAAATGTCGTGCATATCGACATCCTTTCCTTCCCTCAAAGCAAGGGCATTGCCGCAGTCAACAAGAATCTCAAATGCCTGCCCATGGGTTTTAAGCCTTGCAATTATGGCTTGATCGACCGTAATCATTATCTCACATCACTTCTTTGCCTGTTTTTTCTCGTCCTTCAGCTCTGATGCAGTCTTCTCTATCCTTGCTTTTGTCAGCTTTCTGAATTTTTTTTCTGCGGTGCTGATGTACGCTGCATCTATCCTCTCGACATTGAAATTTTCTCCCAAAACCTTTTTCAAAGCCTTTAATGACAATTTCAAGCCTTCTTCTATTGTCAAATCCGGCTTGTACTCGCTGTGCAGGATTTCTTCAACCTCGACTTCGCCTTCGCCTATTGCAGTTGCCCTGTACTGGAAGAATATCCCTATCGGGTCTGTCTCAAATAATCTTGGCGTATGGTTGTCTATTCCCGCCACTAAAACTGAAACTCCAAACGGCCTTAAGCCGCCGCTTTGGGTGCATATCTGCTTTAAGTCGCAAATATCCTTTACAACCGTCAATGTGTCAATTTCCGAGTCATAAGTAACTCTGTTCTGCTGCGCTTTTAATTGAGCCCTGTCAATCAAGACTCTTGCATCGCTCAGAATTCCTGAAGCAGCAGCGCCAATATGATCGTCAATCTGCCAGATTTTTTCAACGCTTTCCGGCACAATCAGGCTGTCCACAACCCTTTTGTCTGCCACCAGCAGAACACCGTCTGAGCACACCATTCCGATAGCAGTTGAGCCCTGCCTTACGGTTTTTTTAGCGTATTCAACCTGCAATAGCCTTCCGTCAGGGCTGAACATTGTGATTGCCCTGTCATATCCCATCAACTGATGCGGCATTGGTTGTTGCATTTTGATTCTTACCTCCTTGTTTTACCTTTCATTAACTTAAATAATAACATCAAAATGCAACTCCCGAACGATTAGTGAGGACAGTTGCATATTTATAACACCTCGTGTTTTATTATTTTGTTTTTAATTATTTTTATTTCAAATTTTAAGATGCGGATTCCAAATAATTTCTTTCTGCTTTTCTTAATATGCCCGAAATTCCCAAGCTTCTTAAAATAACATCTTTGCCGTCTATTTTATTGGCAAATAACAAAGATGCTTTGACAGCGTCAACATGCTTGTGGCTGACTTTTATTATGCCTCTTTGAAGCTCTTTGTTCCACTTGTTATTCAGCACCATCAAGCCTGCCTTTGCAACTCCAAGCAATCCAATGAATTGCAGTGAAGAGCGCCAAATTGCATCTGAAACAGCATCAGCATTATTTATTTTTTCATTTGATATGACTTCAAATACCAAGTAACGCTTTTTCTCCCTTAAACTCGGTAAAATAGGCTTTAATTTTATCTTTGCCATCTCAATCATATTTGAGAAGAAATATAATAACACCTTTCTCTTCTCTCTGTTGAGGTTGAGGATTGTTTGGAAGTATTTAAAGGTTGCGAAAAATGAATCAGAAGAAAAAGAAGCCTGTAATTTCATTGAAGAAAGAAGAAAAATATTAAGTAATTTTTGACAAATTTTATTCACACCTTCCGCGTGCACTAGAATGACTAACTAATTATGTCTATTTAAAAATATCATCTTTTTTTCTTCTATACAAATAGTAATATCCGCCATAACCTGCTGCTCCGACCAAAATAAGGACTATTAAAGCTATGAGTATTCCTCCTGGAGTTTTTAGCGCTGATATTACTGCGCCTGTTAATGCAGCAAATCCTGTTGGAGCTGGCGGCGCTGTAGGTGCTCCTTCATCAGTTGTTGGCGCAGATGGAGCAGTTGGTGTTTCTTCTCCAGTTGGTGCTGGAGCTGTGTAGGTGCAGTCCTGTACTTCAGAAGGCTTGCCTAGATTGTCAGCGCATGTTCCCTTATTTGTGCAAGTTCTTGTTTGTTTTCCATTAGGCTGGCATGCAGACCATGAAGTGCATTGCCAATCATAACTGCATCCTCCGCCTCCACTGCCTCCGCCTGTTGGTCCTCCTCCAACTACTGTTGGAGCAGGTGCAGGCACTGAGCCAAATACAGTATAAGGTGTGCCACCAGGTGAAACTTTAAATGTGATTTTATTAGCGGCAGTATCTCTGCTTATGATATCAGCATCAGGAACAGCTACCCATACACCTCCAACAAATTTATAAGGTCTGACTGTTGCTTCGTCAATTCCTGTGTCATCATAACTCATTGTCACTATGATTTCAACATCTCCTGTAATGCTAATCTCAAAAACACTAGAAAGCTCTTCTAAGCCGCCAGGCGCTGGCGCTCCTACAAAAAAGCCTGTTCCAAGATTTGATATATTTTTTATAGTGGCAGCAGATGCGGTATCACATTCTATTTTAACCGTTAAGCCAGAATTGGTAATTATTATATCTGTGCCAGGCATGCATAAAATTGGCTCATTTGCTATGTTGCCTGAAGGCAATTCAATTACATCTGGAAATACCCAAGTTAGATTAAGCTCTTGAATTTTTCCGCTTTTAAATGAAGCAGTCTTGTCAGCTTTAACTCTAGAAACATAAAATTCAATTGTTGCATCTTCTTCAATACCACCCTGTACTACAAGCTTTTCCTGATTTCCAGATTTTCCGCCATATTTACCAACTTCGTCTGTTGTAATTCTGCCCTTTTCTGTTCCACTAACTTTTGCAATTATTACAGTTCCTGATGGTGTATTAGTTCCCTCAACTTTAGAAGTTCCATAAAATAAATGAGGCAATTGAGGAGAACTTTGAGCTGATATAGCAAAAGCTGATAAAATCACCAAGGCTAATGCAACCAATGTGAACATTATTTTTTTTGTTGCTTTCATTTTTGATAAGTGTCCCTTTAGGTTTTATCAGCCCTTTTTTAAAAGATTAAAAAATAAAAAGAAAATTGTTTAATCATACTGCACATCTAATGGTGTTTCTGTGAAGCCAGGCATCTGGTCTTCATTCTGCATGAACAACCAATATCCACCAAAGTTCTGCACATATTCGTCGCAGTCATTGTCTGGGTTAGCACCTTGCTCTTCTATGTCTGGTAGCCATACAAATGAGTCTTGGTTGAAGGACCATTCACCATCGTTGCTGCTGTAGCTTAAGTACTGGTCTGGACTTACCACAACCTCTAATGCCCTATTACCATTTAAATCATAGACAATTGGGTTTAGAGCATCTTCTCCTATGCATGCATTATAGTCGTCGTCATAAAGGTTTGTTAGTTGATTGGTGCATACTTCGTAAGTGCCATAATGGTATCCTGAATGCCATAGATAGTATCCATAGTCAGAATGGTACCCATAATGATTCAAATCATGAGTGTCCCAGTTCTCATAACATGCATTTGTTAAGTAATCATTCATTTGCAACGCCAATCCTGCTAAGTTCCATCCTTTATGCAATTGTTTTAGTGGCGGTGATGTCTTGGCCCTCTCAAATATAATGCCATACTGGTTTCTCTCAGTTGAGTGCATGTACAAAGCATCTAATGGAACCATGTTGCTATTTGTTACTGGCTTCCATTATAGTATTTTCTCCTATACATCAAATCTAAAGAACTTAATTCAGGATTTATCTGATGTCTTATCTCGTATCAATTGCAGTTTTACTATTTTTGCTATATGGATTTAATTCAAAAAGATAGGTTTAAATAGTTAAAAAATAAATGGCGATTGGTGATTGCAGATGAAAGCAGAGCTTTTGAATAGAATCGTTATTAACCCCAAGGTAATGGTTGGAAAACCTGTTATTAAAGGGACTAGGGTACCAGTGGATACTATAGTAAGACTTATAGCACAAGGGATGAAAATAGAGGAGATTTTAGAAGATTACCCAAATTTAAGCAAAGACGACATAAAAGCAGCTTTATTGTATAGCGCTGAAGTAGTAAGTGGAGAAGTTATTTTACCAGCTTAAAAACATGAAAAATGCTTAAGTTTCTAGTTGATAATAGTACCGGTAAGAAGCTGGCGAATGCTCTTAAAGATGAAAAATATGATGTGATTTATGCTGGTGATATCCTTCCTGACGCTGAAGATAAAGATATACTAGAAAGATCAGAAAAAGATAATAGGATATTAATTACTAACGATAAAGATTTTGGAGAGATCATATTCAGATATGGAAAGCCGAGTAGTGGAGTTATCCTTCTCAGATTAAAAATTGATTTTCCTCAGTATAGGGCAAAGATATTGATGGCGCTTATTAAGAGATTAGGCCCAAAATTAAAGAAAAAATTTATTGTGGTTTCTGAAGATAAATTTAGAATTAAGAAATTGTAAATATCAAAAACTAAGTGAGAATTTATTTGTTATGCATATAATCCCAATTTTGGCTTTCTTAGTGTTTATATTCTATTTAACCGAAAAATTCGTTATTTTCACGGAAAACTACAATAAATTTTTTCTGATATTTCAATCAGTTCGTTCTTGACTTTGCTAGTGAACGAAAAATACTTAGTTTTAGCTAATAGATTGTTAAATTTTTGACAAATTTATATCTCAATTACTTTTCATAACAAGCAACAGCTCTTCCCTTTTCTCTTCCATCAACTCTTCAGAATCAGCCTCCAAATTTAATCTTAACAAAGGCTCTGTGTTGCTTGGCCTTACATTGAACCACCATCTGTCAAACTCAATAGTTATGCCATCAAGCTTTGAAACTTTTTTTGGGTTTTGTTTTTTATAGATTGATTCTATTTTGTTAATTTTTACATTCTTATCTTTTACTTCAATGCTTGTTTCTTCAATTGTATTGTACTTTCTGAACTCATATAATAATTCTGATAGTGGTTTGTTCTCTTTTGAAACAATCTCAGCGACTATAAGGCTTGTTATAATGCCCGAGTCTGCTCTGTAATTATCCCTATAATAGTAATGGGCAGAATGCTCACATGCAAAAATTGCCTTTGTTTTGCGCATTGTTTCCTTGATGAAAGAATGCCCTACTCTTTCGATTACTGGAATCCCGCCATCTTGTTTTATAGTTTCAGGAACAATATGGCTGCATACAGCATTATAAATTATTTTTTGTGTTTTGTTTTTTAATAGAATATTTTTAATGATTAATGAGGATATCAATGAACTATTGATCACATTGCCATTTTCAT
>Ga0082335_1009702_pt1 | contig 10251 bp, 7 predicted proteins | sample Subgrocontami58m_FD_72375 | JGI IMG/M metagenome (GOLD analysis project Ga0082335, IMG submission 72375) | Subsurface groundwater microbial communities from S. Glens Falls, New York, USA - GMW37 contaminated, 5.8 m (SPADES assembly) (version 2) ... | reverse complement strand
CGGTAAGTCCGCAAAACTCGAGGACTTTTTGAATGGCCTGACACGGGAATCCGTAGTGGTGCTTGATTCGGGTCAGGCGCTCCTCCTGGATAGCGCATAGGATTCCTTCCGGCGAGCATATTGCGGCCGAGGCGTCATGGGACCAGTGCACTCCCAGGGCCAGGGGTCCTGACGAACTAATGAGCGGACTTGGCATATTGCAGGCTCTCTGCAGAATAAACCAAAGGTGCGCCCGGCTGCAGCCTCCGAAAAATGGTGAGGAAGGTGATTCCGTTAATCAGAAGCCTCCGTTTTGTGCGCGGCCGGATGCCGAAATACCCAACGCCGCAGTAGTGTCACGGTGGCCCAACCGCGGCCGCAGAGAGACCTCCAAGGGATGCCGACGTTGGGTGACCCAGGCGAAATGTACTCAATTGCAAAAACGCCTAATACACCCATGAGGAGTGCCAGTCCGACGCCTAAAGCCAGAATCCTGAGCAATGGCGTGAGATAACTGATACGCTCCAACTTGAGCGGCTGGACTGCCGGCGAGGCAAAGACCACTTCGCTCCCTGGAAGCTGGGACGCGATGTCCACTTCCTGCGCCTTACCCAGAAGCGTGGAATATGCCTGCCAGGCGATATTGTAGTTCTGGGTTAGCTCCGTTTTCGTGTAGTTTTCACGTGCCAAGTCGGCTCCCAACCGCCTGACTTCGATATCCATTTGGCCCAGCGTTTCAGTAAGGGGGGAGCCCTTGTCGGCATCCACATTGGCAAGCATGCCTTCCATGCCCTGCAACTGAAGGAGGTCTCGGGCCATCTTCTGCGCTTGAGCCACAAGTGGGTTGGTTGAACTGTCCAGCCCGCCTACGTCCGGGACTTTAATGGCGCCGCCCCGCATCAACTCGCCTGACGTATGGTCAATGTCCGCTTGGATCTCCTTCAAGCGGCTATTCAGCGTGCTGATCAAGGCGTCCAGATCACTGACCTGTCCGGCCGACCCTCCCTCTCCTGGCGACGGCGCGCCGACTTGTAGTTGCAGACCACTGGGCAAACCGCCCCCAGTCGCCAATTGGGCCTTGACCAGCAGCAAGGCCAGACTATTGCTGTCCGCGCCAGCGGGAGACCTGCTGCCCTGGTCCCGAAGAGTGCGCGCGTCTTCCAAGGTCTGCTCGATTTTTAGCTTGTTCGCGTAGAGGGCTGTCAACTGGCTGACCTTGGCGTCAACCTCCTTGAGCAGCGGCAACCCCGCCATGTTCAGTGCCGCCGACTGGTACTTGCCCATGAAGTCAGTTTGGACATCCGCTTGCTTGCTGAGGATTGCCGTGATCGCGGCCTGGCGGCTCTTGTCCAGCGCGGCGATAACCCCTTTGCGATAATCGATGTCGCGCTGCAGTTGGAAGGTCCGATCTTGAACGTTATGCTGAAGTAACGCGTCCCTGGCCTGTTCGTATTTTCTCTTGGCGGTTGCCACGTCCTGACCAAGAGAACCGAGCGAGATCCCGCTGCCAGAGTAGACGCGGTTCACGTAATGCTCGAACGCGACAGCCCATGCATTGGCAATATCGGGCAGACCAGCAGGGTCGCCGCCGCGCACGGTCACATTCACTATGTCGGTGCCTATCCGCACCTTGCCTTCAACCATGCGAACCAATGCCTCGGGATCTCGTAGGCTCGTCGGCAGCCGGTCGCCCATATTCTTAATCACTTCTTGCGCCACCAGCGGGTTCTGCACGAGAGATGCGAGGGTGTTGCGCCGCGTCGCTGCATCTTGCGCCGCGGCCGCCACCGCGCTGACAGCGGTATCCGGAGAGATGGTCTTGATCTTGTCCTCGAAGTTCACCTGCATCTTCGACTTGACGATCGCGACGCCAGCGGTTGCCTCGTATGTGGGAGCGCTGGCAGCGCCGGTCAGGCCAAAGAGAAAAGCGGCCAATACGACCACGACAACTACGTCGCGAATGAACCGCCAGCGCTTTACCAACAAAAGGCCGTATTTCCTAAGGTCGATCTCGTTCTCTAGGTAGCTCTCGTCATCTTTCAATTTCGCCCCTATCGGCTTTGCATCTCTTTCGGGATGATCGATCGGCGCACCCAGAAACGTCTCTGTCCGTCACTGAGACGCATCCAGCTCAATGGGCCACACCAACTGCGACGCTGCTGCAGGTGGATGCCACGTCGCAGCGTAATAGGTTAGGATTTCCAAAATCTACTGGGCTAATTTTGGTTCATAGTATGATACCCACCCGCAGGCTGTCAAGCAGTCGCCCTTGACATGCGTCAGAAAGGCGGGTATCATCCCTCCCAAGTCCAGCCTAGCCCTCGGTTGAACAAGACACATGGAATGAGTCTCCCAAGACCCTGCGGCAACCATGTTCCTAGAGGGAAGCCCTGGGGGCCAGCCAGGCCAAAGGCGCTGGCCGCTCCTGAGCCGCGGTGGAGACTGCCCGCCTCGTGGTCACCATCGCAGCCTGCGCGCAGACTAAACGCGCCGAGATAGGAGGTCCAGAAAATGGTCGCAAGCGCACTCCCAGGTATGCCGTCACCGAGAATGCCCCAGGTCCCCAAGTTCACCTCCGTAGGACAGGTACTGCCCAACGTCCGGCTCATCATCAAGAGGAAACCCGCCAACATGGTGGAGGGCCTGGCCCTCAAGCCAGGCGAGAAAGTTCTGGTACTAACGGACAGCACCATAGACCCGCTCATCAACGAGTCCCTCGCCATCGCAATCAAGGAAGCGAGCGGCCGGGTCGAGACCATCGCCCTGGAAGGTCATCCGGGTCTCAAGGAACCGGTTGATCTTCTCGACACCATGTTCTCCAATAACTGGTATCCTGATTGGGTGTGGGAAGCCGCGGGCCAGGCCGATGCATTCGTTCACCTGGCTTTCCTCAAGTTTCCCCACACGCCGAACCTGCCATTGGCCAAGAAGAAGCCTAGAGTATTGGGATAGGAGCTACCGCTCGACCTCCTGGCCTCCGACTACATAACCTATCCCGTGGAGTTGCGGGACGCCATCGCCAAGAAGGCCTGGGACATGATGCTGGGTGCCAGGGAGATCGAGCTGACGGACCCGCTGGGAACAGACCTCAGGTTCAGATTGACCCCGGCAGACTGGGAGCCCGATGGCAATGCCGAGGGAGGCGAGGACGCCAGCTACAGGCCCGGCCACCTGATGCTGCCCCTTCCCGCCAGGGACCTGGAAGGCATCCTCGTCACCACGAGCATTACCTTCGGAGGCCCTGTCCCCGCGACCAAGCTCACTATCGAGGGCCGCCAGGTGACCAGAGTGGAAGGGGGAGGCACCTTCGGCGAGAGGCTCCGTGAGTCTTTCGAGCAATACAAAGACCAGACCTTTCCCGGCAAACCCGGCCCCGGTGTGAACTGGCTGAGCACCTTCGGCATCTGCACCAATCCCAAGGCGAGGCCGTCACCCTCCTACGACAAGCTAGCCGGCTCGGCCAAAGTGCATGCCTGGTCCATCGGCCACCGCCGCTCCGGGATAATCCACACGGCTCTTGGCATGGCCATGGCCCATCCCAAATACAAGGTGTGCAGGCACGTGGACCTTCAGTTCTCCACTCTGCGCGCCGACGGGAAGCTCATCATCGATCGGGGCCACCTCACCTCACTGGACGATCCTGACGTGCGCAAGTTCGCCGGCAAGTTCGGTAACCTCAATCAGTTGCTGGTGGAGGACTGGATTCCAAGCATGGTCCATTCAGGGCTGCCACAGTTTTTGGAAAACCTAAACTGTTACTAAATTAGGCCCGTGCCGGTGAAGCCGCTGGCCTTGATAATCCCCCCTTAGATACATCTTCATGGTTGCGGGATATATCTGATCCGCTGCCTTCCGCGATTGGGCTAGATTGGGGGACTATATCTTTCCGTGGCTGTTCTCGGCAAACGTCATATACCTCTTTTGGCAAAGGTTGCGGAGCGGCGCCATGTTCTGCGTATTGCTTTCGCTTGCAGGGCGTTCCTATCCGGTACGGGCTCACGGGGCCAATGACCTAGTAAGTCGAGTTCGGGGTGCCTGTCTCTTCGTAGCTTTGTTGAACCAGATTTAGTGTGGTACAATCGACCTCAAGCTTGGCAGCATTGTTTGTTCTCCGATGGTAGACATTTCGGTCATTGTCCCTGCCTATAACTCCGGCAAGCAATTGACGCGTTGTCTCGAAGCCTTGTCCAGGCAGACCGTGCCCCGCGACAACTATGAGGTCATCGTCGTAGATGATGGGTCGCAGGATGGCACAGAGACTGTCGCCAGGGGCTTTGGAGTTCTGGTGGTCTCCCAGGCCCATGCCGGACCAGCAGCGGCGAGGAATTATGGCGTCAATTGCTCCACTGGAAAGATCCTCCTCTTCACCGACGCTGACTGCGCGCCGCAGGACGACTGGATCGCGGAGATGATGGGGCCCTTTCGGGACCCCCAGGTCGCGGGGGTCAAGGGAGTCTATCGAACGGCTCAGCGGGGGCTGGTGGCACGCTTGGTGCAGGCGGAGTTTGAGGAGAAGTACGCCAGGATGGCGAGGGCTACCTACATAGACTTCGTGGACACCTACTCAGCCGGCTACAGGAGGAGCGTGTTCCTGGATAACGGCGGATTCGACCCCAGTTTCCCCGGCACTTCTGCCGAGGACGTGGAGTTTTCCTTCCGGCTGTCCCAGAAAGGCTACAAGATGGTCTTTGCTCCCCAGGCCATCGTTTACCACTCCCATCCTTCTTCCCTGTGGGGTTATCTCTACCGGAAGTTCCGCTTCAGCCTGTGGCGGGCCAAGGTCTATGCACGATACCCTGGCAAGGTTGGGAAGGACTCCTATACGCCCAGGGCTGTACCCTTCCAGATATGCTTTTCCGCTCTGCTGGCCGGGAGTCTCTTGCTGGGCTTGTTTCAGCCCCCGGCCCTGGTAGCTTCGCTCCTGTTGGGCGTTGCCTTCCTGTTGAGCATCGGCCCTCTGTGCTTGAGGACTTTCGCGCGGGATAAACCCGCAGCCCTGGTCGCGCCCCCGTTACTTTTCTTGAGGTGCCTGGTGCAGTTTTTGGGCCTGCTGATAGGGGGAGCCTCCTCATTGGGGCGCCGTGAAGCACGAAAAAGGGTGTTGAGCAGGCTCTTGGGGCGGCGCACCGACTCGGGCGGTTGAGGGCTGATCTGTTGTCTGTGCCGTAATGTTGCCGGCCCGGCGACTCTTAAGAGGTCGTCGCTCTCTGTGGTCTCTCGGTTAAAAGCCCAAAGCCTTCCATTCCGCTGAGCTATGGATGGGTACCAGCCTGAGGCCTGCCAGGAAGTTTTCTGGGTGGGATTGCATTAGTATTGGAAGCCCCGACCGGGCTACCCGGCCCGGCTCCTAAAATACTCAACCGTGCGCCGGAGGCCCTCTTCCAGGGACACCCGAGGCTCCCACCCAAGCTCTTCCAGGGCGCGGCGAGCCTCCAGACAGATCTTGAAGACTTCGGGGACCGCCGGGCCATAAACGGCGTTCTGGGTGTATCCGGTCAGGTCCTTGAGAAGCCCAAAAACCCGTTTAATGGATACCCCCCGGCACCATCCCAGGTTGTAGATGCCGCCATCGCCTTTCTGGAGGGCCAGGAGGTTAGCCTCGGCGGCGTCCCCCACGTAGAGAAAGTCCCGCTCCTGCTCTCCACTCCCATTGATCACGGCCTTGGCGCCCTTGAGCATGCGCTGGGTAAAGATGGCCACGACCCCTGCCTCGCCATGGGGGTCCTGGCGCGGCCCGTAGATATTAGGGTAGCGCAAAATAGTGTAGTTAAGGCCGTAGAGCTTGCCATACAGATGGAGATAATGCTCTACCGCATGCTTGCTGGCGCCGTAGTGGCACAGGGGTTGGACGGGATGCTCCTCGTCGCAAGGAACGTAAATGGGCTCCCCGTAGACCGCGCCTCCGGTAGAGATGTAGATGAACTTCTTGATACCTACCTTGCAGCAGGCCTCAAGCAGATTCAGGGAACCCAGGATATTGGTAGAGGCGTCGGCCAGCGGGTCTCGCAAAGAACGCTGGATGCTGATCTGGGCCGCGTGGTGGCTGACGTAGTCCGGCTTTTCAGCCTCGAGGACCTGGAGAAGGTCCGGGGTGCGAATGTCGGCCTGATAGAACTTCGTTTTGGGGTTGAGGTGCTCCCGCTTCCCGGTGGATAGGTCATCCACCACCACCACCTGGTAGCCGGCTTCTATCAGCCGGTCGGCCACGTGTGAGCCACAGAAGCCCGCCCCGCCTGTAACCAGAACCTTCACGTCAGGCGTCCCTTGCGGCAGGGAATCCTCGACGGAAAGCAAATCGAGCAGGGCAATTGGACAGGTGCATTAGAATGGCTTCAGATATAGAAAATGGTACGCTTGGCGGGATTCGAACCCACAACCTTAGCCTCCGCAGGGCTACGCTCTATCCAATTGAGCTACAAGCGCACTGGTGCCGAAGGGGGGATTTGAACCCCCACGCCCTTACGGACACTACGCCCTGAACGTAGCGCGTCTGCCGTTCCGCCACTTCGGCGCGAACCCCCCGGGCTCTTCGAACACAGGTATTCTAGCAGATTTGGCCTGTGCAAGCAACAGAAAAGGCGCCGCCATGAGGTAGCCCGCCGTTCCCTGGCCCCCGCCGAGTGGCCTTCTGCTCCGCTACGTCTCGCACCCCACGCCATCTTTGTTGCCATCGAAGCCGTGCGGATCGGGAGGAAGGACCTTGAACCGTTTGTACGGTACATCTTTGCAGTTTAGATCGGGCGGAGGAGGCGGAATACACACTTCCGGATAGGAAGGGTCACAGACCTGTCCTTTGGATGCAGGCGCCGTCGGGGTCGCAGTAAAAGTTGGAGCAGGCTTTGTTGCCGGCGGGCTTGTGGGCGTGGCCATTGGCCTTGGTGTGCTCGTGGCGGTTGCGGGCGGCTTCGTCGGTGAAGGCACTACCGGCGATGGCGAGGCCGTGGGCGGTGCAGGCGATGGCGAGGCCGTGGGCGGTGCAGGCGATGGCGAGGCCGTGGGAGGCACAGGCGATGGCGAGGCCGTGGGAGGCACAGGCGACGGCGTGGCCGCGGGCAGTGCCAGCGATGGCGTAGCCGTGGGAGGCGCAGGCGATGGCGGGTCCGTGGTCGGTACTGGCGACGGCGTGGCCGTGGTCGGTACTGGCGATGACGTGACTGTGGACGGTGTCGGCGATGGTGTGGCTGTGGGTGGCACTGGCGTGGCAACGGGCGCAGATGCAGGTTTTGCCGGACCGGATGTCAGCACCGGGGACGTTGCGGGCCGCGGTGTGGCTGTCGCGGTCAGTGTAGGAGTAGATGTTGGGCTGAAGGCCGGTACCCTCGTGGTCGTCGGGGTTGGCGCCGTAGCCGGAGCGCAGGCAATCGCCAGGAGAGCGAAGAGCAGGACTATGACAACGAGCGCCATTGGTTCGCCCTTAGGCACAGGGCACCTCCCGCTACGGGTTTGGAATTATTCTACCGCTTTGGCCCGCCGCTGGCTAGGGGGGCCACACCTCAATATCTCCCAGGACATGCGCCAATCCACTGCTGTCGTTGTCATGAAGACTGCTGCAGTGTATAATGCCAACATCGTAATCGTACTGCAAACATGGCGCCGGAGAGGTGGAGCTAGTAGTGAGCAACCATTGGCCCGATAGCTGGGAATTCTGGCAGGACAAGCGTGTTGTCGTGACTGGAGGGGCTGGTTTTCTTGGATCATTTGTCGTCCAGAAGCTTTTCGACCGCGGCGCCAAGAACGTTTTTGTGCCTCGCAGCAAGGATTACGAGCTCCAAGACCAGGCGGCTGTGCGTCGCCTGCTTGCCGATGCCTCTCCCGACATTGTGATTCATCTTGCGGCTCGCGTCGGCGGCATAGGAGCTAACCTGGCCCACCCTGCCGAGTTCTTCTACGATAACTTGATGATGGGCGTCCCTTTTTTTCACGAGTGCTGGAGATTTGGGTTAAGCAAGTTTGTAGCAGTTGGGACGGTTTGCTCCTACCCGAAGTTCACACCTGTCCCTTTCAAGGAAGAGGAGTTATGGAACGGCTATCCGGAGGAAACTAACGCCCCGTACGGGCTGGCCAAGAAGATGCTCTTAATCCAATCGCAGGTCTACCGCCAGCAATATGGCTTTAACTCGATTTACTTACTGCCCGTGAACCTGTACGGGCCCAGGGACAATTTCGACCCTGAGAGCTCCCATGTTATCCCGGCGCTTATCCGGAAGTTCTTCGAGGCTAAGACGGCATCTCTCAGCCCGGAAGGGCACGCAGGGAGAGGCAACGATAATCGACCAACGGTGGTGGTCTGGGGCACGGGCGCTGCTACTCGGGAGTTCCTTTACGTCGAAGACGCTGCCGAGGGTATCGTGTTGGCGACTGAGCGGTATAACGAGAGCGAACCAGTGAATCTCGGTTCGGCAATGGAGATCAGCATTAAAGACCTTGTCCATATGATTGCTGCCATAGCGGGGTTCAAGGGAGACATAGTCTGGGACACCGCCAAGCCAGATGGACAGCCGAGGCGGTGCCTGGATACCAGCAAGGCTGAGAGGTTATTTGGGTTCAGAGCTAAGACTCCTTTCGAGGAAGGCCTAAAGCGGACGATTGAGGCCTTTGAGCGGGAGTCAGCTCAGGCGAGGCCTACCTGATTTCTAATGGGACCGGAGTCGCTGATCCGGTGACTTGTGATTCCTTGGCAGCAGCCCCGGGCTCGGGGAGGCCTCCCCGGCAGGAGGACTGCTGGGGCGTCGGGTCGGGCTTGACCCAGTCCCTCAGGCTAACGTTCTATCATTAGAGCCTCGCAGCTCAGCCACTTTGGTCTTCACGCCAGTGTCCAGGAGTTCCCAGGTCTTCCCGTATTGGAAACGTGGGCGCCTTCAGCACTTGAGTCGTTTGGAGGACAGAAGGCCACTGGTGCTCATACGTGCCTCCGGGCCAAAACATGTGCAGCTTGCCAACGAAGAGATAGTTTGTTGATATAGCGAGGTAGTGTATGTGGTAGATATCAGCCTGATTCCACGCGAAGAGTTCCAACGTGTAGGCTCAGCGTCAGTTGATCGCTTCGAGAAGCTAGCTGTGATCGCTGACATGTGCCGAGCCAACGCGCTTTCGATGGTGAAACTTGCCGGATCGGGTCACCTGGGCTCCAGTTTCAGCTCGTTGGACATAGTTACGTTGCTCTATTACTCCGAGCTAAATGTTGCCTCGCTTGGGATCACACACCCTGATCGCGACATTTACTTCTCGTCGAAAGGCCATGACGTTCCGGGCTTGTACGCAGTCTTGTTCTCTCTTGGTATTCTTCCCAGGGATCAGCTTTTGGCTCTAAGAAGGTTGCATGGTACCTGCGGACATCCGGATGTCAGCACACCTGGGATCGAGGCGAATTCTGGGTCTTTAGGGATGGGTATATCGAAAGCCAAAGGGATGGCTCTGGGGAAACGCGCTAAGGGCCATGAAGGCCGAATCTTTGTCTTGACCGGGGACGGTGAGCTACAAGAAGGGCAGATTTACGAGGCACTGCAGACGGCATCTCACCAGGGTATCACTAACTTGAACGTCATTGTTGACTGTAATAAAGTGCAGTCGGACCGGCCGACCAGCGAGATCACGGATCTGGGGGACCTGGAAGGTAAGTTCCGGGACTTTGGCTGGCACGTGGCACGCTGCAATGGGCACAACCTGGAACAACTAGAGAGTGTACTTGCTGAGTTCAGGGGCAATACCAGCAAACCCAAGATCTTGATCGCCGACACAATCAAGGGGCGCGGGGTATCATTTATGGAGCACCCAACTGCTTTAAAGGCTGGCTCCGGGCTGTACCGTTGGCACTCCGGCGCACCCGACGACGAATCGTTCGGGCGTGCTTATGGGGAAATCACCGGGCGTATCAACCACAACCTTGCCTCCCTGCATCTGTCGCCTCTGACGCTGGAGGTCGTGGGCCAAGTCGGGAAGGGCGACAGCGGTGTTTCAAGAGAATACGTAGCCGAAGCTTACGGGCAGGCCCTGGTGGATCTAGCCGCTGAGCGCGATGACCTGGTAGTCCTCGATGCAGACCTTGCTGCCGACTGCCGTATTCGTGCCTTCGAGATCGCTTATCCAGGACGCTTCATTGAAAACGGGATAGCCGAGCAAGATATGGTATCGATGGCCGGTGGACTGGCGCTACAAGGGATGTTACCAGTAGTAAACACGTTTGGGGCATTTCTGGCAGCGCGCGCGAACGAACAGATTTATAACAACGCCTGCGAGCAAACCAAGATCATCTACGCCTGCCACTACGCCGGG
>Ga0082335_1009697_pt1 | contig 10254 bp, 8 predicted proteins | sample Subgrocontami58m_FD_72375 | JGI IMG/M metagenome (GOLD analysis project Ga0082335, IMG submission 72375) | Subsurface groundwater microbial communities from S. Glens Falls, New York, USA - GMW37 contaminated, 5.8 m (SPADES assembly) (version 2) ... | reverse complement strand
TTTTTTTTTTTTTATTTTTTAGTTGCTCTTCTATTCGCTTTACAAATTCATCCGAACCAAGAATACCGGTACGATAAAGTTTCCTCCCGAAATCATCCAACTCATCCTTCGTAACAGCAGAAAAGAAATCCGCATAACCTTTTTTTTCAGGATACCCTTCGGAAATCGCCGCCAGAACCTCCTGAACTTCATTCTCTAAATTCAATATTTTTAGAATACTTTCTTCTTTTTCCCGGTCATTCTTATTATATAGGTAAAGCAGGTGGCTGGTATAAACATAATCCGAAGGGTTAACAACCGCGCCTTTACGTACCGGTTCAGAATGCATATAAGAAATTAGATTTAAAAGATTGGGCTTTTTATCTACAACAACAGATTTAAACCTTTGCTGAAAAAGATGGCCACGGCGGCTATAGCGGTTATTGAAATATTTGGTATAGGAAGGAGTAAGGCTGTGCATAACCATAGAAATGGTCGAGCCTTCTTTTAACTCAATAAGTAAATTCAGCTGTTTAGGCAATAAACAAAAGGAGAATAGCTTAAAGCCGTATTGTTCCTTATATTTTTTCAGCAATTCGAGGTACATTTTATAGTCCTCTTTATCTTTAAATATATTCTCTTCATTATTACCCTTTAAAGTTACGTAATAAAGGCAATTTTCAAGAGATATTCTTGGTAATCTTGGCATTATCTACTTTTTTCTTTCTCTGTACCTGGCACTTTCCGGTTTTTTTATGATACTATATCCGGTATTTATGATATTTTTGCTCTGTGCCTGGCACTTTTCGTTTTTTTCAAAAAAAAATCTCAGGCAACATACCTGAGATAGATTCTTAAAAAGTTTTGCAGGAACCTCGGTAGTTTGCCTGACCGCCAATAAAAATAGCGGACGCACAACTTTGCGCCCCCAAGTTGCCCTGGGTTAGCCTTTTCGGTTTCCCAAAATGATCGCGTTGTTTCGAAACAAGTATAACACATACCTGTTTCACTGTCAAGGATGCCCCCTTCATTAGATGCTAAAACTATTGTTAGACTTATAGTTACGTCTAATTAGATTTTATTATAATTAAGGATAAAGTCAACAAGTAACTTCTTTTATTTTTCCGGCTCTAGAATCACCTCAATCTTACGTTTTAATTCATCGGCCTTTTTTTTTGCGTCAGTAGGATCTTGAGTGGAACCAATATATTTTGAAACTTCTAAAATCCTATCTTGAAGAGCTGCATTAAGCTTAATTGCCTGGGCTAAATCATCCAATGTTTTTCTTTGCCTGTCCTTCGTATCGTTTAACTCTTTTTCTAAATTAGACGAACGGGTTTTAAAAGCAGCCAACTCATCGCTTAAACTGGCAATTTCTTTTCGCTTCTGGTCTAAATCCAATTCTTTTTGCGCCAGGACACCTGAGACCTCCGAAACCTGCGCCCTCAAACTACTATAAAGCGTATTGATTTCTTCGAATTTTGCCTTTGTATCCGAAAGTTCTTTCTGAGAATCAGTTTTTACGCCGTCCAACTGGCTAATTTTAGATTCTGCATCTTTTTTCTCCTGGTCCTTCTTAACCAATTGCGCGGCAAGATCGTTAATGTTTTTCTGCAATTCATCAACCATGCCGGATTTATCTTTTAAAATCGTCTGGGAATCTTTTAATTGTATTTGTAATGAAGCAATCTGCGATTCTAATTCATTGGCCTTGCTTAATGCTTTATCCGACAAAGCAAGGTTCTTTTCCAAATCGCCCATACGGCTCTGGAAATTTTCGATTTTTTCTTTATACTCATTGGCTTCTCTTCGTGCCTTTTCAAGCTCCAATTCTTTTTTTACCAAAACACTGGAAAGCTTATCCACATTTTCACGTGAACTACTATCACCGGCTAAAACCCGCAACTTAGCCAACTCTAAATCCAGTTTTTCTTTTTCTACAGTCAATACTGAAATCACCGCTTTTTGTTTATTCAAGTCGTCTTCGGCCTGCCTAAGTTTATTTTCTAAAGGGCCACTTGCGGAAACCAAATCTTTTGTCCGCATTAATTCTTGCCGCGAAATATTCAACTGTTCCTGCAGGCCGCCTACTCTTGATTCCAGTTTAAATATCTGTGCCTCTCTTTCAGATAAAGCCGCGCTTAATGTACCAACCTTTTCTTTTAATTCTTTTGACAAACTATCCTGTTGCTTAGGACTTTCTTTATGAAAAGAGGCTAATTTTATCTCAAGAGAAGCTTTTTCCGCTTCCAAAGATTTCATTTTCTTTTCCAAAGAAGCTATATTCTGTTTTAAGGGCTCAACTTGAACCTTACTAAGATTCTGTAATTCTTCTTTTGTCGCTTTTAGTTGATCCAACTCTTTAAGAGTTTTTATATCCGGAATATTTTTAATGCGATTCTTAAGGTCTGAGTTTGCGGATTTTAAAGTAACATTCTCATCACTTATAAGCTTGAGCTCCCTATTCAATTTGTCTATTGAGCCTTCAGCGGAAATTAAGGCGTTTTTAACTACTTGGATATCTTTTAGCCCTTTTAACTGTATATCCATATTGCGCATAGAATTATTTGCTTCATTTAACTGCCTTTCAAGAACAATTGAACGAGCCTTTAACTCTTGATTTTCTTTTAGCGCAGAATCCAACATTTTCTGCAACTTAGAATAATCATCTTGATCTTTATTTGATCTGATGCCGCCAAAAACTCCGGAAAAACTCACGCCGACGATAATAATAGCGAGCACCGGTATCAAGAATTTAGCGTTTTTTATTATTTTATTCATTTCTATTTCTGAGATTCTGCAATGTCCTTTTTGCTGGTACTGGAAAAATAATATTCCACCGTAGATTTATTGCTGACCTGATTATTCAGGACTCCGGTCATTTTAGTTAAATCCTGGTCGATCTCGCCCTTTAAAAAAACCGTATTTCCTTTATCGGACCTTTGCATTGTTTCCCAGGAAATAACACCACTATCGGCAATCATCAATGTATAATTAGTCGCCTGAAAACCCTGCTTGCCTAAATTATTTAGGCTAACCTGGTTATTCTTAAAAATAATAATATCGTTTTCTTTTTTAACGGGCTTACCGGCAACCTTTGGCTGTCCGATTACCTGCATTTCAATCACCCATTCAGAATCATTCAGCTGAGCGCGCTTGGTATCAACCAACATTCTCCTGGCCTCCTGCGCCCTCTGCGCCTCATCCTGAGCTTTTTTGCTTTCTTTCTTTATTTTCTGCGGTACAGCTGCTGCCGGGGTTTTAGTTTCAGTCGCCGGCATTACTTCTTCGGTTTTCTTTGCTTTCCCCCAGAAAGCCTCACTCGACGACAATCCAACGAATAAAAACGAAACACCGGCCAAAATATAAACAAATCTTTTTACCATCATTCCCTCCATTTTTAAGATTTTCACTTACTATTCTATACTAAATATACGCTTTTTCAAAGAAATTATTACTCTTTCGCCCAACCGCTGCGACGTTGCCTGCCCACAACAATTAAAACCGCAATTATGATAAATATCAAAAAGCCCTGAGCTAAAGAAAGATAAGCTTCGCGGCTTAAATCATTGCTGACCATAATTGCGCTAATACCTAAAGAGAGTGTAACCGCATAAATAAATAAAACTGCCCCGAACCTGCTTAGGCCCAGGTCAACCAAATAATGGTGAAAATGGTCTTTTGCCCCGTACTCAAGCCATTCCTTAATATTACTAATCTTCTTTTCTTTTATGCGCATTATAGTCGTGAAAACCATATCAAATATAGGAACACCCATAATCAGAATCGGCACAGTTATGCCTACGATACTATCAACAGCCCAATCACCGGCTACAGCCAAAACCGCCAAAATATAACCTAAAACAGTACTGCCAGCATCGCCTAAAAATATCTTTGCCTTTCTTAAATTATACGGCAAAAACCCAAGGCATGCGCCCATAAGCGCAACTGCCAAAATTACCAATTGATATTGGCTGGAATTAAAGAGTATGGCGGAAAAACAAAAAAGATTTACAATAGCCGAACCCGTTGCCAAGCCATCCAACCCGTCCAAATAATTAAAAGCATTGGTTACTCCTATGATCCATATAATTGTAATAATGATTTCACCGATATCTTTCCACCATATTTTCGGTAAAAAAGTAACATGGATATTAGCACCAAAAATAATCAAAAAAGAGGCCACCAACTGTACAACCAGGCGGGATTTAGCGCTTAAACCCCTGACATCATCCATAATACCGGTTATTAAAAGCAAAGTTGCTCCGATTAGCATGGGCAGAAATAGATGCCAATTAATAACCGAGAAATTAAACAACAGCGCGCAAACAAACCCAAAATATATTGCAACACCGCCCAATAACGGCGTAGCCTGTTTATGGATTTTACGCTTATTAGGTAAATCCAATATATTCAACGCTACTGCCATTCTTCTAAGAAAAGGCGTGGCCAGATAAGTCAAAATAAACGAAAGCAATATCGTCAATAACGTTTTCATAGTTTTTTACGTATTTCTCTTAACACGCGTAACGCGCAAAACCCTTCGGCATATTTAACTCTACCCTGAAAACCGCGAAAAATCGCGCATGATTGGGCGCTTTCTAAGATATTCAAGTTTTCTACTTTTGTCCTATTTACCTGCGAACAATGCATTTTAAGCAGCTGAAGTTTTTTTGGCAGAATATCTTTAATACCCACAAAAATGTTCGGTTCAAAATGCACGGTAGTAGGCACTTCAAAGAAAAGCACTTCTTTTACATAGCGCGTTGCTGAAATCCCGGCATGAGCAGCAGCCCTATGGTCCTGATGCACGTCCTTAACATAATTTATCAGCGCAATATCAGGTTTAACCTTAGAGATCACTTCATCTATTTTTAAAATAAGCTCACGGTTTTCAACCAGTTCCGTATCCCGAAATCCACCCCAAAAAATTTTTTTCGCCCCGATAAACTTCGCCGCCTTTTCCTGCTCACAGCGCCTGATTACCGGATCGCCTCCAAAACAACCGTCGGTAAGAATGAGCATAAAAACATTGTGACCAGCTTTTGCATATTTAATTAAAGTTCCGCCGCAGCCGATCTCTATATCATCCGGATGAGCACCAATAGCTAAAATATTCATTTTATCCTCCGCCAAGTAATATCGCCCTGCTTCTTGGGCCTTCATTAAAGATCAAATCCAAAATAGACATATAAGGGATAAATCCCTCTTTGTCTTTCATAAACTGTTGCCTGTATTCAGGATGTTTAAAATCCTGATAAACCAACTTTAATTTTGCCTCGAGAAACTTTCCTTCTTCCAGATAATCCCTGCCTCCGATTCCGGAAAAATAGGTATCCGCATCTAATGTTTTACAAATATCTATTATACGTTCTGTATGGATACTGGCAATATTTAATTTTGTCTCAAAATAAACCGTAGTATTGATCTCTAAATACTTTAAAACATATCCGATAATCGCGATATTTAAATCAACGAGTTTATCCCATTTGCGGCTATATAAATCCTGAAAAAAACCGACATGCTCTTTAAAAAATTCTGCGTGGGCATAATAGGTTTTTAAGCTCCGCAGATGCTTCTCTTGCCACTGGATTTCATTATCTATTGCGACTTCATGAATATTCTGCCTGCCTTTACCCTTGGAAATCACCGGAACCGTTAACCATATCCACCCTTCCGGAGTACGGATTTTATTGCGGTTTTGAAATTCTCTTTCCTTATATTGAACGTTATCCAGAAAAACAAACACATCGCTTTTAGCAATCTTGTGAAAATAGCCCAACCAGGGAATATACTGCGGCTGATGAACTGATAAAACCATTTATTATTCTCTCCTTACAAATATCGGGTTAGATATTAACTTTAAATTATCAGATTCTGCCTCTAGGCGATAGTAAGCTTTATTCCCTTCTATACCGGAATCATCCGTATAAGAGATATCAAAAGGAGTTGCAACTTCAAACTCCCGGATAACCCGGCCGTTCTTTATTAATTTTATGGCCATTTTATTATTTATCCCGCTTATAAAATGCCCGCTTATCTTTATATTAGGTTTGTTTATTAATTGTATTTCATCACCCATCAATGCTTCTTGGATTTTATCGACATTATCAGAAACCGAGAATTTATCCAGGATAAACTCAAGAGAACCGCTTCCATTTAAAACGTACATCCGCCCTTTTTTTAATGCCTCCAACAAACCTGCTTTATTAAAAGATCGTAATAAAAATACTGTACGTAAATCACGCATATATTTATCCAAATCACCGTAATAATCAAAACTTAAACCTGCTATCGCCCATACAGGTTGGCTCCTCATCCCTTGGCAATACCGCTTAAGTATTTCATCCCATATTCCTCCAATATTGCCGACTTTCCTGGATCCTTCGTAAAAATAAGCAAAACCCGTAAACCCGTTTGTCTTTAAAAGATAATCTGTGTGCTCGCGGGTCTCTATGCCTACCATGCCCTGTTGAGAAATATTTTCCGCTTCAGGGTGGGACCAAAAAACCGCAGCGCCTCTTGATTTGGCGTAATCAATAAAATTCTGATAAGGCATTACCGCCAAATCTCCGTGATACTGGTCAAATCTTAAATCCTTAAACGGATAGTTATTAAATAAAAACAATAGCCCCGACAAAATCAGCGCTGTGCCAAAATATTGAAACCGTCTGGAATAAGGGCCTAAATTATTTCCAAACGAATCTCTATAATTAAAAACCCTGCGGCGGATAGAAATAACTCCCAAGAATATAATTAAAAGCGGTATCAAAAAATAAAAAATATTAACTATCCTAAATGGCAACGTTAAGCCGCCGATATTGCCGGTAACAGGCAAATGTGCAATATCCGAGAATTTATCCAACCCCATAACCAAAAAATGCTTATGCCAATCCATTATTTTAAAATCACCCCTAAGAAGGCTGCCTTTCCAAAAATAAAACGGGGCAACTTCCATCGCAGGCATTACAATTATGTCTTTATTCTTTGTTTCTAAATCTTCTACCTCGGCGAAATAACGCTTAATACCGTACTTAAAGATTGAATGGCCTTCAATTGTCTTTTTTATAATATTGCGCAGAGGCCAAACCCCATACTCCCATCTCATCAGGTTGCGATCAGTTAAAATAACGCCCTTCATCCCGTTTTTGCGGGCGATTTCGATTATCTGGGATATGCTATATTCGCCGTCGCTAACAGTTGAACTAATTTGAATGGCTGCCGGAACATGAATTAATTCCTCGGCGCCTGCCGCAGAATAAATACAAAAAATAAATACTGCAATAAATATTATTTTAATACGCATTTTACCTCTAGCATTTTCTCATATAAACCGGATATCTTCTCTACCATCGCCTCAACACTAAACTTCTCACTAACCCAATGCCTGGCTTCTTGCGACATATCATTTCTTAAAGAAGCATCGCTTAATATTTTAATTAAAGCCCGCGAAATCTCAAGAGAGTTTTTCTCCGGAACAAGGATGCCGGTCATACCATTGCGCACGACCTCAGGGATACCTCCTACCTTGGTAGCGACAACCGGCACGCCGATTAACTGCGCCTCCAATAAACACCTGCCCATCCCCTCATTCAAAGAAGATAAAACAAAAATATCAAAAATTGCCACAAGATTACGGACATGGGTTTGCATTCCTAAAAACATAACATTTCTAGAAATACCAAAATCCTTTGCTGCCTGTTCTAAACTGCTTCTTTCGCTTCCGTCACCAATAATCAAAACCCTTATTTGCGGAAATATTTTTACCACTTCCGGTAAAGCAGATATAAAATAATGATTTCCTTTAATCGGATCAAGCCGGGTTACCGTACCAATAACCGGAGCATCCGAAGGTATGCCGAGATTCTCTTTCTGTTTTTTTCTATCTATATCTACGCTTGCGAATTCTTTAATTTTTATTCCGCTATATATCGGGATAAATTTACCGGGACGCGCAATCCCATAAGAAACATGCTCTTGCTTACCTCTTTCGGTAAGCGTAATTATCTTATCTGTAATAAGAGCGGTCAAACTTTCCAAATAAATAAAAATCCTGGTTTTAAACCAACCAAAATACCCATAAAAAACATGGCCGTGCGGCGTATGAATAATTATCCTGACTCCGGAAAACTTTGCTGCCCAACGCCCAAGAATACCTGCCTTTGAAGTATGGGTATGCACAATATCAAATTTGTTCTTAAGCATAAAAAATAGAATTTTAAAGAACGCTTTTATATCTTTAACCGGAGATACCTCTCTGACTAAATCCGGGATTAAAACATAATCAATACTATTGTCGGATATAAATCGGGCGATTTCCCCGTTAGGGTCATATGTATAACCGCTAATCAAAGTAACGCTATACTTATTCTTATCCAGCTGATTAACGGTATCCAGGGTATTCTGTGCCGAACCGCCCTTATCCAGCCGCGTAATAATGTGCAAAACCTTTATTTTTATCAATTATTTTTATCCTCGTTTTTAGGCTTCCTGGCAAAAACTAATATTGTCGGGCTTAAAATTACCCGGCCTAAAGTTACCAAAAAAATAAGCTGGCATAAAAGATACACAATTATTTTTACCGTTTGCATGCCTATTGCACCTAATGCCCCCGAGCCTGAATAAGGATCACCGGAAGTAAACTCAGAAACAAATACTTTAATATCATCAAAGCCTGCTTTTTCTAACAACAGCTGTATAGTTTTTGGAGAAAAATTGTATACATGTAAAACTGTGGGCTGCATTTTAAACTTTGCGCACAAGAAACTGATTAGTTTAGATCTGCGTAAAGGAATATGAAAATTCGCATTCTGTATCCTCAAAGCAAGACATCCACCATTCTTTAAAACTCGCCTAGCCTCAAGCAAATCCCTCAAAGGATTACATACCAAATCAAGTACTTCCCAAAACGTCAGCACGTCAAAATAGTTACTCGGCAATATTGCCTCGCCCAATGGAGTATTAATAACATCTAAATTAAGTTTTTCCGTGGCGTATTTAAACGATGTCTTAGAAAGCTCAATACCCTTAACCTGCCAGGCGCGGTCTTGTGCTATTTTTAGAAATGTACCATAACCACAGCCGACATCTAGCAATTTACCTTTAGGACAATGTCTTTCTATGCGTTTAAGATTTTTCTTAAAAAGTTTTATTTTTGCGGAATAACGGGCCTGTTCCTTGTGTTCGGAAGGCACTCTATCGCAAACAAAGTTATCACGCATCGCCATCTCATTAAGGCGCGGATCCTCATAAATTAATCCGCAGTTAGAGCATCTAACGATATTAATAGATCCAAGCTCAATCAAGATCTCAGCCTGATTTTTGCCGCAGAGATTACAACTTGCATGCTCAAATTTCATTTCAAAACCTTTCTTACTGCCCCTAAAACATCCTTAACGGTAATTGAAGCCATACATTCACGCTGGCGGCAATCATAACGATAACAAGGGCGCCAACAATCCGCCTCTTTTCTTACAACATAACATTTATTACCACCGTACTCCGGTGAGAATTTATTGATATCTCCCGGGCCAAAAAGAGCTATCACTGGGGTCTTAAGGATAGCCGCAATATGCATCGGTCCGCTGTCGTTTGTAATAAATAAATCAAACCTCTTGATCAACGCCGATAACTGCTTCAGGCTTAATCCCTCTGCCGCAATAATCCGGCTGTTCAACTCGATGATTTTATCCATGCTGTCTTTTTCGCTGCTATGGCCGGTTATAACTATTTTACATTTATACTCTTTGATTAATTCTTCTGCTAAATCAGCCCACCGCTCATTAAACCATTTACGCGAGGGCCTAAAAGCCCCGGGATTAAAACCTATAACAAAATCACCGGGAGATATTCCTTTTTGCATAAGAAAATCCGAAACGAATTTAATATCCTCTTCTGAAAGCGGAAATTTAACCTCACTATCGGCAATATCCGCTCCCAGGGCACCAATGACATTAAGATTTGCATTTCGCTCATGCATCATATCAATATCGCGCACTTTAAGATTAAAAAAGAAACCCCTGCCGTGCGCATTCCTGCCAACAGAATATTTTGCATTAATTACCCATAGAAAAACTGCCATTTTTACAGAGCCCATAAACGAACTGACATCTTCCAGGTTTATTGCCAAATCAAACCGATTCCGGCGTAATTCTTTCATTACCTTTAACAAATTACTGAATACGCCCTTCCTAAAAATACCGGACAAATTAGTATAGCGGATATTTAACGCAAATAAATTATCTATATATTCACATCCTCTTACTAATTCGGCAG
>Ga0082335_1009695_pt1 | contig 10257 bp, 7 predicted proteins | sample Subgrocontami58m_FD_72375 | JGI IMG/M metagenome (GOLD analysis project Ga0082335, IMG submission 72375) | Subsurface groundwater microbial communities from S. Glens Falls, New York, USA - GMW37 contaminated, 5.8 m (SPADES assembly) (version 2) ... | reverse complement strand
ATTGTCGAACCACAGGATCAGCGCGACGAACACGGCCATCGACGAGAGGAAGACGACGGCGAGGTCGAGCAGTCGGCCGTCCGACGATTCCGCGTGCTCCGAGGATCGTCTCCATGACGGCGCTGCCGCCGTTGCGCTGTCCTGAACTCCCACGGGCCGCACCTTCTGCCAGATAAGTCTGGCAGCGCAAGCAAACTGGCGTCGCGGGCCCCCGTCGCGGTTCCGCAGCGCTCCCTGAGGTCCCGCTTGCGAAGGGTAAGCTTGATGTTCCCTATTTGTTCTCTATAATGGAACGCCTGTGGAAAACAAGGAGGGAGCCATGCTCCAGAGTATCCAGGCCACTCCGGCAGCAGGCCCTGGCGTGCCTGCCGGATCCGCGCCCCATCACGATCATCCCGCCGGGCCGCTGGAGGTTCCCGAGGAGCGCGTTCAGGGCGTGGATCGACATCGCCGTTCCGAGGCCGTTCGTGGCCGACGCAGCGCCGCCGTCGGCGATCGAGAGCGCCGGGCGGTGCTCGGCCATCTCGTGCGCCAGGCGCTCGATCGTCTCCACGGGCACGCCCGTCAAGCCTGAGACCTTCTCCGGCGGATAGTCCTTCTCCAGCAGGTCGCGGAATCCGCGGTGCGCGCCCCCCTTCTCGTCCTTCCAGTCCTCGAACCCGAAGGTGTGGTCGCGCACGAACGCCTCGTCGTGGAGCTTGTCCTTCACGAGGACGTGCGCAATCCCGAGCGCGAGCGCGCCGTACGTCGCGGGGTTGATCGGCACCCACTCGTCCGCCTTCGCCGCGGTGACGGCGAAGCGGGGAGACACCTGCACGAACTTCACCCGGTGCCCGGGCGTCCCGCGCCGCATGCCGCTCGACGCACGCATCAGGTGGATGGTCTGGCACCACGACTCGAAGAGGCTCGCGCCGAAGCCGAGGACGTACTGGGTCGCCTTCCAGTCGTAGGCGGGGAGGTCGGGGACGCCGTGCATCCAGTTCATCGCGAGGACCTTCCCCGCCTCGAGCATCGTGGGGGCGCCGAGGTGGTTCGGGCTGCCGTACGCCTGGAGGAAGCGGTCCCAAAGCTGCCGCACCATCCCGCGCGGGTCGCCGTCGAGGACGACGAGCCCCTCGGGGCCCGCCTTCGCCCGCAGGTCGGCGAGGCGCGAGGCGACGTCCTTGATCGCCTCGTCCCACGAGATCTGCCGCCACTTTCCCGACCCTCGCTCCCCTTCGCGACGGAGGGGCCCGTGGATCCGGTCGGGGTGGTAGAGGACCTGGAGCCCCGACTGGCCTTTCGGCCCGAGGCCTCCGCGGTTCACGGGGTGCTCACGGTTCCCGTCGATCTTGATCGCGTGCCCCTCGTAGACGCGCACCCGGATGCCGCACCCCGCCTGGCACTGGCCGCAGGTGGAGGTGACGAAGCGCTCCTCGCCGCGCATCCACCCTTCGGGGACGGCCGCGACGGGCGCGGTCCCCGGGTAGGGGCCGCACCCCGCCAGGGCGCACGCGCCGGCCGCCCCGATGACCTGCAGCACCTGTCGCCGCGTGATGTCCGGCATCGTCCGCTCCTACTTGTGGCAACCGATGCAGTCGGTCGTCGCCTTCATCTTGGTGTGGCAAGCGATGCAGTTGCTCATCGTGTACTCGCGCGCCGACGTCGGGGGCGTCGTTCGCTTCGACATGTCCTCGTGGCACGTCGTGCACGGGAGCTTTGCGTACCGCACGTGGGCGGGATGCGAGAAGTAGACGCTCGGCGCCGTCGTGTGCACCTGCACCCACGGCAGGTCGCGCTTCTGCTCGAGGTACCCCCGCAGCCGCTTCTCCTCGACGCTGTCGGTCCGCGCCTTCTCTGCGTGGCACGAGCCGCACGTCGCCACGCTCGGGATGCGGGCCGTGTTCCCCTTCCACGTCCCCTGGTGGCACATGATGCAGGGGCGCTCCTTCCGCTCGCGGATCGAGGGGTTCTCGAGCACCAGGGTGTGGCATCTCGCACAGTCCGGCTTTTCGGCCGCGAGGTCGTGGCACGAGGCGCAGTTCCCGGAGAGGAACTCGTCCGGCGCCTCCTCGATCTTGTCGAACACACCCGCCTTGATGTGCCGCTCGGTCATCTCCTCCTTGTGCTTCCCCGTGAGGAAGTAGTCGACGTGCACCTTGTGGTTGAACTGGATCGGCTGCTCGGCCTTCACCTCGACCGTGCGCGGGCCGCACCCGACGGCCGCGAACGGCGCGAGGAGGAGGAGCGTCAGCGCCCGGATCGTCCGCGTGCTCATCGACACCCCCGGCTACTTCTTCGCGTCGCCGTTGCCCTTGGCGAGCGCCGCGAGACCCGCGTAGGCCCCGACGTTCATCGACTCCACCATCGTCGAGGGGACCACCATGAGCGTGGTCTTCTCCTTCATCCCCTCGTACAGCAGATTCAGGCTCCGGAGCTGCAGGGCCACGCTGTTCTCCTTGTACTGCTGCGAGGCCTGCGAGAACTTCTGCGAGATCGTCACCTCGGCGTCGGCGAGGATGATCCTCGCCTGCTTCTCCCGCTCGGCCTGCGCCTGGCGCGACATCGCGTCCTCGAGCGCGGGCGGGATGACGACGTCGCGGATCTCGACCGAGTTCACCGAGATGCCCCAGTCGTGGGTCCGCGCGTCGATCAGCTTCTGCAGCTCGACGTCGATCGACTCGCGCCCCATGAGCATCTGCGCGAGGTCGGTCTTCCCGATGATGTCCCGGAGCGCGGTCTGGGCGGCCCAGGCGACCGCCTCGCGATAGTCCTCGACCTTCAGCGCGGCCTTCTCGGCGTCGTTCACGGCCCAGAAGAGGACCGCGTCGACGTTCACGGGGACCGTGTCGGAGGTCAGGGTCTTCTCCGCCGCGAATCCCGTCGTCCGGACCCGGCCGTCGATCCACATCACGACGCGGTCGATGAACGGGAGGACCCAGAAGAGCCCCGGGCCCTTGAGACCCGTGAACTTTCCGAGGCGCAGGACCACGGCCTTTTCCCATTGGTTCGCCACCCGCGGCGCGGTGCCGAGGATCGCGGCGAGGATCACGCCGGCCGCCGCGGCTCCTGCCTGCAGCGGGAGCGGCGCGTTCATGCCGCTCACGAACAGCCCCGCGGCTCCGGCGACCGCGCCGAATACGATCAAGCTGATGATGTTCAGCCCGAACTTCCGGGTCCGGCGGACGAAGGCGTCCATGTCGTTCTCCGTGCTCATGTGTACTCCCTGCCTGGTTGGCGTGACGATCGATGACTACCCTGGGGTCCGATCGGTTGCCCCGAATTCCTGCTCCACCGTGCGTTGCAGCTCGCGGGCCCACAGGGCCTGCATCTGCAGCAGGCGGCGCCCCACCACCTCCGAGATCCGCTTCATGAAGGCGCACCCGATCTTCGGGTCTTTCTCGAAGAGCTGCTCCAGATCCTCGCGCGCGAAGGAGGCGACCTGCGCGGCCTCCGCCGCGCGCCCCGAGAGCGTGAAGCGGTACGGCTTCACCAGGGCGGACCAGCCGAGCGCGCTGCCGGGCCCCTTCGACTCCACGCAGACGTCACGCGCCGCGCCGCGGAGCGTGAGGGGGAAGGTCAGCTCGATCCGCCCCGACATGACGATGAAGAGGCGATCCGCGGCGTCCCCGATGAGGAAGAGGCACTCCCCGGCGCGGTAGCTCTGCGTGCGCGCGATCGCGGCGAGCTGGCCGAGCTGCGGCTCGTCGAGCCCCTGGAGAATCTCTGCGGTGCGAAATGGGTTCGGTCCCACCGGGTTTCCCTCGATGCGGATCACGGCCGCTCCGGTCGTTCGGTGGCGGGTCTGGCGAGGGGCGAGGGGCGAGGGGCGAGGGGAGAAGGGCGATTTCCGTCCTGTAGACGATCGCCCCTCGGCCCTCGCTCCTCCCTACTCATCCTCAACGGGCGACTAGTTCATCTTCGAGGAGCCGCCCGCGACGGAGTAGAGCGTCTCGACGGAGGGCTGCGAGACGAACGCGTCGGCGAGCGCCTGCTCCCGGTCGACGTACCGCTGCACGCGCATGAGGAGCGCGTCGTCGAGCGGCGCCGCGCGCCCATTGAGCCTCGACGGGATCGGCACCGTGGGCCCGCAGGCCAACTCGAACTCCTGGGTCAGCTTCTTCCCCCGCTCCTCCTCCATGGACCGATATCCCATGCCGAGGATCAGGAGGATCGCGCCGAACACGAACACCAGGAAGACCGTCAGGATGATCGTTTCCATCGTTCGACCTCCAACTGCCCTGAATCGAACCACGAGCCGTATGGAGGTGATAGAGCAAGCGCCGTGCCGGAGAGGACGAGCGGATGCGTCTGCGCGCCGGTCCTGGGCTTGCGTTCGATCGGCCAGAACGTCACCGAGTCGCCCATCCCTGACCGCCTGTCAGGGAATCCGGGGGATGCGTGCAACGCTTGAGATGTGAAGCAATTGCGGAGTTGACAGGAAGTCAGGCCTGCCGGTCCTGTCAGAACCGTTCCGGGCCAGCCGGCGCGGGGTCGGCCTCCTCTGGCGCGATCCGAAACAGAGTACGCCCTGTCCCCTGCCGCGCCGAAGCCCCTTGCAACGTACGGGGATGCGCGAGGATCCCTCCCAGATGGCGCCTCTCGGCACAAGACCGCGCGCGCGTCGTGCCGCGGATTTCCATTCCTGCCGGAGGGACGCGTCAACCTTCGCGCCGGCAGCGCGTTGCAGTGCGCGCGACGGAGCGGTTGCGGGGGCCCCGGCACGCTGGTTGCCCCAACCGGCCTCAACGGCTGTGCAGAACGGAGGGTCGAAGGGATGCGCACCACGCAACGTGGAATCATCATCCTGCTCGCGCTGGGCGCGGCGATGTCCGCGGCGCTTGCCCAGGCCGATGCTCGCCCCGGCCTGGGCGGCGGACCCGGACGCCGTGTGGCGGTCGCCGCTCCCGCGAGCGATGCGCTTGCGCGCCTTCCGCTCTACTTCGTCGAGAATGCGGGCCAGGCGGACCCGGACGTCCGCTTCCTCGCCCGCGCCGGCGGCCACGCCTTCCGATTCACCGACCGCGCGATCCAGGTCTCCTCGGCGAACGGGCGCACGCTGCGCGTGCGGTTCGACGGCGCGCGCGAGGGCCTCCGCCCCGTGGGACGCAATCGGCAGCAGGCCCTCTTCCACTACCTCCTCGGGAGCGACTCCGCGCGCTGGACGACCGGCGCGGCGAGCTGCGCCGAGGTGGCCTACGACGGCGTCTATCCCGGCATCGACCTCGTCTATCGTGGCGACGCGCGGCGCGTGAAGTACGAGTTCGTCGTCGCGGCGGGCGGCGATCCGTCGGCCATCCGCCTCGCGTACGAAGGGGTCGAGTCGGTCACGATCGAAGAGGACGGTTCGCTCTCCCTCCGCCTCGGTGACGAGACGCTCCACGAGGAGCGGCCGCTCGTCTTCCAGCGTCGCGACGGGGGCGCGGTCCCCGTCGAGGGGCGCTACCGCGTGGCGCACGAGGGGGACTCGTGGTCCGTCGGATTCGACGTCGGCGCCTACGACCGGCACGAGCAACTCGTGATCGACCCGGTGCTCGCCTACGCGAGCTACCAGGGCGGAAACGGGAACGATTGGGTGTACGGGTGGACGCGCGACGCCGCGGGGAATCTCTACGCGTGCGGGGAGACGCTCTCGACGGACTACCCGACGACCGCGGGCGCGTACCAGACGACACCCAGCACGGTTTGGGACGGCTACCTCTACAAGCTCGACCCGACCGGCCGGACGCTCCTCTTCGGCACCTACCTGGGTGGGACGGGGAACGACGATGCGCTTCTCGGCGTGTGCCTGGACCCGGCGGGAAACCTGTGCCTCACGGGCTGGACGAACTCCACCGATTTCCCCGTCGTGTCGCCGTTCCAGGCGACCTACGGGGGCGGACGCTGGGACGGCTTTGTCGCCAAGCTCACGCCCGATGGGGCGGGGATCGTCTACTCCAGCTATCTCGGCGGAACCGTCGACGACTGGGGGAATGGGCTGGCCGTGGACGCCGCGGGGGACCTCTACGTCAACGGCAACACGAACTCGGCGGACTTTCCGACGGTGACGCCGATGTCGGCGTACGCCGCCGGCTGGGACTGCTTCGTCACGAAGGTGTCGTCGGCCGGCCCGGCGATCGCCTGGTCCACCTTTGTCGGCGGAACGGGGGACGAATACAGTTGGGGCCGGTGCATCCAGGTGGACTCGGTCCGCTGCGCGTACGTGACGTTCTACACGGCGTCTACGGACTTCCCGACGAGGAGTGCGATCCAGGGCGCGAATGCGGGCGGGTTCGACGGCGTGGTGGCGCGGATCAATGCCTCGGGGACGGGGCTCGCGTTCTCGACGTACCTGGGAGGGACGTTGGACGACTTCCTCCTCAGCCTCGCGATCGACGAGGCGGGCAACATCTACGTCGCGGGGCAGACCTATTCCACCGACTTCCCGACGATGGCCCCCATCCAGGCCGCAAACGCGGGACTCTCCGACGGCCTCGTGGCGAAGCTCGCCCCGAATGGCGCGTCCCTCCTGTTCTCGACGTTCCTCGGAGGGAGCGGCAACGACGGAGCGCAAGACCTCGTCCTCGACCTGTATGGGAACCTCCACATCGCAGGGTACACGCAGTCGGCGGATTTCCCGACGCGGTTCCCGTCCCAGGCGGCGCTGGGCGGCGGGTGGGACGCCTTCGTGACGCGCATGGACCCCCGCGGCAGGCGGATCCTCTCTTCGACCTACGTCGGCGGGTCGGCCGACGAGTACGGGGAGTTCGTCCTCGGCGGGCCGTCCGGGGAGAGCTGGCTGATCGGCGACACGACCTCGGTCAATTTTCCCACCGTGAACCCGCGCCAGGCGGCGTCCGGGGGGTCCTGGGACTCGTTCGTCGCGAGGCTCGCGCCGGCGGCGCCGGAGCTGGCGGCGGAGGTGGTCGTGGGCCAGAACGCCTGGTCCGGGGGAGGATACTGCGAGATTGCGCGGGACGGCCTCTCTGCGAACGCGCACGAGGGGTGGGTGCGCCTGGCGAACGCGCCGTACAACGCGGCGAACGGGGAGACGCACGTCGCGTGCGGGGACGTCGACCGGGACGGGTGGGACGAGATGGTCGTGGGCTTCGGGACCTACCCCGCGAGCGGCGGCTGGATGGCGGTCTTCGACGACCGCGCGGCGGGGTACGCCCTCATCGCCTGGATCCGCGTTCCTTGGAGCCAGTACGACGCCGCGAACGGGGCCGTGTGGCCCGCGTGCGGCGACCTGGATGGAGACGGGGCGGACGAAATCGTCGCGGGGCTGGGGACATACCGACCGACGGGAGGGAACCTCGTCGTGTTCGACGACGCGCGCCACTCCTACGCCTTCCGCCGCTTCATCCAGCTCCAGTGGAATGCGTACAACGCCGCCAACGGGGAGACACGCCCCGCCTGCGGCGACGTGGACGGAGATGGCCGGGCCGAGATCGTTGTCGGGACGGGGAGCTACCCGGCCGCGGGCGGCTGGTGCGCCGTGTTCGAGGACGAGGCGACGGCGAACGCCTTCTCGCGCTGGGTGCGACTCTCGCTGCCGGCCTACGACGCGGCGGACGGGCAAGTCTGGCCGGCCTGCGGCGATGTCGACGGGGACGGCCGCGCCGAGGTGCTGCTTGGAACGGGGCCGTACCGGGCGAATGGCGGGTGGGTCCAGGTGCGCGACGACGCGACGACGGGATACGCGGCCTCGGCGTGGCTGCGCGTCCAATGGACCCCCTACAACGCGGCCGTGGGCGAAGCGCGGCCGGCCTGCGGGGACCTGGACGGGGACGGCCGCGACGAGGTCCTCCTCGGCCTCGGCCCCTATCCCGCGGCGGGGGGGTACACGATGATCGCGGACGACCAGGCGGGCGGCTTCTCCACCCTCCGCTGGATTCGCATGCCGTGGGTCGGGTACGACTCCGCAGTCGGCGCGACGCGGCCGGCGGCCGGAAATCTCGGGGACTAGGTAGGCTCCAGGAAGTTTTCCGGGATGCGCCCAGTTTGCTCATCCGCGCGCTAATGGAGTAGCGCGCGCAAGCGCGCTGTGGACTGACGCCCGCGAGGGCGTCAGGACATGGTCTGACAGCCTTGCGGCTGTCAGTCCACCGCGCCCTTGCGGGCGCTACTCCAAGAGCGCTCCTGGAGTCGCGCCGGCAACGCTGTCAGGGCCGATCCGGGACGACCGGCGTGGGGTCGGCCTCCTCGCCGTACTTCTTGAGGAGGCGGTAGAGGTTCCGCTCGCTCACCTGCAGCGTCCGGGCGGCCTGCGCGCGGTTCCCGCCCGCCTCCTCCATCGCCGCGAGGATGTGCCGCCTCTGCATCTCGCGAAGCGGGAGGGTCCGGTCGGGGGCCGGTCGCCCCTCGGGCCAGGCGCCCCCCGCGCGGATCGCCGGCGGCAGCGCCCCGAGCGGGATCACGTTCGTGTCCGACATCACGAGGACCTGCTCCAGCACGTGCGTCAGCTCCCGCACGTTCCCCGGCCAGGCGTACCGCGTCAGCGCCGCTACCGCCTCCGGGCTGAAGCGGCGCGACAGCGAGAGGCGGAGGTTGAGCCGCTTCGTGAAGTGCTCCACCAGCGTCAGGGTGTCCTCGGGCCTCTCCCGCAGCGGCGGGACCTGGACGGTCAGCGTCGAGAGGCGGAAGTAGAGGTCCTCGCGGAAGTGCCCGCGCTTGATCGCCTCCTTCAGGTCGCGGTTCGTCGCGGAGACCACGCGCACGTCGACCGCGATCTCCTTCGTCCCCCCGAGGCGGCGGAAGCGGCTCGTCTCCAGGACCCGCAGGAGCTTCGCCTGCACCTCCAGGCTCGTCTCGCCAATCTCGTCGAGGAAGATCGTCCCGCCCGTCGCCACCTCGAACAGGCCGTGCTTCTGCCGCACCGCGCCGGTGAAGGCCCCCTTCTCGTGCCCGAATAGCTCGCTCTGGAGGAGGTGCTCCTGCAGCGTGGCGCAGTCCACGACGACGAACGGCCGGTCCTTCCGCGGGCTCTGCGCGTGCAGGAGCCGCGCGACCATCTCCTTGCCGACCCCCGTCTCCCCGAGGACGAGCGTCGTGCTGTCGGTCGGGCCGATGCGTGCGATCGCGTGGCGGACCGCGGCGAAGGCGGAGCTCGTCCCGACGAACTCGATCCCCGCGTCGGACGGCGTGAACCCGTCCTCCAGCACGCGGCCGCGCTCCACGAGGCGGAGGTGCTCGTGCGTCCGCTGGACGGCGACCTCCAGCTTGTCGAACGGGCAGGGCTTCTCGAGGTAGTCGTACGCCCCGAGGCGGATCGCCGCAACCGCCGTGTCGATCGTCCCGTGGCCGGTGAGGAGGACGACGCCGGCCCGCACCTCCCGCTCGCGCAGCCGCTTCAGGACCTCGATCCCGTCGAGGTCGGGGAGGCGCATGTCGAGGAGGATGACGTCCGCCTCCTGCTCGAAGGCCCGCTCGAGCGCGCGCTGCCCCGTCGCGACCGCGTCGACCGCGTAGCCGCGGCGCGCGAGCTCCGCCGACATCACCTCGCGAAACGTGTCGTCGTCGTCGACGAGCAGGATTCGCGTTCCGTTGCCGCTGCGGCTCATCGGGACACCTCCGCCGTGTGCGGGAAGATGACCTCGAACGTCGTCCCGACCCCGGCCTCGCTCTCGAGGAGCGAGACGTCGCCGCCGAACCGCCTCATGAGGCTGCGCGAGAGGAAGAGGCCGAGCCCCGTCCCCTGCGGCTTCCGGCTGCGGAACGGCTCGAACAGGTGGCGTCGGTCCGCGAGCGCGATCCCGCACCCCGTGTCGCGGATCCGGATCCGCACGTCGGGCCCGGCGCAGAGCGTCACGACGACCTCGCCTCCCTGGCCGTCGATCGACTGCAGCGCGTTCACGAGGAGGTTGAGGACGACGTGCTGCACGACCTCCGTGTTCGCCGTGACGGAGGGGACCAGCTCGTCCCCCTCCACCCGGATCGCGACCTTCTTCTCCCGCGCGGTCGCGCCGACGAGGGAGACGACCGACTCGACGACCTTTCGCAACTCGACCGGCTCGATCGACGGGGGGATCCCGCGCGCGAAACGGAGGAACTGGTCGGTGATCCGCCGGCAGCGGAGGATCTCCTTGCGCACGATGTCCGCGCTGTGGCGGATCGCCGGGAGCGTCTCTGCGGGCGTGTCCGCGGGGGAGTCGATGCGGTCGAGGATCCCCTCCGCGCAGGCGAGCACCGAGGCGAGCGGCGTGTTCATCTCGTGCGAGAATCCGGACGCGAGCGTCCCGAGCGAGACGAGCCGCTCGATCTCGGCGAGGTGGGTCTCCTCGCGGACCCGTTCGGGGG
>Ga0082335_1009694_pt1 | contig 10258 bp, 9 predicted proteins | sample Subgrocontami58m_FD_72375 | JGI IMG/M metagenome (GOLD analysis project Ga0082335, IMG submission 72375) | Subsurface groundwater microbial communities from S. Glens Falls, New York, USA - GMW37 contaminated, 5.8 m (SPADES assembly) (version 2) ... | reverse complement strand
GCGACGCTGAACAAGGGGCTCACCATCCGGCCGATCCGCACGATGATGAACCACAACAGCACCGAAGTGTTCTTCGACAACATGGAAGTGCCGGCCGAGAACCTGATCGGCGAGGAGGGGCAGGGCTTCCGCTACATCCTGAGCGGCATGAACGCCGAGCGCGTGCTCATCGCGTCGGAATGCATCGGCGATGGGCGCTGGTTCATCGAAAAGGCCGTGAACTATGCCAAGGAGCGCAAACTGTTTGGCCGGCCGATCGGCCAAAATCAGGGCGTGCAATATCCCATCGCGCGCGCCTACACGCAGATCGAGGCGGCAGACCTGATGGTGCGAAAGGCGGCCAGCCTGTACGAGGCCGGCATCAATGCCGGCGCCGAAGCCAACATGGCCAAGATGCTGGCCTCCGAGGCGTCGTGGGCGTGCGCCGAGATGTGCGTGCAGACGCATGGCGGCTTCGGCTTCGCCGAGGAGTACGACATCGAGCGCAAGTTCCGCGAAGCGCGGCTCTACACAGTGGCGCCGATCTCGACCAACATGATCCTGAACTACGTCGCAGAGCACATCCTCGGGCTGCCGCGCTCCTACTAGAGGAGGGTGCTTGCACTGCAAGCATTTGTTCACGTGAATGTGATGAGCAGGTTCAGCAGAAAAATGCTATTGCTTCCGGCAGGCTGGCGGTTGGACCGCGCCAGTTCTCCTACATAAGCATGACCCGCCCGCGCACGCCGCGGGTTGACGCGTATGCGAGGGTGGAGCTTGCCACGGATGGTACGTCACGCCAGGCCGTCTGAGTCCGGATTTGAGCCCGTCCCTTACCGAAGGCCGAACAAGGTCGGAACGGACACATCGCGCTACCTGTCACAGGGTGCGCCGGGCTTGTGACACAAGAAGAAGAAACGACGCCTAAAAAGCCCGTAAAACCGGGCTCGGCCCGGACTCCGGGCGTGTGCGTGTCACAACATTTGTCTCAACTTGGTGTGACACATTGGGTTGTGACACGCGATCAGGACAACGGCTCCCCGGCGTGCGGGGTGCCGAAATCGCAGGGGTGGATATCGGCGCGGACTTGGCGTGCATCTGGGACGTCAGTTGAAGAGGTAGGCCTTTCCGGCGGCGATCACCGTCATGATCGCGGCGTGGCCGACCATCAGCAGGAAGACCGTCCAGACGGCTGTCACCGCCGTGAGCAGCCAACCGAGCATGGCCATCATGCCGTCGTCCTCGATCAGGGCGAAGCAGAAGAACAGGATCGCCCAGGCGGGGAACAGGTTGTCGAATGGAATCGGCAATGCCAGCAGCAGGATGTCGGCCGACCAGGCGAGCAGCAGCATGTGCCGCGGCATCCCGTTCACCCACGCTTCGTGCCGGGCATGCACGGTGTCTTCGAGCCATCTGATGGCGCGACGGGCGCGGGCGAGGAAGGTCTGGAGCTTGCCGCGCGACAGGCCGCGACGGCCGATTGCCCTCGGCAATGAAGGTACCGGCCGGCCGGCGAAGAACTGGGCGAGCAGGAACAGCATCGGCACACCCGTTATCGTCGACAGCCAGGGGATGCCGGTGGGAATGCAGTTCGGGACATTGAGGGCCAGGATGGCGAAGGCATAGGAGCGGCCCTGCAGGCCGACCAGGAATTCGTCGAGCGTCAGGATCGACTCGCGCGCGCCGGCGAACATTCCGTCGAGCGCATCGTAGAGTCCGAAGTTGTCCTTCATTCCCCCGCTCGCGCCAGAAGGCGGCGCGCCAGAACGAGATGCGGCCGGTCGAGCATCTTGCCGTCGAGGGTGAGAACGCCCGACGTCGGGTTGTTCTCGAACGTGGCGACGATGCGCTTGGCCCAATCGATCTCCCCGGCGCTTGGCGTGAAGACCTCGTGGATGATGGCGACCTGGTCGGGATGGATGGCGATCTTGCCGCCATAGCCCATGCGCCGGGCATCGTGCGCTTCAGCGCGCAGGCCGTCGACGTTCTTGATGTCGGGATAGACCGTGTCGTAGGCGGTGACGCCGGCGGCCACCGACGCCATCAGGTTGGCGGTGCGGGCGAACTTGAAGGTGTCGTCGTAGACGCCAGGCGCCGGGCCCTTGGCCAGCGCGCCGAGGTCGGCCATCAGATCCTCGCCGCCCCAGGAATGGCCCATCAATCGAGCATGCTTTGCCGGTGCGGCGATGAGCGCGAGCACGGCGGCGGCGCTTTCGGTCGCAATGGTCAGGATCCGGGTCCTTCCTGCTTCGATGCCTTCGCGCGCTTCGAAAGCGTCGAGATAGTTGGCCAACAGGTCCAGGTTGGCCTGGCCGACGCATTTCGGAAACACGATGCCGTCGGGTTTGCCCCGCATGACGACGGCGAGGTCGCCCAGCGTGAGGCCGGTATCCAGGGCATTCACACGCACATAGAGCTTGGGGCCGGCGCGGCTGGCGCTCCGCAGGTAGGCCAGCGCCATCTCGCGGGCGATCGGCTTTCGATCGGCGGCGACCGAATCTTCCAGGTCGAGGATGAGGCCGTCCGGGCCGGAAGCGGGGCCCTTGGCGAGCTTCCGCTCCGAATCGGCGGGAACGAACAGGAATGAACGCATAGGTCTACCTCAGCCCTTCGGCTTCTTGTGCATCAGCGCCTGCCGCGTGCATTCGGCGACGACCTCGCCGCGCTGGTTGATCGCCGTGTGGGCGAACTCGACGATGCCTGTTTGAGGACGCGACTTGCTCTCGCGCAGGCTCAGCACCTTGCTGCGCACGTGCAGCGTATCGCCGTGGAAGACCGGCTTGGGGAAGCGCACGTCGGTCATGCCGAGGTTGGCGACGGTCGTGCCCAGGGTCGTGTCGTTGACGGTGATGCCGATCATCAGCCCGAGGGTGAACAGGCTGTTCACGATGCGCTGCCCGAACTCGGTCTTGGAGGCGAATTCCTCGTCGATATGCAGTGGCTGCACGTTCATGGTGAGCGAGCTGTAGAGCACGTTGTCCATTTCCGTGACGGTGCGCGTCCACGGGTGCTCGAACACCTGACCCACGGTGAATTCTTCGAAATACAGTCCAGCCATCTTTCTCCCCTGAATTCCTCCACCCGAAAGTCCGGCTTTCTAGCATGGATGGACGTTGGCCGGGCCGCCATCGTATCAATGCCGCCACAGGACGAAACACCGACATTTGGGAATGGAACCGACATGCGGGCGATGATGAGCGAGACTCCGGGCGGACCGGAAAGCCTGAAGCTGATGGAGCTGCCGTCCAAGCCGCTGGGCAAGGGCCAGGTGCGCGTCGCGGTGCGGGCGGCGGGCGTCAACTTCCCCGACACGCTGATCATCCAGGACAAGTATCAGTTCAAGCCGCCGCGCCCGTTCGCGCCGGGCCACGAGATCGCCGGCGACATCACCGAGGTCGGCGAGGATGCCGGCAGCTACAAGGTCGGCGACCGGGTGATCGGCATGGTCGGTCACGGCGGTTATGCGACCGAGGCCGTCGTCGATCTCGGCAGCCTGCTGCCGATGCCGAAGAACATGAGCTACGACGACGGTGCCGCCTTCACCATGACCTACGGCACGTCCTACTACGCGCTGAAACAGCGCAGCAGCTACAAGCCAGGCGAGACGCTGCTGGTCACCGGCGCGTCCGGCGGCGTCGGCCTTACCGCGGTCGAGCTCGGGGCCTTGATGGGGCTGAAGGTGATCGCCGCCGTCGGCTCCGACGAGAAGATGGAGGTCTGCCGGAAGTACGGCGCCACGATGTTCGTGAACTACGCCAAGGAGAAGATGCGCGACAAGGTCAAGGAGCTGACCGGCGGCAACGGCGCGGACATCATCTATGACGCCGTTGGCGGCGATGCTTTCGACGAGTCGATCCGCTGCATCGCCTGGTATGGACGGCTGCTGGTGGTGGGCTTTGCGGCCGGCCGCATTCCGTCGCTGCCGGCCAATCTTGCGCTGCTGAAGAGCTGCGACGTGCGCGGCGTGTTCTACGGCGCCTGGCGCGGGCGCGAACCCGTGGAGGCACGAAAGAACTTCGATGAGCTGCTGGCCTGGTACGCCGAGGGCAAGCTCAAGCCGCATATCTCCATGCGCTTTCCGCTGGAGAAGAGCGCCGAGGCGATGAATGCGCTCCTGTCGCGCAAGGCGACGGGCAAGGTCGTTCTGACCGTGGCGTGAGGCGCGAGAAGGGGCACGCGATGAGCAGGGCGGTCATCGGTCGGCGAGGCTTTGCGGCGGCGCTCGGGACCTCCGTCCTTCCGCTGGGCGCCCGGGCCGACGATTCCCGGGCCGACGATTTCCCCCAGAAGCCGGTGACGCTCGTGGTGCCGTTCGTGCCTGGCGGCTCGATCGATATCCTGGCGCGACTCGTGGCCCGGCACGCCGGCATCGCCCTCGGCCAGACGGTCGTGGTCGACAATCGCGGCGGTGCCGCCGGCTTGATCGGCGCGGCATCGGTCGCCAAGTCGGCGCCTGACGGCTACACGCTCCTGATGGCCTCGGCGGCTCAGGTGACCATTCCGCCCTGGATCAACCACTCGCTCAATTTCGATCCGCCACGGGATCTCGCTCCGATTGCCCATCTGGCCGATACGCCGATGGTGCTGATCGTCGCTGCGAACTCGAGGATACGAAGCGTCGGCGATTTCGTCACTGAGGTGCGCGCCCACCGTGGTGGCCTCAATTACGCCTCGACCGGAGTCGGTTCGATCTCGCACCTGGTGATGGAGACGCTGAAGCTCGCCGCCGATATCGATGTCGTGCACGTGCCCTACCGTGGCGCGGCGCCGGCTCTGAACGACCTGCAGGCAGGCCAGGTTCAGGCCATGTTCACCAGCACCGCTTCGGCCGCGCCGCTGGTGACGTCGGGGAAACTGCGACCGCTTGCCGTCACCACACCCACCCGCTCGGCGCTTTTGCCTGACGTGCCGACCATGGCGGAGGCAGGCTGGCCGACGGCCGAAGTCGTCGTGTGGGCAGGCGTCATGGCGCCGGCAAACGTTTCACGAGGGGTGGTGCGGCGATTGGAGCGCGCCTTCGTCGAAACCGTGCTCATTCCCGACGTCCGCGACCGGCTGGTCGCGCTCGGCACCGATCCGGTTGGACGTGGCGCCGAGGCCTTCGGCGAAGTGCTGGAAAAGGATCTGGCGCTGTGGCAACGCGTGGCGCTCGCCTCGGGCGTCAAGGTCGAATGAGGGAGAATGCCGTGGGCCGCCTGACGGGCAAGATCGCGATCGTGACAGGGGCCGCCTCCGGCATCGGCGCGGCGTCGGCCAAGCTGTTTGCGGATGAAGGCGCCCGGGTGCTGGCGGTCGACCGGCCGGAGTCGGCGATCGACTCGGTTCATGCCGGCAACGCAGCAATTGCTCCATTCGCCGCGGACATCACCGGCGACAACGCGCCCAAGAACATCATTGCCGAGGCGCTCGCGAAATTCGGCGCGCTCGATATCCTGTTCAACAATGCCGGCGTAAGCGGCCGCGCCTTCGTCGAGGAGATGACCGACGAGCACTGGGATCGGGTCAACGGCGTCAACCTGCGGGCGATGTTCCGGATCTGCCGCGAAGCCATTCCGGCCCTGAAGGCTAGGGCGCGGGAGAAGGGACGGGCGCGCATCGTCAACACCGCCTCGGTGATGGCTTTCGACACCGATTTCGGCCTGGCGGCCTACTGCGCTTCCAAGGCCGGGGTCGGCGGACTTACGCGCACGCTGGCGCTGGAACTCGGCAAGTTCAACATCACCGCCAACTACGTCTGCCCGGGCGCGATCTACAGCGGCATGACGCGGACCAATTTCGACAATCCCGAGATCCGGGCGGTATGGGAAAAGAAAGCGGCGCTGCGCCGCCTGGGCCAGCCGATCGACATCGCGCGCGGTGCGCTTCTGCTGGCGTCCGACGATGCCGACTTCATCACCGGCCACGAATTGGTGGTCGATGGTGGGCTGACCCTCCGTACCTAGGCTTTCCCGTGAGTGACACCCAAATGAGTAATGTCCATTCCTTCGCCGCCGACTATAGCGAGGCGCGCGACAAGTTCCTGGCCGCGGCGCGACTCGCCGGTGCGACGACCTTCCGATACGACAATCCGACCAAGGGACCGCGCGGGGAGGCGCTGTCGACCGACGTCGCCCGGGTGGGGCCGGACGACGCATCGAAGATCGTGGTGACGATTTCCAGCACCCATGGCGTCGAAGGCTATTGCGGTTCGGGTTTCCAGGTCGATTGGCTGGCCACGGTCGGCATGGCCGGCCTGCCGGCGGACACGGCAGCGGTGTTCGTCCATGCCATCAACCCCTATGGCTTTGCCTGGACGCGGCGCGTGACCGAGGAAGGCAACGACCTCAATCGCAACTATGTCGACCATTCCAAACCCTATCCAGTGAACGAGGGCTATCTCGAGATTGCCGATTTCCTGATACCGGCAGACCTGAGCGAGGCCGGGACGAGGGGCGCGGAGTTCAAGCTCGCGGCCTATCGCAAGAAGGTGGGTGACATCGCCTACTTCCGCGCCGTGTCCGGCGGCCAATACAGCCATCCCGATGGCATGTTTTACGGCGGCGGCGGGCCGGCGTGGTCCAATCGCACCCTGCATGCCATCACCGACAAGTTTCTGAAGGGCCGCAGCGATGTGGCCGTGATCGACTTCCATACCGGCCTCGGCCCCTACGGCTACGGCGAGCCGATCACGCACTACGAAATCGACACGCCGGCTTCGCGCCGGGTGCGCGCCTTCTGGGGCGAATCGGGGACGGAATCCAAGCGTGGCCAGACGGCCTCGCAGGCGCGCGACGGACTGGGACACTACGGCCTCAACAGAGTTCTGCTCGAGCCCGAGACCCGGCTCACCATGTGTACGCTGGAGTATGGCACCTTCGACCGCGAAAGCGGCCAAAAGGCCTTCCGGGCCGACCATTGGCTGCACAAGTACGGCGACCCCCTGGGCAAGGAGGCCGGTCCGATCCGGGCCGCCATGCGCCGACAATTCTATCCCGACACCGACGATTGGAAGGAAGCGGTCCTGTTCCGCGGCCATCAGATCACCCGGCAGGCGATTTCCGGGATTCAGCGCAGGATTCCCTAGGAGCGCCGGAGCGGCGCTGGGGACAATCGCCTTTGAAAAGCCATTCGCGCCGCAACCGATCCTGCTAAAACACCCCCATGCGAACTGTGATTGCGCTGATCGCCTTTGCGGGCGTGGCGGCGCTCAATCTTTTGTGGTGGTGGTTGCCGAACAGGCCGGCGGACATTGCCGGCTGGACGGCGGAGCCGCTGCAAAGCGTGTCGTTCGCACCCTATCGCCCTGGACAGAGCCCGCTCACCCGGACCTTTCCGACGCCCGAGCAGATCGATGAGGATCTCAAGCGGATCCAGGGCAAGGTCCGCGCGGTGAGGACCTATTCGGCCGGCGAGAACCTCGAGGCCGTCCCGCAGCGCGCGGGCAAGTACGGGCTGAAGGTCTGGCACGGTGCGTGGCTAAACAACAACGAGAAGGAAAACCTCGAGCAGATCAATCTGCTGATCGATCACGCCAACAAGTACAAGGACACGATCGAGCGGGTGATCGTCGGCAACGAGGTGCTGCTGCGCAAGGACCTGACGGCAAACGAACTGCGCCGCTACATTCGCCAGGTGAAGCAGCGCGTGTCACAGCCGGTCACCTATGCCGATGTCTGGGAATTCTGGCTGAGAAACCCGTCGCTCGCCGACGAGGTCGACTTCATCACCATTCACATCCTGCCGTACTGGGAGGACGAGCCGATCGGCGTCGACCGCCGCGAGCCCGACGGCACGCTCAGCATCGAGAAACACCTGATCGATATCTACAAGAAGGTGCAGGCGCGCTTCCCCGGCAAGAAGATCGTGATCGGCGAGACCGGCTGGCCGAGCGACGGGCGCATGCGCTCGGATGCGCGGCCCGGGCGCGTCGAGCAAGTGAAGTACTTTTCGATCTTCCGGTCCGCCGCCGAACGCGAGAAATTCGACTACAACGTCATCGAAGCCTTCGACCAGTATTGGAAGGCGCGCCAGGAAGGAACGGTTGGAGCGGCCTGGGGGCTGCTCGATGCGCAGCGGCGCGACAAGTTCGAACTCGGCAAGCCCGTGGTGGCGGAGCCCCATTGGCGGACGCTGTTCGTGCTCTCGACGATGACTTCAGGCTTGCTCCTGCTCGGCTTCGTGAGCCAGCGCCGAAAGATGACGCGCAAAGCCGTCCTTCTCTTCGCCTTCTTCGCCCAGCTGGTGGCGACCTGTTACATACAGGCAACGTGGATCGACCTTTCGCGCAACTTCTACTTCGAGCGCATGCTGGGCGTGGTGTTCTGGGCGGCTCTGCTGGCCTTGTTCAGCTACGCCCTGCTGCGCGGCATCGCCGACAGTCTCACTGGCCGGATGGCGGATCCCTCGCTTTACGGCGCCCGGGTTCGTGAAGCGTGGCGGGCGTGGCGGGAGCTGCCGCGTCACCGCATCTGGCGGCGCGCCGACCTCATGGCGCAGCTGCTCTACTTGGCCCTGACGGTACTCTGCATCTTCTATCTCATCGTCATCAGCATCGACTGGTACGACGGCACGATCCGGATCGGCGACTGGTTCCGCCAGATCGCCATCGACGGGCGTTACCGGGACTTTCCGATCTGGAGTTTCGTCATTCCGAGCGTCGTGCTCATGGCGTGGAAGGTGCTGACCGTCCTGCGCAAGGACCCGGTGTCGCGCGCCGACCGGATGGCCAAGGCGCTGTCGTTCGGCCGGCTGCTGGGCTACGACGGCAGCAAGGGATTCGTGCGCATGGATCGCACCTTCAGCCGAGTCAGACCCGTTCTGCCGGAGATCGCTCTGGCGGGACTGCTGCTCTTCTGGGCGGCGGTCATGCTGGTGACCGAGGGCGCCGTCAAGCTGAATGATGGCGGGGCGGGGGGCTTCGTCTCGGCGGACGGCGGCCGCTGGGTCATCAGGACGCTGTTCTGGAACACCCAGGCCAACTGGTTCGCCTTCGTCGCCTTCCTCATGGCCGTGCCCTACCTGGCGACAATCTACGTCTCGATACGCGAACCACTGGCAGAACCGCCGCCGGACTCCTATACCAACAAATGGTAGGCGTTCAGCCGGGAGTTACGACATGGAAATCAAGGGCGAATACAGGATCGCCGCGGCGCGCGAGAAGGTCTTCGCGGCGCTCAACGATGCCGCCATACTGCAGGCGTGCATCCCGGGCTGCGAGTCCCTGGAAAAGTCTTCCGACACGGAGATGAAGGCAAAGGTGCGCATGCGCATCGGGCCGGTCAGCGCCAGCTTCACTGGCAAGGTCACTCTGTCGGACCTCGATCCACCCAACGGCTACAAGATCTCGGGCGAGGGCCAGGGCGGGGCGGCAGGGTTCGCCAAGGGCGGCGCGGTCGTCACCCTACGGGAGGATGGCGCGGAAACGGTCCTGAATTACAGCGTCGATGCCCAGGTGGGCGGCAAGATCGCCCAGGTGGGCGCGCGTCTGATCGATGGCACCGCTCGCAAGCTGGCGGACGAGTTTTTCAGCAAGTTCGCCGCCATGGTGGGGGCGCCGCCCCCGGGCGAGGCCACCGCGGCGGTCGCGGCACCGGCGCCGGCGGCTGCCCCGGCGGCTTCCGCTGCAGCGCAGCGAGGCTATAGGCACTGGATCGTCATCGGCGTCGGCGCCGTGGTCCTGGTCCTGGTATTCCTTGCGAGTCGTTAGAGCCGGAGCGCGGATCGGTTGTCATCCGCAATTCGCTTGACCGCCGCCAGAGCGGCTTGCGACAGTCAAATCAACGTCCAGCCGATGCGCGCGATCGCGGTCGCACTGAACCAATAGGTAAGGGAGAAGAGTAATGACCATTTCCGTCGCCATGACCGTCAACGGCAAAGCCGTCTCGGGCAAGGTCGAGGCGCGCACGCTGTTGGTTCAGTTCCTGCGCGAGCACCTCGGCATGACAGGCACCCACGTCGGCTGTGATACCAGCCAGTGCGGCGCCTGCGTCGTCCACGTCGACGGCAAGTCGGTGAAGTCCTGCACGATCCTGGCTGTCCAGGCCGAAGGCGCGAAAGTCCTCACGATCGAAGGCCTGGCAGAGAGTGCGGACAAGCTTCATCCGATGCAGGAAGCCTTCCGCGAAAACCATGCCCTGCAGTGCGGCTTCTGCACCCCGGGCATGGTGATGAGCGCCATCGACATGGTGAAGCGCCACAACTACCAGCTCGACGAGGCGACCGTGCGCCGCGAACTCGAGGGCAACCTGTGCCGCTGCACCGGCTACCACAACATCGTGAAGGCAATTCTGGCCGCCGCACC
>Ga0082335_1009691_pt1 | contig 10262 bp, 7 predicted proteins | sample Subgrocontami58m_FD_72375 | JGI IMG/M metagenome (GOLD analysis project Ga0082335, IMG submission 72375) | Subsurface groundwater microbial communities from S. Glens Falls, New York, USA - GMW37 contaminated, 5.8 m (SPADES assembly) (version 2) ... | reverse complement strand
CATACAAGGCTTAGCCTTTAGCCGAGTCAGCACAAGATGACGATGGCGTGTGATTACGGGGCGGGGTAAATGCGGCGTTTGTCTGACGAAAGTTAATGGTCTTATCTGGGGAGACCTCGAACACACGGAACGGGGCCAGGTCTTGCTTCTTGATGTTGCAGCCTGGTAGGTTGGGTTCCGTTCCTCAACCCAACCTCACCCATATCCCATAATATTAGTAGTTTTGATCTATTCAAGGACATATTAATTTTACATTTGGAAAACATGATCTATACATGGAATCATCTCTCGTCATTAGGTCTAAATAAAGTACCGCAGATTGGGCTCATATATAAAAATCCGGCAACGGAGTTCTTCTGATCCCCTTTTGTTTTTTGTATTTAAGAAAAACCTTTCCGGCTAAAAACAGCGCTTCTTTTGGAATTTCCAACATCTGAAATCCGGCTTTAGCTATAGAAGATTCCAAATCCTCAATTTTATAAAACCGATGGAGACTTCGGAATAGATTATGGAATTAATATACAGAGGCGTGCGTTGACTATGTTTTTCCAATGTGGCTTCCGACCAATCAGCCCAAGCAGGATCATTCAAAAAAATATCCAAAATAACATTCGAATCGACCAAAACCCCCTTCATTTTTCGCCTCTTGTTAAGGCCATGATTTCATCTGTTGTCATTTTTACGGTTGCGATACCCCTTAATCGTCGATATTTTCGGGTTTTGCTGCTCGCATCCCCTTTTTTTACTAAATAGACACGGCCATTTTCTTCAACAAAATCAACCTCCACGGCAGGGCTTATCCCTAATTTTTCACGAATGGGTTGAGGAATGGTTACTTGTCCTTTGGTTGTGATGCGCATGATTTACCTCCACTATGATATAATACCGATAATAGTAATACCATAAGGTGGATTTATGAACAAAACAAAAATAGCAATCACGTTGGATCATCGTACCGTTAAGTGCATAGACAGGCTCGTACGGGAAGGGGTCTTTCCGAGCCGAAGTCTATAAACATATCGCTCCTAACGGAGCTTTTCACGGTATTTTTTTCAAAAAACTAAATTGTTACAAACCTCTTAACTTGTAGCGACACTCCTTTATTTCTGTATAGGTGGTATATCAAGCCGGAAGTAAATCCATTTTGCTCCATTGTCCGATGGGAAAACCACATCTAGAACATTACTTAAAGGTATTCCTGTGCGTGGAACTGATATGCCAAATCCAGAGTATTCCACCTGATAGCCGCCCAGGTCCAGCATAATCGGCTTTCGCAGATTGACACCATCATTTCCTGCCCGATACAACCGCCCTGATGAAGTAAGAAGGTAAAAATCTCCCTGGTCATCCTGGAATATACGGCTGTACTCACCGGCTTTTTTAGGAATCCGCACATCATACAAAAGGCCTCCAGTGGGTGAAACTACCCTATGGCGATATTGCCGCTTGCCCCCGGTACTTGCACCCTCACGTGTGTACAGAATATGCATTTGCCCTTTGGTATCAATATAAGCATCAGTCTGAGCATTCAAGTATGGCTCAGGAAACTGTGTTGTCGGTACTTCTTCCAAAAATGTCAGTTCCTGTATTGGCGTTGTGCTCATATCATCTGAGCGCCAGTAACGGAAGGCATTAAATACATAATCAAACGCACCTTCCGGTTTTGTATATCCCAGAGTTTCCCATAATACGTCTCTGGTCGCAACAAGTGAAAGGCCGCGGTCTGGACGGGGAAACATATAGGTGTAAGTGTATCGATAATCAATTTCAGTAGTGCCGCTTATCCATTGCGTTTCTGCTGGCAAGTAACAAGCCCAGCGAAACTCACCGGGTTGTTCACCCCCGCTTGAGAGGACACACAGGTTCCCCAGATGGTCAATCCCGGCAGAGTTGTAAGGCCAAAAACCACTGGCAACACCAGGAATTGAACTCGACTGCATGGTTATTGTACCATTTGAAGGTTTTCCAGACCATATTGTTCCCGTCCCATTAGGCCAACCAATAATATTGAGTGTCCCATCAGGCGAAGCCAGTAAATTCACAGGTTCGCGTCCGGCTCCCCCTTGCGCTATCACAGGCCATGTACCGTTATCCTTACGCCATGCCAGACGCCATTCCCGACTCGTATAACCATCGCCGGGAACTGTATATGCAGTAAAAACCCCATCCTGGGTACGGACAATCCGGGTTTGATGACCTCCCCAACTATTACCCCCATCGCCTGTGGCAGCGCCATCGGTCACGATTTCCAAATTTGGGTGAAGTTTTCGAGATGATAAAACATCCTTTGATCGTTGGGTGAGTACAGGTGGTACAGGCGACGGGGCGGGTAACGCAGCTACTGCATTGGTTAGAATTGATACTTGAGCTTCCGAGAGTAACCCTCTGCTTGAGAATGAAAAAAGTAACAGAGTTGAGGTTGTCAGAAAAGTAAATACTGCTGCCACGCGGATTTTCATTAAAAATGCTCCTTAATTATACGCTGTACCCCCTTCAGATTTCACCGTGCTGGCTAACATTATATTATATCCCCTAAATTCAGCAGCATTTTACGCAGTCCCGAAGGCATAATCAAGGAAATGTGCTCTCATGGAATCGCACTCATAGGCTCAATATATAAAAGCCCACTCACTAATGAAGAAATTATAGTTAACATGGTATAAACACTTGTCATTCTGTCGTCATTTCTTATAAATGATACAGAAATAATTCTCTATATCACAATATTTATTGACTTTTACAGAGTACCTTACTAAATTGACTGGATAATATAATCTTTAAATTAGTCAAATCAAAGGAAATTGCTTGATTAACGAACTTGATGTTTTAAGGATAGTTGTAAAAAGGTTGCCGGAATTGGGGCTTGAAGAGATTTATAAGCAGGCAAACAGGTGAAAGACACGGATATTCTCGTTGAATCACGTTTTCTGGAAATGATGGCGGACAGGAAAGAATGAAGATGGGTTTTTCCATGTTTGATATGGCACGGAGACAGGTGATTGCGTCAATAAAGGATACTAATCCAAATGCCAGCATGAATGATATAAAGCAGGAAATATTTCTTCGTTTTTACGCTCAGGAGTTTTCCCCGAAAGAGCAGGAGAAAATTCTGAACTGCATCATTAAATAGGACACAGATTCTCGCAGATTTACCCTGATAATTCTTTAGCGTATATCCTGATAATCGTTCGACTGATCCTTCGACAAGCGTTCGACTGAGCTCACGCCGAAGGCTCAGGATGCAGTGCCGTTCATGGTGAGTCCGTCGAACCATCACGACGAAGTCTGTGTTTATCCGCATCCAAAATAATTATATATATGATGAATACAAACAAAATACTTAATCCCGGCCTTTTAGAACTCGACCTCTTCTGCAAGGGGATGAAGATTGACCAGAGCTGCGATCTGGAACACGATGCCCGTATGGTTACCCGTACCCGTGCTGGTCTGGGGAGCGGGCTGGAAATTATTATTCCTGTCCACCCCGAAGATATTTATATGAATGTACCGCTCCTTGAAAAGTTTGTGAAGGATTCCCCTTATACATTAGTCAAAAGGAACGGACAATACATTATCATAAAAGAGGAAGAGGACGTTGCGGTTATTCGACTACCCAGGCAACCGGCCTTTTACACGCAAAAGACGAGTAACGGTACCCTCATGTCCCGTGTGGGGACAATGCAAGGCACTTATCTCGCCGTATACCCTGCGCAGGTGTGTGGGTACTGGAAACAGGAGGATAAGGTCAATTGCCGGTTTTGTTCTACAGGACTGAATGTCGGATTCAGCGAGGAGGGTGAAAAACGGGTGCAGGACGTCGTTGAAACGGCCATTGCTGCAAAAAAACAGGAAGGCGTTACCTTTGTTCATTTCAATACGGGGTATTATGACGGCAACGAACTGGATGTTGTTGAGCCATACGTCAGGGCTATCAAGGAGGAGACGGGTCTTCTGGTCGGTGTGCAGTGTCCGCCGTGCAAGGATTTGTCAAAATACAACAAACTCAAGGCGCTGGGGGTTGATCATCTTTCATTTTGTTTTGAGTTTTACAATCCCGAATATTTTCAGAAATACTGCCCTGGAAAGCACAAGACGTTGACTCAGCAGGCGTTCTTTGACGCAATGGAATATGCCTCAAAGCTCTGGGGGAAGGGGCGTGTTTCCGGGGAAATTATTGCGGGGATAGAACCCATAGAGGACACCCTGAAGGCCATTGATTACATCACCAGTGTCGGCGCATTTCCTACCATTTGTGTGTTCCGTCCCACCCTGGGTACGGAGATGGAGGATTACCCCTCTCCAAAATTCGAAGATATGGCCAAAGTATTTCGCAGGATGTATGAGTCGCTCATCAAAAACAATATCCCCATTGGCATTGCGCCCAATATCCATGTGAGCCTTGTAATACAGCCCACGGAGGGTAAGTATTTTATCGAACAAAAGAATTTGGGGTATTACAAATATCAAATGAAATTATCGTTATTGAAAATGATTTACCGCCCATTATTCCGATTGAAAATGATGCGGCACAAGTAAAGAAGCCACCCGCAGAGCAGGTGGCTTTGGGTTTACCCCTCTAAGGTGATAAGTTTGCCCTTGCGCTGGTTCAATCTTGCAGATTGAACCAAATATTTCGAATTGTACCATGTGTTTAAAAGTCTGTCTCTACTATGAACTATGCAAACTGTTTCGTTCAATCGAGGACGATTGAACGAGCCAGCGCTTAAAAGTCGCTGCATATGGCAGCCTAATTTAATGTTCAGGAATTTCAAACTATTGTTCCTCCCCCTTGATGGGGGAGGTTAGGTGGGGGTGAAGTAAAAATCTAATCATCCTCCCCTTGCCCCTCCCATCAAGGGAGGGGAATATTTAGTTGCCTATGGCAGCCTAATTTAATTTGCCTTTTTTGCAGTTTGGTTTTTTGCTTTTGCATTCATTATCCATAGGATAATTTCTTATAGAAACTACGAATTCATGCCTCTTCTTGACCTCACAGAAAAAAACCTCACCAAAAACATATTTAAACTGAGCATTCCCGTTGCCATTGAAAATCTCCTCCACATGAGTGTTTTTATTGTTGATGCGGTTATGGTCGGACGATTGGGAACTGATGCCCTCGCCGCTGTGGGTCTCGCTGGTACACTTTATTTTACTATTTCAATGGTCTTCTCGTCGCTCAGTTTTGGTTCAGCCAGTATCATTGCGCGGCATATTGGCGCAAAAGAAAAGGAAATAGCCCAGGTGGTTGGATCACAAGCGGTGCTTATGTCACTTGTACTGGGCATTGTTGTTACACCCTTCTTGCTGATTTTTGCCCAACCAATGCTGGTTCTGATGAGCGCAGAGACTCAGGTATCAGCGCTTGGTAAGAGTTATCTTCAGATCGTTGGCGGGTTCTTTGTGTTTCGCATGATAATCCTTGCGTGTAATGGGATTCTGCGCGGGGCGGGCGATACGAAGACGCCGATGAAGGTAACGATTATTATAAATTGTATTAACATCCTGTTTAATTGGCTCTTGATCTTTGGCATAGGGCCTTTCCCCGGATTGGGAGTCGCCGGGGCGGCGTGGGCTACGGCTATATCATATACCATAGGCGCAGCGATGCTCTGTACAAAGCTCTTTACCGGAAGGTGTGTCTTGCACATCTCAATCAGCCGCATAATTAGGGTTCATTTTGAATCGGTAAAGAGGATTATTCATATCTCTGTTCCCGCTGCCATCGATGCCTTTTTGACACAAATAGGGTTTCTGTTCTTTGCCAAGATTGTAGCAATTCTCGGTACTGTACCACTTGCAGCGCACCAGATTGCCATACGGATCGAATCAATATCATTTATGCCGGGATTTGCCCTTGCCGTTTCAACTGCCACTTTAGTTGGTCAAAGTATCGGGGCAAAGAATGTAAACCTTGCATTGCTCAGCATGAGACGCAGTTGTTACTTTGCTATGGCGCTGATGGGGTTCTTTGCCTTTATCTTCCTGATATTTCCTGGACAGATGGCCATGATATTTAAGCCTGAACCCAGCGTCCTTTCACTGGTAGTGGTTTGCGTAATGATTGCCGCCCTTGAACAGCCCGCCCTGGCAATATATATGGTGTATTCAGGCGGTCTTCGAGGCGCAGGCGACACGATAAGCCCCATGATTATAACCATCGTCGGCACATTATGTTTCCATGTCCCCATCTCTTACCTTTTCGGTATTACACTTGGGTGGGGGTTGACAGGTGTGTGGTTCGGTTCCGCCCTGGACTGGATTTGCCGTGCCATTGCCATTTATGTCCTTTACAGAAGGGGCAGATGGAAAAGAGTGAAAGTATAGGACACAAATATAAAACACCCTCCCTTAATCCCTCCCATCAAAGGGAGGGAAAAAACCTCGCCCCTTTGTTGAAAAGGTCGGGTGAAAGGTGTTTCATAAAACCAAATTAATATGATTTTTACTTGATTTATCGGCCAATGGATATTAGCATACCTCTGCGATCTTTGCGGGTAACAGTTCAGCCCACCGCAAAGGCGCAAAGGACGCAAAGAAAAAACGATAAAAATCTTCAAAGAAGGAGTATCTTCTACAATAAAATCCTAGCGCAGCATAGCCGCAACCAAAAGCCTTCTCTCTTTCCCCCCCCTCGAAATGGGGGACACAGGGGGGTAAAAAACTTACAAAAAAAAGATGTTTTTACAAGGTAATACGATAAAGTTTTCAGAATTCGCAACCTTTAGTTTATAAAAAATAATAACTTTGCGCCTTTGCGGTGAACTATTACGTAATAACGCAGTCATACAGACAAATCGGTGAAGCACATGCCAATAATACAATTTATTAGAAAAAAAAACCTGGCAAACAACCTGCTTGCTTCCATCTTCATTCCCTATCTCCTATTGTGCCTGACGGTGGGAGGCTTTCACGATAGTATTTTTAGTGCCCGGCACTGTAACCATACTCAGGAATCTTTGTCTCCTTCTACCGATGATCACCAAATTAGGGTTTCTGGAAATCCTTCGCAGCACAACTCTGAAACCTGTCAAATCTGCCAGTGGTTGAAGACGCCTTCAAACCTAAGACAGTTTCTATTACACGACGTGCGATTTGATTGTATCTATACCAATCTTGTATGTCATTCCAATCCAATTCTTCCGTCTCTATTCATCCAAAAATTTACCATCCGGCCACCGCCTGCTTTCTCCTGTTTTTCTGCTTAACCAAATAATTCAGGCCACCAAGACACAAAGGCACAAAGCCCGTAGGGGCACGGTGCACCGTGCCCCTACATTGAATTCCTAAACGTTAAAATATTGCCTGTCTTTTAATTTCAAGGCATTTTACAGGAGAATAGTATGAGATGGATAATTTACACATTGCTTGCATACATACTCATTGCAGGCAGCAACGAACATCCTTTCGCCACTACCGTAGTATATGGCGAAGAAGCACCGATAGACGACAAAGAATTTTCAAGGGTGAATGCCATAGAAGAAGCGGAAGAAGAGAACAAAGAGATACGCATCAAAAAAGATGAATTTGATGAGATTGTGGGTCAACTTCAGGGGATGAAGGCTCTTCTTGAAAATATGAAACAGGATTACGATACCCGCTTTAAAGAGATGCAAGAAAAGATTGTCGTTCTAGAGAAAGAAAATACAGAACTAAAAAAAACACCCTTGGATCATGTAGGGGCAATTCATGAATTGCCCTTACCTAAAACAGAGAACAGCTTAACTGTTGGAGAGGTAAATTCTAAAACCCAGAATGTTTCTGAGACAAATGAGGAAGAAAAACCAATAGCATTTCTTACAGATACAGATTCTTCTCAACCATCTTCAGCCACGTCCGTTTCTCAAAATAGTGAAACGATAGAGCCTATGGTATCACCAACGGATTCAACCGTAGTAGGGGCGAACGGCCGTTCGCCCCTACAATTGCCGACAAACACAACCGCAACCGATCAATCTGAAAATCCAGGGCAATGGTCTCCAGCGCAGCCTCTTACCGTATGGAGCATGGGAAAGAATTATATGAATATTTCTTTCGACGGGTTGTTTTCGGCAGGTGGCTCGACAGCTCAGGATTTGGAAAAACTTGAAACGGGCGGTCACGATCCGAATCAGCGTGGGTTTACGGTGCAAAATTTAGAAACCGTATTTGAAGGCGCAATAGACCCATATTTTAGAGGACAATCTAACATCATCTTCCAAATCGATAAAGACGGAGAATCGTTTCTGGAGGTGGAAGAAGCCTACCTGACCTCGATGTCGCTACCTTTGAATTTACAGGTAAAGGCAGGCACGTTTTTTACCGAATTTGGGAGATTGAACCCATTTCATCCCCATGCATGGGATTTTGCAGATCAGCCATTAGTCAATGGCAGATTTCTTGGTCCTGATGGGTTACGAGGTCCTGGGACAAGGCTTTCATGGCTAGCTCCCACAAGCAACTATACGGAATTGTTTTTTACTGTACAGAATAGCCAGGGAGAAACGGCCCACAGTTTCAGGAATGAAGAGGCTTTGTTTGGACGTGAGGCAGTTGAAACACGGGTCCGTAGCATGGAAGATATCCTCTATACTCCACGCATTACAACTTCGTTTGAAGTGACGGATGAAACGACTGTTTTATTAGGCGCATCGGCTGCCTTTGGCCCAAATTCTACAGGAAGGGATAAAGATACAATCATTTATGGTCTTGATATGTTCTGGAAGTGGAAGTCCAGTTATGCAAGCGGCGGTTTTCCCTTTGTAACATGGCAGACAGAAGTTATGGGTAGACATTTCGAAGCGGGTGAAGGTGAAGATGTCACTGCGGGTTTGCCGGACGAGACGATGAATAACTGGGGCGCTTACTCACAAGTTGGCTGGGGATTTAAGAAACGCTGGGTAGCTGGACTTCGGGGAGACTATGTAGATGGGGAAGAGGAAGCAATAGACCCTCTAGGATTTGAACGCTGGCGGCTTTCTCCCAATCTCACGTTTTATCCATCGGAATTTTCTAAAATACGGCTGCAATATAACTATGATGACCTGCTGGAAAATGATAGCACGGAACACTCTGTGTTTCTCCAGTTCGAATTTTTACTCGGTTCACACGGGGCGCACAAGTTTTAAAACCCATTAACCACAGAGGTCACAGATTAAAGAGGGACGATAAAAGATTAAATTAGGCCTTTGGCGACTTTTCATGTAGGGGCAATTCATGAATTGCCCCTACGACCGCAGCTTTGAATTTCCTAAACATTTTGAATTAACCAGGCACGGACAAACAAAGTTTGTCCATGCCACCCTGTAACCCGCATGAATAAAATGAAAATTCCTATACAATTAAATTACGCTTGTCCAGATTAGGAGAACAATATGAAAATAAAATATCGAATATGGCTTTGTTTGTTATCTACCGTTGGCTGGGCGTCCGTTGCCCATGCAAAATTAAATGTTGTTGCTACAACGTCAGATCTGGGCGCTATAGCAAGAGAAATCGGAAAGGATAAAGTTGAAGTAACCAGTCTTGCAAAACCCACAGAAGACCCGCACTTTGTGGATGCAAAACCAAGTTTTATTGTTAAATTGAATAAGGCAGACATGCTTATAGAGGGGGGATTGCATCTGGAAATTGGATGGCTACCTAACTTAGTTGTTGGTGCGAGAAATCAAAAGATACTTACGGGGAATCCTGGATATCTAATTGCTTCACTGGGAATTCATACATTGGAAGCGCCTGACCCTTCAGCCGATCGCGCCATGGGAGATGTCCACCCCATGGGAAACCCGCATTTCATGCTGGATCCAATAAATGGGAAGATAGTTGCCGCACATATCTGTGACCGGTTGTGCCAGATCGATGCGGCAAATTGTAACTATTATAAGGACAACTTAAAGGATTTTACGAAGAGACTGGACCAAAAGTTATCTGAATGGCAAAAGGCATTGGAACCTTTTCGTGGGACAAAAATAGTCACCTATCATAAGACATTTCCTTATTTTGCACAACGATTTGATCTGAATGTAGTGGGAGAGCTTGAGCCAAAACCGGGAATCCCTCCTTCTCCTACCCATCTCAATACCTTTATTCCCATGATGAAAAATGAAGGGGTAAAACTTATTCTAATTGAACAATTCCGGGAACGTAAAGTACCGGAGTTTGTCGCTGCTCAGACGGGGGCAAAGGTTGTTATTATACCGATTATGGTCGGAGGTCAAAAAGAAATGCAAGACTATCTTGCCCTTTTTGATTATACTATTAATCAGATTGTATCAGCCCTAAAAACG
>Ga0082335_1009690_pt1 | contig 10262 bp, 8 predicted proteins | sample Subgrocontami58m_FD_72375 | JGI IMG/M metagenome (GOLD analysis project Ga0082335, IMG submission 72375) | Subsurface groundwater microbial communities from S. Glens Falls, New York, USA - GMW37 contaminated, 5.8 m (SPADES assembly) (version 2) ... | reverse complement strand
GATTCCGCCTCTGCCGCGCGAGATTATCAAAGCCTTATTTATTTTATACTCTCTTGCTTCTTTACCTATATAATTAAGCCCGCCTTGAGCAGGGGTATCTAAGTTTACTGTCGGTGGAACCAAGCTATTCTCCATCGCTAAAATTGTTGTGATTAAATCCACTGCTCCGGAAGCACCAAGAAGATTACCAAACATTGACTTAGGACAACTTACCGGTATATCCTTAACCCTACTGCCAAAGACATTCTTGATCGCTTTCACTTCAGCATCATCCCATAAATCTATACCTAAACCATCTAAGCTTATATAATCTATATCTTCGGCAGATACCTTTGCATCAAGAAGTGCATCTTTTATCGCCCGGGTTAATTCTACCCCGTCTGAAGCGCAATTAATACGATTAACGCCATCACAGGTTGTAGCATATCCTGAAATCAAAGCTGCAATCTTTACCCCGCGCGATCTTGCGCGAGGAATACTCTCCATAACTACAATCCCTGAGCCTTCCCCAATTACACAGCCATCACGCCCTTTATCAAATGGCCTGTAAGCAGCCTTCGGGTCAGAATTATTCTTAGAGAGCGCGCCGTAGGTATTACAACATAGCAATGCATAAGGTGAAACTGGGGCTTCCATCCCGCCGGCTAAAATCATATTTAATTTATTCTTAGCTAAAACTTTTCTGGCATAACCTAAAGCCATCAGAGAGCTAGCCCTGTCACTAACCACAGTCTTAGAAAATCCTTTTATCCCGTAATAAATCGATACTTGGCCTTGAGGCGCAGCAGGAAACCATGCCGAAGCCATATAAGGTGAAACTCCCTCGCGGCCTTCAATGTATAAATCGCGTAGCTCGGTCTCAGCATAAAGCCATCCGCCGATAGCATTCCCTAAAAATATTCCAACTAAGTTCGGGTCTTCATTCTTGATATCAATTCCTGCATCCTGCAAACTCATCTCCGCGGCAATTAAGGCCATATGCGAAAAAGCATCAATCTTCTTGAGAAGCCTCTCTGATATATGGCTATATTTTTCTAGATCATCTATCTGTCCGGCGATACGCGAAGGATACTTAGAAGCATCAAAACGAGTAATCTCTTTAATAAATGAACGGCCGCTCTTAATATTCGCCCAGAACTGGCGCTTGCCTATTCCTGAAGGCGCTACTATTCCAATACCCGTAACAGCAATTTTATCCATTATATCTCCTCAAAACCAAAGACGAATGAATACCCGAGAAACCACTACTAGTTTTTAAGATAAGATCAACTTTCTTTTGTATTGCTTCATTGGGAATATAATACAAGTCACATTGCGGGTCTTTTTCCTCTTGATTGATAGTAGGAGGAAGTATATTCTTTTCAAATATCTGACAGGCAACGGTTAATTCAATCGCGTTAGCTGCAGCCAAAGGATGGCCAATCATAGACTTAAAAGAACTAATTGGTAACTTATAAGCATACTCGCCAAAAATCGCTTTATATGCACTAGTCTCAAATATATCATTCATCCGCGTAGATGAACCATGAGCATTAATATAATCGATATCAGTCGGTTTCATATTAGCGTCTTTTAAGGCTAAGGTTATGCAATTTACCATTGCCGTTCCGTCTCCGGGAAGGTCGGTCATATGGAAAGCATTGCAGCTGGTGCCAAAACCCATTACCTCGCAATAAATAGTGGCATTACGTTTTAATGCGTGTTCCAATTCTTCCAAAACAAGTATTCCTGAACCCTCAGATAAAACAAAACCATCGCGTTTATTATCAAACGGGCGGCTTGCTGCTTCCGGATTATCATTACGCGCAGACAATACATTAACCACGTCAAATGCCCCGAAAGTAATCGGAGTAATAGGCGCTTCAGCCCCTCCGCAAATCATAATATCCTGCTCGCCGTCCTGAATCATTTCTAATCCAAAACCCATGGAATCTGTCCCGGCAGTACAGCCTGTAGATAAAGTATTACAAATACCTTTTAAACCGTATCTGGCGCTTAATTCTATGGATGGAGTGTTAAACATAGCCGCGTCATAAAGGTCGGGGCGCACCTTAGAAGGATCAATCGGTTTTTTACCGTCTTCGGTTACTAAAGCAAATTCCTCTTCCATATATTTTGTCCCGCAGATCGCATTAGCCAGGCAGACTCCGATAAGCTGCGGGTCTTCGCTCTTAATTTTTAATCCGCTATCTTTAATCGCCATATCTCCGGCGACTACGCCAAATTGCACGTACCTATCCATACGCACTGCTTCGTCGTGTGTCAGGCCAAGTTTAAAGGGATCAAAGTCCCTGACCTCAGCAGAGATACGGGTATTAAAAAGAGACACGTCAAAACTATCGACTCTTTTTACTCCGGACTTGCCGCTAATAAAACCTTTCCAAGCCATTTCTTTACCGATGCCATTAGGAGATATTACGCCTATACCGGTAATAACCACTCTGCGTTTTTTCATTTTATTCCTCTATCCTAGTCACTTTAAAAACAATATTTCCGCCGTCGGGACAAGTCACCGTATCTATTGCATTGGGGTCCTGCATAAAGAAAAATTTTGCCCCGAAATTTAACGCAAACAAAGCCGGAAATGCAGTATGAAATGCTGCCCCGCAAAAATCCGGGATGCATTTTAAACCTTTGGTTTCCCATTTATCCCCGACCTTATAGCCGAATGTACATTTACCTTTTGCCTTAACCACCTCAATAACCATTTTCTTTGGAGCCGGGCCTTTAAAATCCAGATCCTTAGGCAAACTTTCAACCTTTCCTTCTTTATCCAGAATCTCAGCTTTAAATTCTAACTTTCCGCCGTCAGGACAAGTCACCAACAATGAACGCTGATTATCGCGGAAAGGAAATTTTGCCCCGAAACTTAAAGCATAAATCACCGGGAATAAAACATGTGCTAACCCCAGACAAAAAAACTTAGGCGGATGGGTAAAATCTTCCAGAATAAGCTCATCGCCGATTTTATAACCGTGGTAACAGTCGCCATACACCCCTGTTACCGTTAACTTAAGCCGGGGAAAAGGAGAATTAATATTTTCCATACTAGTTATACAGCCCTTTCGTATTTTTTAACAGATCCTCTTTCGTGAAAAACTTTCCGGTTTTTTCTACTTCATGCACCATAGCAACCAGCTTCTCATTTAAAGAAGCATTAATTTTATTTTCTTGGGCCATCCGCACAAACTCACCGTTTATATAATCAATCTCGGATGAACGGGCGCGCTTTATACTCTGTAAAATTGAACCATAAAGAGGCTCTTTACTTAAACTCATCATAATCCCAGAGAATATTTTGGCTGCCTCAATAGTCGGCAATGCCGCTAATTTTGTTACCCTCTCCAAAGGAAACCCCGGAAGAGATACTAAATCAATACCCGATTTCTTGACTATCTCCATGCCTTCTTTCCAGATAGCAATACTAATGCTGCTTATATCCGTATCTTTAAATGCTTCTTGCATGCTTACGCCTAATATAGCGGCTATGCAATTATTGGCATTAACAAAAATCTTCAAATATTTCATGCCTTTAATATTATCAACAACTACTACCGGGAATGTATCTTTTAAGACTTCGAATATTTCTTTTATCTTTGGATCATTTTTCTCAAACATACTGCCGATGATCCAACTTCCTTCAAAATTATGCACTACCTTGCCTGTCTCCAAATATGTCGAACCAAACATAACAATACTCGAAAGAATATTGTCTTTCGAGATATACTTAGAAACCAGATTATCCGCCTGTACGCCGTTTTGCGTAGTTAAAACAACGGAATCTTTGACAAACTCCAGGTTATCTTTTATGGCTTGTTCTAAATCCTGAGTCTTGGTGGCCAAAATAACCAAATCCGGCTTATAAGTAAGTTTATCGGCGATATCAATTTTAACGTTAAGATCGCCCCTTACTCCTCTGATTTGTAAACCTTTTTCTTTGATTACGTTGACCGAATCAATATGCCCAACTAATGTAGTATCAGCGACTTTTGCGCGTAAATAACCTGCAACTAAACAACCAATAGCCCCTGAACCTATGACTGCAATCTTCATTTAGGAAAACCGTATTTTCTGTAGTCGTATCCTGCCTGTTCCAAAAGCCGGATCATCATGCTGTAGAATGCCTGAGGTACCTCGGAAAAAAAGGCGGAAACAACATCCTGTTCTTCGACTTGTTCCGAATTGCGTACTCTTGCCAAATCTTGCGCTTTTTTAACCACAGCTTCTTCGGTAATGTGGCGGTGAAAAACGGGGATCTTAGATATTATTATAGAGAATTTTTCTTTGGTTTTTGGTTCCCAGTTCATGGTTATGCCTTAATCCCGACTCATATACGTGTAAAACTTCTGTCGGAAGTTTTACACATTCGCGGGATAAGTTCGGCTTAATAACTTATGTTTCGCAGTAGCGAACACCAACCAATCCAATATGACCGGGTGCAACTGCTGCTCCATAAGTTATAGCCTCACTTATAGTAAAATTTTACTATATTTAGATTTAAATATTATATGGCGGCAAGGGCCAAAGTCAAGTAATTTTATCACCTAACTATAAAGGGCTTAAGAGGTTACCTTTAAAAGCGTGAGGATGCCAAGAAGGGATATAAGAACGCCCACATAACGCTTGATCCTGTCAGAGCTGATATTCTTTACGGTTAAAGCCGCAACCGGGACAGCCCCCAGCGCGCAAATAATCAATAAACCCGTAAACTTATAGTCAATGGTTCTGCCTAAAATTAAATAAATGATAAATCCTACGGAGCAAGTGACCGCCTCCGCAAAAGCCGTAATTCCGATGGCGTTCTTTGGAGCAACACCGGAAATGATCTGGCCGCCCATAACTAAAGGCCCGTATCCTCCTCCGGATATGCCTTTATTGAAAGCAGCCAGGAAACTCAAACCTAATATTTTACGCCAGGAAAAACGTACCGGCTTATTTACAGTGACAATTATAAGGATACCCATGAAAAATACGAGCAACCCGATATAAAGGGTTAAAAGCCACTTGGGAATTTGTAAAGCTATGACCACCGATAATATAACACCCAGAGAACTTATTGCACCCAGGATAGCAGCAATCTTAAGGTCCGGAGATTTAAACTCAAAATTTACATTGCGCAATTTATGGTGGGATATACAGGCGGCTACATCCGTAACAAGTTGCGATATTAAAATCGCGGGTATAACCTTTAAAGGATGATACCCCATTATAATAAGCACCGAAGAAAGGACAGTACCATAACCCATCCCTAAGCCGGAATCTAAATATTCACTGACAAACGTTACGATGCCTATAAGTAAAAACAATCCGCCCTCTTAATTAATTTTGTTTAGAATTATTTATTCTTTCTTTCTGCGGCGATTTTTACGGCGATTTCATTAGGGACCTGGGCGTATTTAGAAAATTCCATGGAGGCATTTGCGCGTCCGCTGCTTAAAGAACGAAAATTAGTAGCGTAACCAAACATTTCAGCCAGCGGCGCTTCCGCGGAGACAATTTTTTGTTTTCCTTTATTTTCCATTCCCAGGATCTTACCGCGGCAAGAACAAATATAACCTACGATAGCATTGATATATTCTTCGGGAGTCGAAACCTCTAAAGACATATAAGGCTCCATAAGTATCGGCTCTGCTTTCATCACCCCTTCTTTAAAACATTCTATGGCCGCCAATTTAAAAGAAAGTTCCGAAGAATCAACTTCATGGAATGAGCCGTCGATAACATCAACTTTTATATCTACCACCGGATACCCGGCATAAACACCTTTTTTCATTGCCTCAATAACGCCTTTTTCAATAGCCGGGATAAAAGATTTGGGGATTGCCCCGCCTTTTATTTTATCTACAAATTCAAAACCTTCTCCTCCTGGAGGAAGCGGCGAAATTTCCATTACGACATGCCCGTATTGGCCACGGCCCCCGGATTGCTTAACATGTTTTGCTTCGGATTCAACGGATTTGAGAATTGTTTCCCTATAGGCAACCCGCGGTTTACCTACTATCGCTTCCACGCCAAATTCTTCTTTTAATCTATCAACGATAATCTCTAAATGCAATTCCCCCATTCCGGTAAGCAGGGTTTCTTTTGTTTCTTCATCGGATGAAACCATAAAAGTCGGATCCTCTTCGGCAAGTTTAGCCAGACCTCTACCTAATTTATCCTGGTCAGAACGGCTTTTAGGATTAATGCTTAAAGAAACTACCGGCACAGGAAATTCTATTGCCTCCAACAAAACAGGATTATCTATATCGCACAGAGTATTACCGGTAGTGGTATGATTAAGCCCCACTGCCGCGACAATCTCCCCGGCAAAAGCATATTCTATATTTTCACGCTGATTAGCATGCATCTGTACGATCCTGCCTACCCTTTCCCGCTTATTTTTAGAAGTGTTTAATATATAAGAGCCTGTGGTTAATACTCCTGAATAAACCCTTAAATATACCAGCTTTCCCATATGCGGGTCAGATTGTATTTTAAAAGCTAAAGCCGAAAAAGGCTCGTCGGGACTATGCTTGCGGGGGATAACAGTATCGGGGTAATTTAGGTCATGGCCGTTTACCGGCGCAAGGTCTGCCGGAGAAGGCAAATAAGTTATAACTGTATCTAGTAACTTCTGCACGCCTTTATTTTTGAACGCTGAACCGCAAATAACCGGGACCATTTTATTTGAAATGGTACCTCGGCGTATAGCGCTAATAAGCTCTTCATTAGTTATAGAATCTTCGGATTCCAGAAACTTTTTGGTTAAGTTTTCATCAAAAGCCGCGGCCTTTTCAACCAGCATGTGCCGATATTTTTTTGCCAATTCCAAACAATCCGCGGGGATTTCTTCGGTATGAAAATCTTTTCCCAATGCTTCATCCTCATAAATATAAGCTTTCATTTCAACTAAATCTACAACTCCTCTAAAATTAGTTTCATTGCCTACGGGTATCTGTAAAGGCACAACATTGCCGCCCAAATCTTCTTCAATACCTTTAATAACAGAGAAATAATCCGCGCCTACACGGTCCATTTTATTTACAAAAGCAATTTTAGGGACGTTATATTTATCCGACTGCCTCCAGACTGTCTCTGATTGCGGCTCAACTCCGCCTACTGCGCAGAAAACTGCAACCGCTCCGTCAAGGACCCTCAGGCTACGTTCAACCTCTACCGTAAAATCGACGTGCCCCGGAGTATCAATGAGGTTAATCCGGTGGTCTTTCCAAAAACAGGTCGTCGCAGCAGCAGTAATGGTAATACCTCTTTCCTGTTCCTGTTTCATCCAGTCCATCTGGGCCTTGCCTTCATGTACTTCGCCTATCTTATGAGATTTACCGGTATAAAAAAGTATCCTTTCGCTGACCGTAGTCTTTCCGGCATCTATATGCGCCATAATCCCTATATTTCTTATCTTATCTAAACTTATTTTCGGAACAGGCTTGGGTTTTTTCTCTTCTTCAACAGGCGTTAATTCTACAAAAAATAGCTTAGACGAGTATTTTCGAGCACAATCCGCAAGTTCTTTTGTATTTCGGCGGAATGCTTCTTTGCTAATACTATTTGTTTTATCTTTTGTCAAAATAGCAGAGTCGTTAATTCCTATGGCAAAAATAAAAACAGTTTCTTCCTCCTTATCATATCTTGCATTAAATTCTTCTTCAAAACGCTCAAGTAAATCTTGGGTTGTATCCCCAGGAACACCCAAATTGTGAACTTCAAAGTAATTTTCTTGATTTGAAGTAACAGATCGGCTTGATAAGTCGTTTTTCAGCCTTTCAGCCCAACCGCCCTTTTTATCCCACTGGCCAAAAGTAATACTGTCTCCAAAGATGAATATTTGCGCCATGCTTTGCTTAGAATATACTTTCTTGCCTAGGTTTTTCAAGTTTTTGCTCTTCACCGTGAGGCCAAATAGAGACAGTTCCAAAAATCCCGTCATACCCAGGCTTGACGAAAATATTACCTTCCCGTACTTTTCCCATAGCTTCCCTTAATCTTTCACCGCCGAATTTCTCAATATTACCAAGCGGGGTATTTAACAAAATATCAAACTCTGGTGCCAACCCACTAACCAACCTTTCATATTCTGTTTGCACTTTTTTACTCCCAACCCCAACTTGTAAAACTTCAGACAAAATTTCCTGCAAAGGGACAAAGTTTACAAACGGCGGCCGTGACCCATTTTTGGAATAAACCCTTCGAACACTATTTATATCCAATTTACAATTTATAGACTCACCCCTAACCGCTAAATCCTCCGTCCTCTGAAGCGCCCCAACTGTCAATTTCTTCCAACAAACAGGACAAGTTAACCCTATCTTTTTTGTCTCTTCCGGGCTAAAACTTACCCCACATTTTCTGTGACCCGTGTAGTGATATTTCCCTTCCTCACGATAGAATTCGAAAGTGCAAGAGATTTGAGGCTGGAAACTAGAGGCTAGATTCTTTTTCTTTCTAGTCTCTAACCTCTGACCTCTAGCCTCAGGTTTGTTAACTATCGCCTCCTTGATATTCCCATACGTCAATTCCGGTACTTCAAACACCGTCGCCTCGCGGCCAATCTTCGGTAAGGAATGAGCGTCTGAAAAGGAAACAATGTTTCTATTATCAAGTTCTTTTATCCTCCAGTTCATAGCTGGATCCGAACCAAGTCCTGTTTCAACCGCATAAATGTATTTTGTGTAATCCTTGAATGCATCGTCCAGAGAATCAAACCCACCGTGTGCTCCATAAAACCCAAACCAAGGAGTCCAGGCGTGAGCTGGAATCAAGAGACAATTTGAGTCTATATCTAAAACATGCGCAGCCAAATCACGGCAAGACAAATTTAGTATTGGCCTACCATCTGATAATAAATTTTGTCCCAACTCTTTTAATTTCTTGTTTATTTTACCAACAGTTTCTAAATTAGGAGCAAAAATTAAAATGTGAACTGCATGATACCGACCCTCCTGGTGGTAAGCACATGACACCTCTGTTGATAACAAAAAATGTGGTTCGCTTACTTGGTCTAGCCTCTGACCTCCAGTCTCTAGCCTCAACTTAAAAATACCTTCATTCACTTCTATTAAATTATTTTTAAGCTCTGCCAACCAAATCGGGTGTGTCCAATCCGCAGGAGTAATTAAATCTATCCCTTTTTTTTGCGCCCACTCTGCCATTTTTTCCAGCGTGATATTTTTTGACACCGCGCGCGCGTAGGGAGAATGAAGATGTAAATCAGCAATAACCTGCATTTTATGTTGGGTATAAATAATTTACCTGCAATACGACATATCGAATCTTTTATTCGCTATCTAAACAACCATACTGAAGGATTAAAACCTGAAAGCTGGAGGTAAACAAAAAGGAGATATATCCCCAGCAATAATCCCGACTCCAATCTCGCAATTCCTCTCTTTGTGTGCGCAAAAAACCAGAAGAATAAAATTGAAACCAAAAACATAATTGTCGTCAGCAAATATTCCCTCCTGTGTGGAATGGAAACAGGAGAAATAACCGCTACCAAACCAAGGATAAATGTCGCGTTGGCAATAATTGATCCCAGAGAGTTACCGATAAGTAACGCCGGTTGTCCCCGCCGGATTGTCTCATAAGAAAAAGCTAATTCCGGCAAGGTCGTCCCCAAGGAGATAATCAGTAAACCAACGACAAAAAGCGGTATTCCCATACTTGCCGCCAGACCAGAGGAGAGCCGGACTATAAAATCTGCTGAAACTAGAAGCACGGCAGTGGAAAAGAAAAACCTGAACAGTTCGTGTCTGATATGCCCTGTGTCCTCCTCTATCTCGACAAAAAGTTTGTGCAGCTCGTTCTCTTTTTGATGATGTTTCCCCACAGCTAAAAATCCGCGGTGAAAAAGACCTGAGGCATATAACGCATAGAGCATTAATAAAATTAAGCCGTCGGTCCGCGACAATTCCCGATCCCAAAGCAGAATTATCGGCGCAAGGCCGGCAAACAGCGCTAAAGGAAGTTCTTGATTTAAAAACTTCTCGTCTTTAATGTTTATTGCTCCACCAAAAAGCCCTGCTAAACCGACGATTAAAGTAATATTGGCAATGTTGGCTCCAACTATATTCCCCAACGAAAGACTGGAGGCTCCGCTCATTGCCGAGGTAACACCAACAAAAAGTTCAGGGAGGGAGGTTGCAAGGGCAAGAATTAGCGCCGAAACTGCATACCCTGATAAGTTAGTAATTCTTGTCAAACGGCGTATAGCAACCACAACGCCATCTGCGGCTTTAATTAAAACTAAAGACAATACTAGAATT
>Ga0082335_1009689_pt1 | contig 10263 bp, 7 predicted proteins | sample Subgrocontami58m_FD_72375 | JGI IMG/M metagenome (GOLD analysis project Ga0082335, IMG submission 72375) | Subsurface groundwater microbial communities from S. Glens Falls, New York, USA - GMW37 contaminated, 5.8 m (SPADES assembly) (version 2) ... | reverse complement strand
GATCTGCGTAAGTCCTTTGAAATCGACCTCCGCGCGACCGATGTTTCCCGGGTTACGACGAGCGAGCGACTTTGTACGGGAGAATCAAGCTTGGTCTCCTCCCGTACACCGTCCAGGCGGAAGCGTTTTCCGGCGTGGTTCAACCGATGGCGTTTCTCGGTGACACCGATTCACGGGCCTCGTAATCGTAGTCGTAATCGTTTTGGTCTGAACGATTACGACTACGATTACGACTACGATTACGAACGGGGAGAATCTGTGACCCCGATCTGAGCCACGGCCGAATCCGTGCCACAAGGGGAGGGATCCATGGACATCCTGGCCATCACCGAGAAGCCGGACGCGGAGGTCGCCCTGGATCGGAGCCTCGCCCAGGAGGAAAGCCAGTCCAAGACGGCCGAGCAGGGCAAGGAGGTCCGCAAGGCGGTCCAATGGCGCCGCAAGGTCGTCAAGCTGGGCAGCATCCTCGTCCGCCGGGGCGTTCCGAACGCCGACGCCCTCGCGAAGATCACCAGTCCCGACAAGTCGTTCTCCAACCTCCGGACTGAGATCGAAGCGAAGGTGAATTTGTTGAAGACCTATGCCCCCAAGGCGCCCAATGTCGACTACGCCAAGGGCCTCATCGACGCCGGGGCGTCCATCTCCATCGATCTCAAAGAGAAGGACGCGGCGCAGGAGCTCGACATCGCGAAGCTGCCGAAGAAGACCAGGGACGCCTACCTGTACAAGGGCCTGCTCTACCTCTCCCTGAAGCAGGTCAACGACGCTGGCCAGGGCCTCGACGAACCCGCCGGGCCGTATACGCTGGGGATCTACCACCGTCGCCAGGCGGGCAAGGGGAGCCAGGGGAAGGGCAAGGGCGACACGACGGCTTAGCACTACGACGAGCCTTCCGCTAGCAAGAGCCGCCACAAATGCTTGCGCATCCGCGTCATGCGCGTTGCGCGGAGGAGATGGGCGATCCCCGGGTGCGGAGGGGCGATCCCCGGGTGGAGAGGAGCGCTCCCCGGGTGCGGAGGAGCGCTCCCCGGGTGCGGAGGGGCGCTCCCCGGGGTGAGAGGAGCGCTTCCCGGGTGCGGAGGAGCGGTCCCCGGGTAGAGAGGAGCGGTCCCCGGGTAGGGAGGAGCCATCTCCGGGCAGGGAAGAGCGATCCCCGGGAACAGAGCACCCTTTTCGGCGTGGTTCAATGGACGCTCCGGCAAGGTAACACGCGATGAATGCCGCGAATCGTGCTCGTACTCGTTGCGTTTGCAGAGGTTCCGAGTACGAGTACGAACCGGAGGGAGTGTTATCCGGGTTTGAACCACGCCGGTCCAATCAACCGAGATTGCGACTACGAAGAGGGGAAGTCGTGCGTGGAGAAGGGGTTGAATCATCCGCACCCGGGTCCTAAACGGTCTCTTGCCACAGGTTCATCGGAGGAATGTCCCATCGGAGTACGCGGTCATGGCGTCGGCGATCCTCTTCAACCGATACGAACTGAAGTACTGGGTCCCCCAGGAACTGACGGCGGCGATGTCGAGGTGCCTCGAGCCGTTCTGCGAGCTCGATCCGTTCTCCGCGAGCGACCCGCAGCGTCAGTACTTCATCACGAGCCTTTACCTCGACTCGCCCCGCTTCTCTCTCTACGAGAACGCCGTAGGGGACACGATGGACCACTACAAGCTCCGGATCCGGACCTACGGGGAGATGTCCGACGGACCGATCACCACCGAGGTCAAGCGGAAGGTGAAGGACGTCGTCGTGAAGTCGCGCGCGTTCATCCCGCGCGAGAGCTATCCGCGCCTCTTCGAGGACCCCTGCGCGGATGCGCCTCGCCTCCTGTCGGCCGAGGAGATGCGATACTACAACGACTTCGTCATCCTCATGACGCGCCGGCACGCCCTGCCGCGGAACCTGGTCCGCTACTCGCGCGAGGCGTGGGAGAGCACGGTCGACGAGTACGTGCGGATCACCTTCGATCGGAAGATCCAGTACCAGCCCGCCCTCGGGTGGGACCTGAACGGCGACCCGAGGGGGTGGATCTCCCTGGACGGCGCGCGGGAGAACGGGTGCGGCGCGTTCTGCTCCCTCGAGATCAAGTGCGAGTCGACCTTCCCCAGATGGCTCCAGGACGTCGTCCAGGGGTTCGATCTGACCCGGGACTCCTATTCGAAGTACGTGCGGGCCATTTCGTTCGAGCGCGAGGAACGGTACGCGCCCGACAATCTCGGGCGGGAAATGGCAGTGTAGCGTTCAAGGGGAGATGAGGTCATGCGAGACGTCCAGGATTTCTTCCTCAGTCTCGACCTGTCCCTGGGCCCGGCGAGGATCGGCTTCTGCCTGCTCCTCTCCTTCGTGCTCTCCCAGGTGATCGCGGCCGCCTACGCGTGGACGTACCAGGGGCTCTCCTATTCCCGCGCATTCGTGCAATCCCTCATGCTGGGGAGCCTCGTGACGACGATCGCGATGCTGGTCGTCGGCAACTCCCTCGCGGTGAGCTTTGGCCTGGTGGGGACGCTCTCGGTCGTCCGATTCCGGAGCAGCCTGAAGGACCCGCGCGACATGATGTTCGTGTTCGCGTCCCTGGCCGTCGGGATCGCGGTCGGCGTCCAGATCTTCACGGTCGCGGTTCTCGCGACGGCCGCCTACGTCCTCCTCTCGTGCCACCTCGCCTGGTCGAACGTCGGCTCGCGGAAGCAGTTCAGCGGCCTGCTCCGGTTCCAGATCGCCAGCGAGCCCGGCGCGGACGAGCGCGTGAAGGGGGTTCTCGGGCGTTTCTGCTCGAACTTCGTGCTCATCAACCTGCGGCAGGCGATGCAAGGGCAGCAGATGGAGCACGCGTACCAGGTGCGACTGAAGGACCCGGCATACGAGCCGCGGCTCGTGGAGGCGCTCTTGACGGTTCCCGACGTGCGAGGGCTCACCTACATGTCGCAGGACGAGAACCTGGAGCTGTAGCGGTTCACGAGTTCGAGCGTAGGGGGATTCGCCATGAATGTGCCGAGCGCGAGGAGGCCCGGAGCGGGCGTGACGAGGTTCATTCCAAGGCTCCCGCTGCGGCGGCGCATCCACGGCGTCGTGCGGAACGGGTGGCCCCTGCTTGTCTGGGGCCTCGCCTTGTGCGGGGCGGCCTGGCTCTACGTCGTCGACGGCGCGCGAGGCAGGGTGACGGCGATCGTCGCCGACGACCGAATGGCGGTGAACACGCAGTACGCGGCGCGAGTGCTGTCGGTGCTCGTGAAGCCGGGGGACCGCGTGGCCGCGGGGCAGCTCGTCGCGACGCTCGATCCGAGCGATGCGCGGCTCCGGCTCGACGTCGTCGCGGCCGACCTGGCGCGCCTCGAGGCGGATGCCCCCGCGCAGGCGCAGGCGTGGCGGCGCGCCGCGGCGGCCGCGAGGACGGATGCCGCGCGTCTCCGACTCGACCTCGTCCGCCACGCCGGCGAGCGGCAGAGGGACTCCCTGTCGATGGTGAGCGCCGAGCGCGGGTTCGCCGACGACGTCGAGGCGATCGAGGACCGGATCATCGTCGTCGCGGGGGAGATCGATCACGACCGCGCGGTCCTGCGAGAGACCGACGCCGAGCTCGACCGGCTGAAGGCGCTCGCGGGGAGCGCCGCGGCCGCGCCCGTCTCCATCGACGTCCTCGCCGCCAGGCACGACGCGACCTCGAGGCGGATCGAGGCGAACGAGCGGAGGCTCGCGGAGGTCTCGCACCAGCGCGACGCGGCCCTCAATCGCGCGAAGCGCTGGTCCGGGATCGCGCAGCCCTGTTCCGCCGTGCAGGACGACGAGGCGCCTGCGGCGGGACTCGGGGCCGCCGCGGAGGACGTGGAGATCGCCCTCGCCCCCGCCTACGCCGCGATTCGCGTGCAGGAGGAGAGGCTGAGGGCGATCCGCGCCGAGATCGACGCCCTCTCCCTCCGCGCGCCGGCCGACGGCCTCGTGAGCGAGGTGGTGCTGGCGCCCGGGGAGTTCGCGCCCGTGGGCGCCTCGATCGTGACGCTCGTGGCCCACAGGCCCGGGCGGTTCGTGGCGTTCGTGCCCGAGGGAGAGGGTCTCTCCGTCGGGCCGGGCGAGAAGGTCGTCCTCCGCCCCTCTCACCGCCGGGGCGACCCTATCGAGGGGCGGGTCGTCGAGGTCGGCGCGGCGGTGGTCGAGGCGCCGATCCGCTTCCGGCCCGGGGCCGCGGTTCCGATCTGGGGGCGGGAGGTCTATCTCCAGGTCGACGGCGCGCCACAGCTCCTGCCTGGCGAGTCGTACAACGTGCTTTTCACGGATTAGATCGCTGACGCGGGGGGTGCGCGCATGGGAGAGGAAGTGGTCGCGGCAGCCCATCATCGCGAGGGCCATGGCGGAGCAACCGCGGACGACGCGGTTCCGGTCGTGCAGGAACTCGGCGACCCGCCGCAGCGGAGGCCCTTCAACGCGATGTCGCGCCCGAGCACGCGGTCATGGGCGAGAGTGGTTGTCCCGGCTGACATGCATGACGAGGGTTCCACGATCCGACCCGTGAATCCCGTGATCGTGGGACCCTGCGTCCGCGGACATGGAGGACGAAACCGTCCTCCTACGCCCTACAGTCACATCTGCAGGCGGCCCTCTTCCATGATCTGGTCCACGAGGGCAGCGCGCCAGCTCGCCTCATCGGGATAGTCCTCGAACCTCGGACGGTCTCCCCCCACGATCCTCAGGCTCTGCTCGTCCGTCAGAGGAGTCAGCTCCGGGAGGGTCGAGAGACTCAGTTCGTCCGCTGCCGTCGCAACATCGATCTTCCTCATGTCCTTCCTCCTGAATGAAACCCGTGGATGGCGACAGCGGCGGGGGTCCAACGGTCGCGAGTGTGGGACACCCCGCCGCGTGAATACGGCGGCCCGTCCAGGCCTCGGGCGACGACGGCTCGGGGAAGCAGGTGCAATCGAGCGTCATCGCCCGGCGCATCTCCGCGTCGAAGTCGATCACGCCGCCCGCAACGCCGCCGCTCACCCCCTCATGTCCTTCCACCCTCCAGTACTTGGGCCGGTGGGACCTGTGACCCAGAATCCGCCTTGACGCGGGGAGGTCCAGGAGCAAAGAGCGAAGCTGGCTCCGGCCCAGGGGCGTAATCGACGCAGCAGGCACCGGTTCATGGAGCTGCATGCATCGGACGGTTCCTCGGGTCCCTGGCGCGCGGTATACTGCTCCTTGCGCCTCCGTCGGGCTGGAGGGATCGCCCGACACGTTTCAAGGTGGTCGAGATGGAAACCAGCTCCCCCAACCCGGCACAGGACACGTCCGCCACGGTGCGCCACGGCACCGGGCCGACGACTCCACCGTCGGGCGATCCGCGCGTCGGCACCTCTCTCGGCAAGTACCGCCTGACCGGGAAGCTCGGACAGGGCGGCATGGGGGTCGTCTACGAGGCCGAGGACACGACTCTCGAGCGCAAGGTCGCGATCAAGGTTCTCACGGAGAAGATGTCGAACGACCCCGAGCTCCGGATGCGCTTCCAGAAGGAGGCCCGCGCCGCCGCCCGCCTGAACCACCCCCATGTGCTCACGGTCCACGATGTCGGCCACGAGGGCGACACGGACTACTACGTCATGGAGCTGGTCCAGGGGATGAGCGCACAGCAGGTCCTCGACACGAAGGGACCCTTCCCCTGGAGGGCCGCGACGCGCATCGCCTCGGAGGTCTGCCGCGCCCTGGTCGCCGCGCACGCGGCCTCCCTCGTCCACCGCGACATCAAACCGGCGAACATCATGCTCGCCCTGGACGGCTCCGCGAAGCTCGCGGACTTCGGGCTGGCGAAGGCGATCGGCCCCTCCCTCGCCTCCGTCACGGGGAGCGGGACCATCCTCGGCACGCCGCTCTACATGAGCCCCGAGCAGTGCCGCGCCGAGCGCGCGGACGAGAAGTCCGACCTCTACTCGCTCGGGGCGACCTACTACGCGCTCCTGTGCGGACGCCCCCCGTATCCCGAGCACCTCCCGGTCCAGATCATGTTCGCGCACTGCTCCAGCCCCGTCCCCGACCCGCGCGAGGCCGACGCCCACATCCCCGATCGCACCGCCGGGATCGTGCGCCGGGCGATGGCCAAGCGCCCCTCGGAGCGGTACCCCTCCGCCCAGGCGATGCTGAATGAGCTGCAGGAGGCCCTCGGTGTGGCGCCCGGGGACCTGCCCGTGACGAAGGTCCGTTCCGCAGGGAGGGGAGCGGGGACGCGCAGCCGGCGGATCGCGTGGGTCGGTGCGGCTGTCGTGGGGCTCGCCGTGATCCTCGGGTTGACGCTCCACCGGTGGAACCGGCCGGCCGGCGTGGCGCCGGGCGGCGGCGCTCCCCCCGGGCCCGTGGCGGGACCGAAGGCGACTCCTCCGGCGCCGCGCGTCACGTGGGCCGAGATTCGGATGAGTGGCGTGGACCTGCCGACGAGCGGTCACGTGAAGGCGGTCGCATTCTCGAGGCAAGGCGGGATGTTCGCGCTCGGCACCTATGGGGGCGAAGGGGGAGTGACGGTCTGGGACCTCGCGACCGGTGAGGTGCGGCTGCGACGCTGGGAGGGCGTGGGGATCCACTCGGTCGCCTTCTCCCCCGACGGCAGGATGCTGGCCGCGGCGGGCGAGGGGGAGATCCGCATCTGGGACTTCGGCTGGAAGGCGGAGAAGACCCTCCCCGGCGGCGCCGGCCCCACCTCGATGATCGGCTCGCTCGCCTTCTCGGAGGATGGCCGGACGCTGGCGGCGGGCCTGGAGGTCAAGTCCGAGGCCGACGTGATGTGCGTGCACCTCTCCGACGTCGAGAGCGGCAAGACGAAGGGGATCCCAGAGACGTGCGTGGAGTCCTCCTCCGTGGCGATTTCCCCGGACGGGAAGACACTCGCGTCAGGCGGATTGGACGGGACCGTGTCGCTGTGGACCCTCCCGAACGCCACGGAGCGAAGGGACCTCTCCACCGGCCTGCCGGCCGTCAGCGCCGTTGCCTTCTCCCCCGATGGGTCGACGCTCGCGGCCACGGGGAGTGACACCCTCCAGCTCTGGGACCCTGTCGCGGGCACCAAGACGGGCGAGATGAAGGACGCTGCAGGAGATCTGTTCTGCCTGGCCTTCCCGGCCCGGGGCAGTCGCTTCGCGACGGGCGGCGGAGGGACCGCGCTATGGGACATCGGGACTCGGACCGAGGCGGGAGAGGTCGAGGATGGCCACATGGACGTCATCTTCGCGATCGCACTCTCGCCGGACGGCGAGGTCGTCGCCAGCGCGTGCTGGGACGGGAAGGTGAGGCTGCGGGACGTGTCTGGCGTGGGGCGATAGGAACAGGGAGCCCTTCCATGGAGCAACCTACGTCAGACGCGAAGCCCTTCGAGTCCCGCATCAGCCGGATCTCGACGATGTGGCCTCAGCTCGGGGACCCGGCGAAGATCTGCGTGCGGTACGGACCGGCGATCCGCAAGTACATCGATTCGCTCGTCCCGGACCGTCACGACGCCGAGGAGGTCGCGCAGGAGTTCCTGCTCCGCGTCGTCGAGAGGGGATTTCAGCTCGCAGACCCCGACCGGGGCCGCTTCCGCGACTACCTGAAGATCGCGGTGCGCAACGCCGCGCTCACGTACCGAAGGCGCAGGCCTCCCCGCGGAACGGACGGGGTGAACGTCGCGGAGCTCGCCGCGCCCGACGCCTCCAGATCCGTCGCGGACCTCGAGTGGATCGAGGAGTGGCGACGGTGCGTCCTGGACCGGGCGTGGAAGGCGATCGAGGACCACGAGCGGAGGACGCGCGGGAACCTGTTCCACACCGTCCTGCGCCTCTCCGTCGACCATCCGGACCTCGACTCCGAGGCGCTGGCGGCGCGCGTCCGCGGAGGGGACGACAAGCCGATCCGCGCCGACGCGTTCCGCAAGCAGCTCAGCCGGGCCCGCCATTGCTTCGCCGAGCACGTCGCGCGCGAGGTGGCCGCGACGCTCGAGCACCCGACGCGGGAGCGCGTGGAGGAGGAGCTCGGCGAGCTCGGCCTCCTCGATCGCGTCCGCGGGCTCCTTCCCCCCGACTGGGATCCGCAGGGCAAGCGATAGCCGGCGACGGCGACTCCGACGAACCGGTATCTGGGCGTGGTTCAATCGGAGGTGACACTCGCGAGGGCATTCGCCGAACTCCAACTCCAACAGCCAACTCCAAGAAAATCCAACTCCAATTCCAACTCAAAGGGCCTTTGAGTTGGAATTGGAGTTGGAGTTCGACCACTCGTCGGGATTGTCGCCCGAATCAGCCGCCGATTGAACCACGCCAGGAAGATGATACCGACTCGGTCGGAATCCTGCTACAGGGTGCCCTATCTTGCGTTGATCTCAACGCTCGCCGTTCCGCCTGCCTCCACGACGCACGTCACGCGGTGCGTGCCGCGATCGAAGTCGTGGAGGAGGGCCTCTCCCGGTCCCGACGTCCCCGCGGGCTCGCCGTCCACGAACCAGTAGAGGCGGGAGGCCCCCTCGCACGTCGCGCGGAGCGCTACGGCCGCAGCGCCCTCCCCCAGGAGATATCGGCTGCCGGAGACCGGCGACACGATTCTGGGCCGCGAAGAAGAGGCCTTCGCCGCATGGAGGTCGCACGCGATCCGTGGCGTCTCCTCCTCCGACTCGAGCGCCCGCCGCGTCGCCGCGCAGCGCCCCGCGATCGGAAGCAGCCCGCTCGTCGCGCAGACCTCCCGCTCTACGATCCCCGCCGGCCTCGCGTACCACGCGCCCGTCCGCTCGACCGCCGCGTAGATCCTCGCCGCCGCCGGCGCGGCCGCCGAGGCGCCGAAGAGGCCCTCGTGGGGCCGCCCGTCGGGGTTCCCCATCCAGACGCCCACCGTGTACCGTGGGCCGTACGCGATCGCCCACGCGTCGCGGTGGCCGCTCGACGTCCCTGTCTTCAGCGCGAAGGGAGGGGTCCCCTCGCCGACGTAGATCCCCTCCGCCTCGATCATGCGCCGGTCGCGGAGGATGTCCGCCACGAGCCAGCAGGACGTCTCGGAGAGGACCCGCTCACCGGCGACCTCCGGCTCCGCGGAGAGGCGGCGCAGCGGGCGGTGGACCCCGAGCCGCGCAAGCGTCGAGGCGGCCTCGACCAGCTCGAACAGGCTCACCTCGCCGCCGCCGAGCGCGAGCGTGAGGCCCCAGCGGTCGGGGCCGTCGAGTGAGCGCACACCGCAGCCGCGAAGCTCCGCGCGGAAGGCCTCGACGCCGACGGTCGCGAGGAGCCGCACGGCAGGGAGGTTGAGCGAGCGGACGAGCGCCTCGCGCGCAGTCACCGGCCCGCGCGTCTCGCGGTCGCAATCCTCCGGGCGCCAGGCCGCGTTCGCGAGAGGAGCATCGGAGAGGAGCCTCTCCGGGGCCGCCTCCCCCTGCTCGAACGCGAGGGCGTAGAGGACCGGCTTCAGCGCCGACCCGGGCGACCTCGGGGCGAGGGCCCCGTCGACCGCTCCTGAGCGCGCCACGTCGAGGTAGTCGGGGGAGCCGACGTAGGCGACGACCGCGCCCGTTGCGTTCTCCACGACCACCGCGGCCGCGCCGTCGACGCCGGCCTGGGGGAGCTGGAACGCGATGGCCGCCTCGGCTGCCTCCTGCGCCGCGGGGTCGAGGGTCGTCCGCACCGTCCCGCCGCAGCCGGCGCGGCGGATCGCCTCCAGGCAGAGGTGCGGCGCGCGGAGCTGTCGCGCAGGCGGGCGCAGCGTGACCGGCTCCGAGGCCGCCTCCGCCTCCTCGCGCGCGTCGATCACCCCGCACTCGCGCATCCTCGCGAGGACGCAGTCGCGCCGAGCCCGCGCCGCCTCGGGGTGGCGGTCGGGGCGGAGGCGCGAGGGGGACTGCGGCAGCCCCGCGAGGAGGGCCGCCTCCGCGAGCGTGAGGTCCGTCGCGCGCTTGCCGAACCAGGCGCGCGAGGCCGCCTCGACGCCGACGAGGTTCCCTCCGAAGGGGGAGAGGTTCACGTACCGCTCGAGGATCGCGTCCTTCGGGAGCGCCTCCTCGAGCTGCCAGGCGCGGAAGGCCTCGACGCACTTCGTTCCGAAGCTTCTCTCCCGCGGCATCGCGAGCCGCACCGCCTGCATCGTGATCGTCGAGGCGCCGGAGACAATGCGTCGCGCCGCGAGGTCCTGGAGCGCTGCGCGGAGGATGGCGAGCGCGTCGACGCCGCCGTGCGAGCGGAAGCGGTGGTCTTCCACAGCGATGGCCGCAGCGAGGAATCGCGGGGAGACCTCGGAGAGGCGCACGGGCACCTGCCACATGCCGTCGGCGTTCGTGAAGGCGGAGAGCGGCGAGCCGTCGCG
>Ga0082335_1009688_pt1 | contig 10264 bp, 10 predicted proteins | sample Subgrocontami58m_FD_72375 | JGI IMG/M metagenome (GOLD analysis project Ga0082335, IMG submission 72375) | Subsurface groundwater microbial communities from S. Glens Falls, New York, USA - GMW37 contaminated, 5.8 m (SPADES assembly) (version 2) ... | reverse complement strand
TGTGCCGCACGCGCATCGGCGAATCGGTTTCGCTCGCCGAAAGCCCGGCACAGGGGCTCGACATCTTCAGCCACGCACCGCAATCGCGCGGCGCGCGGGACTACGAGCAGCTGCTCGAGGAACTGCTCTCGAGCGGGTTCTGGAAGGTCTAGAAGGGTCTGCCCGGCCCGGTCCGGGCTACGCTGCGCTCGAGCGCAGGCCTACTTGGTCAGCAGCGAGACGACGTCCTCGAAGCTCATCCCGTCGGCTTTCCGGGGGGTGGCGAGGACCAAGCATTCCAGCACTTCGCAGTGCTGGTACATCTGGCGCAGCTTCTTTTCCGCATCCGCTTCGTCGCGACCGTGGATCACGAGGTTCTCCACCACCAGCCCTCGCCGGGTGCGAATGCGAAAGCCGAACTTGATGGTGGACAATGACGAATACATAACCATCCCGATGTCAGGCACTTGAAGCCTGTATAGCATGCTGAAATCAAAAAAGCAATCTAAGGGACTGGTTCGGAATACGTTTTTCACTACTTCATGCGGAAAAAGTCATCTTTTTGCGCGGAAAACGAAAAGGGCGGATGCCCTGCGGCAACCGCCCTCTTTCGGTAGGAATCAGTGCCGGGGTGCGCCGGCGAAAATCAGGCCAGCGCCTTGATCTGAGCGGCGAGCCGGCTCTTGTGGCGCGAGGCCTTGTTCTTGTGAATGATCTTCTTGTCGGCGATGCGGTCGACGACGCTGATCGACTGGCGGTAGACCTCCGCAGCCTTCGCCTTGTCGCCGGCGTCGATCGCCTTCTTCACGCTCTTGATCGCTGTGCGCAGGGCCGAACGCAGGGCCGTGTTGTGCTTGCGGCGCTTCTCGGACTGACGGGCCGCCTTGCGCGCCCCCTTGGTATTGGCCATATGCCCTTCTCTGGAAGGTGAATCGAAAAGGGCATGATTATAAGGGCTTGGGCCCCAGCGGGCAACAGGAATCGCGGGAGTCCGCGCGCGCCCACCGTATAATCACGGGCATGAATCTGTTGCGGGCGCTTGCGACGGTCAGCAGCATGACGCTGGTCTCGCGCATCCTGGGCTTCGTGCGCGACGCCGTCATTGCGCGGCTCTTCGGGGCGGGGCTCTTTACCGACGCGTTCTTCGTCGCCTTCCGCATTCCGAACCTGCTGCGGCGCCTGTTCGCCGAGGGCGCATTTTCCCAGGCGTTCGTGCCCATCCTCGCCGAATACGTCGCGCGCGAAGGGCAGGCGCAGGCCAAGTGCCTCGTGGACCGCACCGCGACCGTGCTTGCGCTCGCGCTCGCCGTGGTGACGGCGCTGGGGGTCGCCGCGGCTCCCGTCATCATCTACGTGAGCGCGCCGGGATTCGCCGCCGAGCCGGCGAAGTTCGACGTCACGGTGGCGATGCTGCGCGTCACCTTTCCCTACATCCTGTTCATCTCGCTGGTGTCGCTCGCCGGCGGGATCCTCAACACCTGGAGGCGGTTTGCAATCCCCGCTTTCACGCCGACGGTCCTGAACCTGAGCTTTATCGGCTGCGCGCTGCTGGCGGCGCCGTACTTCGATCCGCCGGTGAAAGTGCTCGCCTGGGCGGTGCTGCTGGGCGGCGCGCTGCAGCTCGCGCTGCAGGTTCCGTCGCTCGCGGCGATCGGCATGCTGCCGCGGCCGAGCCTCGTCCTCGGGGACAAGGGCGTCAGGCGCATCCTCACGCTCATGGGCCCGGCGGTGCTGGGCGTATCGGTGAGCCAGATCAGCCTGCTCATCAACACGATATTCGCCTCGTATCTCGAATCCGGCAGCGTGTCGTGGCTCTACTATGCCGACCGGCTCATGGAGTTCCCGACCGGACTGCTCGGCGTCGCCCTGGGCACCATCCTGCTGCCGAGCCTCGCCAAGTATCATTCGGAGTCGGCGACCGAAGAATATTCGCGCCTGCTCGACTGGGGACTGCGGCTCACGCTCATGCTCGCGCTGCCGGCCGCCGTCGCGCTGGCGGTGATCGCGGTGCCGCTCATCACCACGCTGTTCCACTACGGCGAATTCGCCGCACGGGACGTGTGGATGACGCGACAGGCGCTCGTCGCGTACAGCGCCGGACTGCTCGGTCTCATCATGGTCAAGGTGCTGGCGCCGGGATTCTATGCGCGGCAGAATATTCGCACACCGGTCAGGATTGCCATCGTGACGCTGCTTGCGACCCAGGTCCTCAACGCCGCGCTGATCGTGCCGCTCAGGCACGCGGGGCTTGCGCTCGCGATCGGGCTGGGCGCCTGTCTCAACGCGGGCCTGCTGTACCACAAGCTGCGGGAGCACGGCATCTACCAGCCGCAGCCCGGCTGGGCGGCCTATTTCGCGAAAGTGATCTGCGCAATCGCCGCGATGGCCGCGACGCTGTGGTTCGCGATGGGGCCCGAGGCGTGGTGGCTCGCGGCGCCGGGCGCGAAACGCTCGCTGGCGCTGGCGGGCATCGTCGCCGGGGGGGCCGCCGCCTACTTCGCCTGCCTGTGGCTGCTCGGCTTCCGGCTGAAGGACTTTCGCCGGAGGACGGAATGAACGCGCAGCTCGACCGCTTCGCCGAGCTCGTGTCGCGCGATCAGTTCAACCTCGCCGAGGCGAGCCTGATGCTCGCGCAGGACGTCTATCCCGGAATCGAAGTCTCCGCGTACCTCGAGCGCCTGGACGAGATCGCTGCGGCGATCAGGGGGCGCCTGGCGGGCGACGCGTTCGCGGAGCAGAAGGTGCTGGCGCTGAACTATTACCTGTTCAACGACATGCGCTTCTGCGGCAATGTCGAGGACTATTACGATCCCCGCAACAGCTACCTGAACGACGTGATCGAGCGGCGCACGGGAATCCCGATCACGCTCGCCATCCTCTATCTGGAAGTCGGCAAGCGCATCGGGCTGAACCTGAAGGGCGTTTCGTTTCCGGGGCATTTCCTGGTCAAGCTTGAAGTGCGCCGCGGGCAGCTCGTGCTCGATCCGTTCACGGGCGGCGAAGCCCAATCCGAGGCCGAGCTGCGCCAGAGGCTCGCGCAGGTGCTCCCTTCCAGGCAGGCGGAGAACACTTCGCTCGACCCCTATCTCGAGGCGGCGACGCCGCGCGACATCGTCGCCCGCGTGCTGCGCAACCTGAAGAACATCTACATGCAGAGCGGCAAGCTCGAAAACGCGCTCGCGGTCATGCATCGCATGCTGCTGGTCGTGCCGGAGTCCGCGGAGGAACTGCGCGACCGCGGGTTTCTCTACCAGCGGATGGAATGCTTCAGGCCCGCGCTGTCGGACCTGCAGAACTATCTGCGGCGCCGCCCCGAGGCGCCCGACGCGATCGAGGTGCACGGCAAGGTAGTCGAGCTCAAGCAGGCCTGCGCCAAGCTCAATTAGTTTCTGATCACTCGGATGTCGACGGAATTGGCGAAGATTTTGGGCTTCCATAGGTCTCCCGATTTTGCGCAGTTGCGAAGTTGCAACTGCGCAAAATCGGGAGATTTGGGATGGGAAATCACGGCAACCTGTCTGGTTCCGGCCATGTGGGCCTAGGCTGAATCCACTCTTCGGAAAAGGAGAAACCATGAAACTCACGAGCAGCAACTTCACCGACAACGGGCGCATTCCGGGCGCGCTCGCGTTCGCGGTACCCGATCCGGCGCAGCACGTCGCGCTTTCGTCGAACCGCAATCCCCACCTGAAATGGAGCGACGCGCCGAAGGGGACGCAGTCGTTCGTCGTGATCTGCCACGACTACGACGTGCCGACCAAGCCCGACGACGTGAACAAGGAGGGCCGGGTGGTGCCCAAGTCGCTTCCGCGCGCGGACTTCTTCCACTGGCTGCTCGTCGACGTGCCGGCTTCGATGACGGAGATCCGCGAGGGCGAGTATTCGAACGGCGTGACGCCGCGCGGCAAGAAGGGGCCGGAGGCGGCGCACGGCGCGCGCCAGGGCATCAACGATTACAGCGCGTGGTTCGCGGGCGACAAGGACATGGGCGGCGACTATTTCGGCTACGACGGTCCGTGCCCGCCGTGGAACGACGAGATCCTGCACCACTACGTGTTCACCGTCTACGCGCTCGACGTGCCGCGTCTCGGCGTTTCGGGTTCCTTCACGGGCAAGGACGTGCTCAAGGCGATGGAGGGCCACATCCTCGATCGCGCGGCCATCACCGGGATCTACACGCTCAACCCCGCGTTGGTGGCGTAGCGGCAGGTCGGGCTCGACGCCCGCGGGGATGGGCAGATAGCCGCTATAATTCAACACTTTGCTTTTCAACAGCGGCTTTCCATGCTGGTCACTCGCGGTGCGCGCCCCGCGGCATTGCCGCCGGTCGCGCTGACCATCGGCAATTTCGACGGCGTGCACAAGGGCCACCAGGCGATCCTGGAGCGCGTCGTGCGCGAGGCGGAGGCGCGTTCGCTCGTTTCCTGCGTGCTGACGTTCGAGCCGCATCCGCGCGAGTTCTTCGCGCCCCAGTCGGCGCCGACGCGGCTCACCTCGCTGCGCGAGAAGCTCGAACTGCTCGCCGCGCGGGGCATCGCCCGGGTGCACGCGCAGCGCTTTTCCCGCGCATTCGCGGCGATGCCGGCCGAAGCGTTCATCGAGCAGGTCCTGCATCGGACGCTGCGCGCGCGATGGATCCTGATCGGGGACGATTTCCGCTTCGGCGCCAGGCGGGCCGGGGACCTGGCCATGCTCGCCGCGATGGGCTCGCGTTACGGCTACGAGATCGAGTCGGTGCACACCGTCGAGCACGCGGGAAGCCGCGTGTCGAGCTCCTCGGTGCGCGAGGCGCTCTGGGCGGGGGACCTCGCGCGCGCCGAGGCGCTGCTCGGCCGCCCCTACAGCATTAGCGGGCGGGTGGTGCATGGGAACAAGCTCGGCCGCGAGCTCGGCTTCGCGACCGCCAACATCCAGCTCCAGCACAACCGCCCGCCGCTCATGGGCATCTACGCGGTGCGCGTGCACGGTGCCGACGCCCGGGTGCGCGACGCCGTGGCGAGCCTGGGCGTGCGGCCGACCATCAAGTCGGGCGGAAAGGCGCTGCTCGAGGTGCACCTGTTCGACTTCGACGGCGAACTCTACCGGAGGCACCTGCGGGTCGAATTCCTGCACAAGATCCGCGACGAGGAGAAGTATTCGGACCTCGAGGCGCTGCGCGCCCAGATCGCGCGCGACTGCGAGGCGGCGAGGCGTTTTTTGACTGCATATCGAAATGGCTGAAAAGAAAACCGACTACAAGGCGACGCTGAATCTTCCCGACACGCCGTTTCCGATGCGCGGCGACCTGGCCAGGCGCGAACCCGGGTGGGTGGCCGACTGGCAGGGCAAGGGCCTGTACCGCAGGATACGCGAGGCCTCGAAGGGAAGGCCGAGGTTCGTGCTGCACGACGGTCCGCCGTACGCGAACGGCGACATCCACATCGGCCACGCGCTGAACAAGATCCTCAAGGACATCATCACCAAGTCGCGCAACCTCGCGGGATACGACGCCGTGTACGTGCCGGGCTGGGACTGCCACGGCATGCCGATCGAGCGCGAAATCGAGAAGCAGCACGGCCGGAATCTTCCGCCCGAGAAGACGCAGGCCCTGTGCCGCGCCTACGCGACCCTGCAGATCGAGCAGCAGAAGCGCGATTTCCAGCGCCTGGGCGTGCTGGGGGACTGGGACAATCCCTACCTGACGATGGCCTACGGCAACGAGGCCGGCGAAATCCGCGTTCTCGCGCGGATCTTTTCCGCAGGCTACGTCTATCGCGGACTTAAGCCGGTGAACTGGTGCTTCGATTGCGGCTCGGCGCTCGCCGAAGCCGAGGTCGAGTACGCGGACAGGAAGGATTTCGCCATCGACGTCGGCTTCCCGCTTGCCGAGGACGAGCGCGAAAGGCTGGCGCTGGCGTTCGCGCTGAAGGAGGCGCCGCGGGGCCCGGTCTGCGCGGTCATCTGGACCACCACGCCCTGGACGATACCCGCGAACCAGGCGCTCAACGTTCACCCGGATTTCGAATACGCGCTCGTTCCCACCGGCAAGGGCTGGCTCGTGTTGGCGAAGGAGCTGTGGAAGCAGTGCCTGGAACGGTTCGGGCTCACGCTTGCGCAGGACGCGGAGTCCGTTCCGACCTGCAAGGGGTCGGCCCTCGAGCGGATCCGGTTCAGGCACCCGTTCTACGACCGCGACGCGCCGGTCTACCTGGGTGATTACGTCACGCTCGACGCCGGCACCGGGATCGTGCACTCGGCGCCGGCCTACGGCGTGGAGGACTTCGACTCCTGCCGCCGCTACGGCATGAAGGACGACGAGATCCTCACGCCCGTGATGGGCGACGGGAAATACGCGCCGTCGCTGCCGTTCTTCGGCGGCATGTCGATCTGGAAGGCGAACCCGGAGATCGTGAAGAAGATCGACGAGGTCGGGTGCCTGTTCCACAGCGAAGACTACGTGCACAGCTACATGCACTGCTGGCGCCACAAGACGCCGATCATCTTCCGCGCGAGCACGCAGTGGTTCGCCAGCATGGACGGGGTGCCCGCGAGTGGAGGCGACAAGCCGAAGGAGACGTTGCGCCAGTCCGCATTGCGCGCGGTCGACGCGACGCGCTTCTACCCCGCGTGGGGCAAGGCGCGGCTGCACGCGATGATCGCGGGCCGCCCGGACTGGACGCTCTCCCGCCAGCGCCAGTGGGGCGTGCCGATGCCGTTCTTCATCCACCAGGAGACCGGAGCCCTGCATCCCCGCACCCCGGAGCTGCTGGCGCAGGTTGCGAAGCGCGTCGAGGCCGGAGGCATCGAGGCCTGGCAGACGCTCGATCCAAAGGAACTGATCGGCGAGGACGCGGCGCAGTACGCCAAGGGCCGCGACACGCTGGACGTCTGGTTCGACTCGGGATCCACGCACGAGACCGTGATGCGCGGCTCGCACAAGGATAGCCTCAAGTTTCCGGCCGACCTGTACCTCGAGGGCTCGGACCAGCACCGCGGATGGTTTCATTCGTCGCTGCTCGTATCGTGCATGCTGAACGGCCGCGCCCCCTACGACGCGCTGCTCACGCACGGGTTCATGATCGACGAGCGCGGCCGCAAGATGAGCAAGTCGGTGGGCAACGCCATCGCGCCGCAGGAAATCTGCAATACGCTGGGCGCGGAGATCCTGAGGCTCTGGGTGGGGTCGACGGACTATTCCGGCGAGATCGCGCTCTCCGACGAGATCCTGAAGCGCGTCGTCGAGGCCTACCGGCGCATCCGCAACACGCTGCGGTTCCTGCTCGCCAACACCGCGGACTTCGACGCGAAGCGGCATGCGCTGCCTTTGTCCGAATGGGTCGAGATCGACCGCTACGCCCTCGCGCTCACCGCGAAGCTCCAGCAGAGCGTGATCGCCGACTACGAGCGCTACGAATTCCACCCCATCGCGGCGCGGCTGCAGACCTTCTGCTCGGAGGACCTGGGTGCGTTCTACCTGGACGTCCTGAAGGACCGGCTGTACACGTGCGGCGCGGATTCGCGCGCCCGGCGCTCGGCTCAGAATGCGCTTCATCACATCGCCCAGAGCCTGGTGCGGCTCATGGCGCCGATCCTCTCATTCACTGCGGAGGAAGTGTGGCGCCACGTCGGAGGCGGCAGCGAGAGCGTGTTCCTGCACACCTGGTACCAGCTGCCCGCGGTCCCGGAGGCGGAGACGCTGCTCGAGCGCTGGGAGCTGATCCGGCAGGCGAAGGCCGAGGTGCAGCGCGAGCTCGAGTCGCTGCGCACGGCGGGGAAGATCGGCTCGTCGCTGCAGGCCCAGGTGGAGGTCCGTGCCTGCGGCGAGAAGTACGCCGCGCTCGCTTCGCTGGGCGAGGATCTGCGCTTCGCGCTCATCACCTCGCAGGCCGCGGTGCGCGAGGTGGGCCGGCAGGAGGAGGCCGGGGTGGATGCCGCGCCCAGCGTGTTCGCGAAGTGCGATCGCTGCTGGCACTACCGCGCCGACGTCGGCGCGGACCCCGAGCGGCCGACGCTGTGCGGGCGTTGCGTAGAGAACCTGCGCGGCGCCGGCGAGCAGCGGCGTTTCGCCTGACGCCGTGGACGGCGCCCGGTTGCGCGGCACGCTCGCCTGGGTGACGGTCGCGCTGGCCGTCGCGCTGGCCGACCAGGGCACGAAGCACCTGATCGGCGCGCTGCTCAACCCGGGCGAGGGCCTGCGCATCACCGGGTTCTTCAACCTCGTCCTGGTCTTCAATCGCGGCGCCGCGTTCAGCCTGCTCTCCGATGCGCCGGGCTGGCAGCGCGAGCTGTTCGCGGCGATCGCGCTCGTCGCTTCGGTGGTCATCGTGATGCTGATCGTCCGCAACGCCTCGGCGCGTCTTTTCTGCGCGGGCCTCGCGCTCATCCTGGGGGGCGCATTGGGGAACCTGTGGGACCGCGTCGCGCTCGGATACGTGGTGGACTTTCTCGATTTTCATGCCGCGGGCTACCACTGGCCGGCGTTCAACCTCGCCGACAGCGCCATTACGGTGGGCGCCGCGCTCGTGATCCTCGACGGATTCCTCGCGCGAAGGCCGACCGCGGCGTGAGCACGCGCTGGACTAGAATGAAGCCATGAGCGAATCCGAAAGGAAGGTGCTGCTCGCCAACCCGCGCGGGTTCTGCGCGGGGGTGGAGCGCGCCATCGGCATCGTCGAGCGCGCGCTCGAGCTGCACGGGGCGCCGATCTACGTGCGCCACGAGGTCGTGCACAACAAGTTCGTGGTCGACGATCTGCGCCGCAAGGGCGCGATCTTCGTCGAGGACCTGGCCGCGGTTCCAGCGGGCGCGACGCTGATCTTCAGCGCCCACGGCGTATCCAAGGCGGTGCGCGAGGAGGCGCAGGCCCGCGGCCTGCGCGTGTTCGACGCGACCTGTCCCCTGGTCACCAAGGTGCACGTCGAAGTCGAGAAGATGCGCCGCGACGGCCGCGAGGTCGTCATGATCGGCCACCGCGGCCACCCCGAGGTCGAGGGCACGATGGGCCAGGCGGCCGACGGCATGTACCTGGTCGAGACGCTGGCGGACGTCGCGCAGCTGGCGGTGCGCGATCCCGGGAAGCTCGCCTACGTGACGCAGACCACGCTGTCGGTGGACGATGCGGCGTCGATCGTCGGGGCGTTGCGCAAGCGCTTCCCCGCGATCACGGGCCCGAAGAAGGACGACATCTGCTACGCGACGCAGAACCGGCAGGACGCGGTGAAGTTCCTCGCGCAACAATGCGACCTGGTCATTGTGGTCGGCTCGCCGAACAGCTCCAATTCCAACCGGCTGCGCGAAGTGGCGCGGGGCAGGGGAGTCGAGGCCTACATGGTGGACAACGCGGAACTGCTGCGGCCGGAGTGGGTCGCGGGCAAGCGGCGGATCGGCGTGACCGCCGGCGCCTCGGCCCCCGAGGTGCTGGTCCAGGCCGTGATCTCACGGTTGAAGGAGCTCGGCGCCGCACGCGTTGAACAGCTTGCCGGCACCGAGGAGAACGTCACTTTCCCTCTGCCGAAGGGTCTCGCCGTCTAGTATCCCCCGCCCGAGCGCGCGAGGGGGTCGAGCGGCGTCCCCTTGGGAGGCAGGTATTCGACCTCGACCTCGATCTCGCTCCCGACCCACACGCCGTCCAGGGCGCCCGGAGAGAAGCGCGCGGCGGCGAACGCCGCAAGCGCGGAACGCTCGAACAGGCCCTCGGGTTCGGCGCGCAGCACCGCGACGTCGTCGACGCCGCCCTGCTCGTTGATTCTCACGCGCAGCGCCACGCGGCCCTTGCGCATGCCCGCGTCGTCCGGGTATTCGGGCGCGATCTCGGTCAACGGCACGGGAGGGCGGTCCAGCCGCGATGCGGGATAGTAGCGCGGCGCCGGAAGCATGCCGCGGGACGCGGAAGTCCCCGGCCCGCGTGAAACCTCCGCGTCGGGGCGGGTGCGCTCCTCGGGCACGGCGGGAAGCGGGCTGCGCGCGGCCGTCGTGAGGGCGAGCTTCGCGCTCATCGTGCCGTGGGACCGCTGCGCCGGCGCGGTTGCGCCCGGGGAGCTCAAGGCGTAGAGCGCCACGCTGTGCAGAACGACCGACACGGCGACCGCCATCCCCAGCCGCGCCCAGCGCGGCGAGGCGGACCCGGGGATGCCGCCCGCTGCCGTCGCGGGGGCGTTGCAGTCGGCGGTCGCCGGCATGGTCGTCTATTGCGCCATCTCGCGCCAGCTGACCCGCTTGCCCGTGGGGGCGGGCGTGTCGAACGGCGCCGCGATCGTCGTCTGCTTCGCGTCGGAAGTCGTCGAGATGACCACCGTCTTGCCGCTGG
>Ga0082335_1009686_pt1 | contig 10265 bp, 2 predicted proteins | sample Subgrocontami58m_FD_72375 | JGI IMG/M metagenome (GOLD analysis project Ga0082335, IMG submission 72375) | Subsurface groundwater microbial communities from S. Glens Falls, New York, USA - GMW37 contaminated, 5.8 m (SPADES assembly) (version 2) ... | reverse complement strand
GAAATACGAAAATTAGTTTTGTCAAAATAACCATCAGGCCAGAACCCCCCATCTGACTTTCAATACCATCATCTATAGAGGAGAACCTCGTGAAAAGAGCTGCATCTGTACTTGCGCTGTTCTGTATCACTGCGTTTGCATTTTCCCAACAGCATGCGCCATTGGGGAAGTTGTTGAACAGTTACTACAACCGAATTCCTGACGGAGAAAAATTTCCTGTCTGGGTGTATTTCAAAGACAAAGGTCTTGGCGCCGAACAAAAACTCTCGCTTCCGCCGGAAACATTTCTTACTGAGAAAGCAATTGCACGACGCGAGCGAGTGATCCAGAGTGATCGCTCGAGTGTCATCACGATGGAGGATGTTCCACTCGATCGTTCTTACGTTGCATCAGTGGCAGGCTCAGTTGCAAAAGTTCGACACGAAGTAAAATGGTTCAACAGCATGAGCGTTATTGCAACAAAGGCGCAGGTTGAAGCATTGCGCGCGTTGCCTCACGTAAAAGAAATTGAGATTGTTGTACGATTCAAGCCGCGAGGGTTGGAGCCTGTTTCAGTGCTGGATCAAGCGCCTCTGCCTCCTCAACCGAATCCTCAAGTGATGCCTGTGCTCAATTATGGAAACTCGCTCAATCAGAACCAACAAATCAACACTGTAGCTTTACACAATCAGGGCATCAATGGCTCGGGCGTTCTTCTTGCACTATTTGATGCCGGGTTTTCTAATCTCACACACCCCGCGCTCGTCACGCGGCCGATTGTTGCCCGTTACGATTTCTCTACCAACAGCACAACACTTGCTTCACACTCACATGGACAAAATACGTTCTCGGTTGTCGGTGGATTTTCGGAAGGCAACTTGATTGGACCCGCTTATGGCGCGAACTTCGTACTGGCTCGCACGGAAGTCGATCCAACTGAAACTCCAACGGAAGAAGACAACTGGGCACGCGCGGCAGTCTGGGCAGATAGCCTCGGCGTGGATGTCATCAGTTGTTCACTTGGTTACCTTGATTTTGACGCGCCATGGCCCGGTTACACATGGCAAGATATGAACGGAGTGAACACCGTTGTTACACGTGCCGCTAATCGCGCATCACAACTCGGTATCGTCGTTGTAAACTCCGCTGGTAATTCCGGCGACGTTCCTCTTCCTCAAAATTCGCTTGGCGCGCCGGCAGATGGGTTTGACGTCATAACAGCAGGGGCAGTCGGTTCGAACGGGACGCGAGTCTTGTTCAGCTCTGTTGGTCCGACTGTCGACGGAAGAATTAAGCCTGATGTTATGGCGCAGGGTTCAGGAACATGGGCTGCAACCGGTACGTCGGGCTACGGTGGAGTAAGTGGAACATCATTCTCCTGTCCTCTCACCGCCGGCGTCGCCGCGTTAGTATTGAGTGCAAACCCTACCGGCTTGACTCCAAAACAAGTAGGCGAAGCGCTGCGGCAAACGGCAAGCCGCGCCAATACTCCTGATCGTCAATACGGCTGGGGAATTGTAAACGCGGCAAAGGCAGCGCACTACATTTGGATGGAACACACGCCGCTCGCCAACACGGCGGATACAACTGCACGTCAAGTAAATGCGATTATCAAATCTCGCATTCTGCTCACGGCTGACTCGGCGAGAGTATGGTACGGCGTGAATGGATCGTTCACGAGCAGTGCACCGCTCACGCGCCTTGGCAGCACAGAACAATATCGTGCGCTGATCCCGTTCCTCGGCAGGGGCGTGAATGTTACATACTATATTAGAGCGAAGAACGATAGTGTTGCAGTCCGCTATCCGCTTGGCACGAGCTACTTCACCTATCAAGTGAACAATGATAATACGGGTCCAACCATTGCACACACACAACGAGGCAACATTGCCGTCACAAGCTGGCCGCCGCGTCTCACAGCAACAGTCACCGACATCACGAACCCAATCGGTGTGAGTATTGAATACAAATACAATGGCGTTGCACAGCCAACAATCAATGTTACATCGGCAGACAGCGTGTATTCCGACACGCTGCGTATTGCTCGAAGCTTGCTTCGCGATAATGACTTGATTGAATATCGTTTCAAAGCAATTGATCCTATCGGCAACATTTCATATTCACCAAGCACAGGCTACGCTCAATTCAGAGTGAAGAACAATACGCACGTGAACAATACGTTTGAAGCAAACAACGGAACGTTCACGGCAACGAACGATTGGGAGTACGGTTCACCAAGCGGAAGATCACCTGCTGCATACAGTGGCACAAAGTATTGGGGAACAAAACTGAATGGGAACTATACACAAGGACCGCTGCTCTCCTCGCTCACCACCCCAACCTACATCGTCTTCTCAAATCGGGCGTCGTTTTCGTTCTATCATTGGTATGAATTTGAAAGCCGTTTCGACGGCGGCAATGTGAAGATGTCGCTTAATGGCGGAGCGTTCCAGGCAATTCAACCTGTTGGCAGCTATCCGATTATCTCAATCTATGGCGGCTTCAGTAATCCGCTTGGTGGGCAAGCCGGCTACTCAGATGTGGGAGGCAGTCGCTGGACGAAAGTGACATTCGATCTCACCGGCATCGCGAACGAAGGCAACACCATTGCAATTCGTTTCGACTTCGGCGCCGATAACAACACGCGCATCTATCGTGGCTGGTATATTGATGATGTTGTATCGGATGGTTTGGGCACAACGGGACCGCTATCGGCAAACGAACAAGGCGGCGTTCCGCAAGAATTTTCGCTGGAACAGAATTATCCGAACCCGTTCAACCCGACGACGAAGATCGGATTTCAGATTCCAGAAGTCAGAGGTCAGAGATCAGAGGTCAGAGGTCAGAAATCAGAGGTCAGTCACGTGACGTTGAGGGTGTACGATGTGCTGGGAAGGGAAGTCGCGACGCTTGTTAATGAACCAATGCAAGCAGGTAACTATCAAATTGTATTTGATGCTACCAGACTTGCCAGCGGAACGTACTTCTACAAGCTGCAATCCGGAAACAATGTTGCTGTAAAGAAATTGCTCTTGCTCAAATGAAAAAGATGATCGCGCAAGAGTCCCGCAACGCGGGAATGTTGACGAAGTAAAGCCTTCTTTATGTAGGATTTTCCCATGCGTCCTTTCTATTTGTTTTTGCTTACTTCAATTCTGCTCGTCAGCATTTCCGCTCGAAGTCAGGTTACTTTCACAGATGTTTCCGGAAGTGCCGGCGTTGGCTTAGGCGATCCAACCACGCGCGGCATTGCGTGGGGAGACTTTAACAACGGCGACTCGACAAAGAAGTGGATCGAGATCAATCTCGTCGGTTCACAGAGCAATAACGGAGGCGTCGGCGCGCAGATCGAAGTCAAGTCAGGCTCGTTACGCATGATGCGCGAAGTAAACACCGCCGTCGGTTATCGTTCACAAAACATGTTGACAGCTCACGTCGGATTGGGCACAAACACGCGTGCCGATTCTGTAATCGTGCGATGGCCAGACGGCAGAAGATCCGTTCAGACAAATGTGAATGCGAGCCAAGTGATTTCTATTGCAGAACCGTTAGTCTCCGTTGATGAGAAGCCTGCACTGGCGATAAGTTTTTCGCTTGAGCAGAATTATCCAAATCCGTTCAACCCGACGACGAAGATCGGATTTCAGATATCAGAAGTCAGAGGTCAGAGATCAGAGGCCAGTCACGTGACGCTGAAGGTGTTCGATGTGTTGGGAAGAGAAGTTGCCACTTTGGTCAACGAAGCCAGATCGCCGGGAACATACGACGTGACGTGGAATGCGGCAGGAATCGGCAGTGGTGTATTCTTCTACAAATTAGTCAGCGGCTCTTTCACCCAAACAAAAAAAATGCAATTACTCAAATAAAACAGTTGACATTACAGTTGGCAATTTGCATATTCAAAGTAGAATCCTAACCTTTCTCGTAGTAATCCAGGAACTCCCGCGTAGCTGCTTTTGGGGACATTTCTTTATCTCCGATCTCCTTATTCACAGCTAACAACAAGTTCAAAGGTGTTCTATACACATAACGCTTTCTTGTTCAGCATAGAAGAAATCTCTCGTGTCGCACACGCTATTTGCAATAGCCCGAAACATCATTCACCCTAATCAACTCAACTAACCACTAACTACATCTAAGGAGGCTTCATGTCTCGTAGGTTTCAATTTTTGTGGTGCATCGCCCTCAGCCTGGTTGTTGCCGGGACGTCACTCGCGCAGGATCGTTCTGCAATGTGGAACGCCGCCAAGCGAGTAAAGTACGGACTCGATGCAACATCACCTGCACGGCCGATTCAAACCGGCGGTGCAGCAACCATGAACCCGCTCAGCCCGCCGAATACACCGGACATCCAGGTGTTCAATCCTTCATTATACTGGCAGAGCGAGAACTCGATTGGTCTAAACTTCTCGAACCCAAACCATTTGATGGTTTCGACGAATGGTAGAATTCCCGGATCGAATCCGGTTGTTCACCAACCGTGGGCATTCAGCACCGACGGTGGCGCTACATGGCCAGCGTCGCTGCAAAGCGAAGATAACCCGCCGGGCATCATTGACGACTTTGGCGATCCCGTTGCGTTCTTTGACAGAAGTGGTCGAGCGTACTATTGTACGCTTGGCGCACCCGGTGGAATTTACTTCGTGACCACAACAAACTTCGGCGCAACATGGAGCGCTCGCACGAATGCTGACCCGTTGAGCAGCACGAACGATGATAAACAACATGCTGCTGCCGATTACTCCGGCACGTTCCCGAACAACGTGTATGTTGCTTGGACAGACTTCGGCGTATCGGGAAATCCTGTCCAGTTCACGCGTTCAACCAACCAAGGTGTAACATGGAGTTCACGAACAACGCTTGGTATCGGCTCGAACCGTGGCCAAGGCGTGCATATTGCGATCGGTCCGAACGGTGAAGTGTATGTAATGTGGGCACACTATACAACAGCCAGCACTCAAGAAGCCGGTATCGGTATGGCAAAGTCAACCGACGGCGGCGCGACATTCAACACGCCGGCGATTGCATACCCGATTAGCGGTATCAGAACTACCAACAGCGGTATTGCTGCGCTCAACAATACTCGTGCTGCAAGTTTCCCGTATTTTGATGTCGATCGTTCCAATGGCTCGCGTCGCGGCTGGATCTACGCGGTAACTCCAGAGCTTGTCAGCGGACAGGCAGACGTCTTCCTGCGTCGATCGACTGACGGTGGCACAACGTGGAGCAGTGGTATCCAAGTAAACGGACCAGATGTCCAGGCAGGAAAGTGGCAGTGGATGGCGTCGATTGCTGTTGATCCGTCAACAGGCGGCATCACGGTCAGCTACTACAGCATGGACTCCACCGGCACGAATTTCATGACCAACCGCTACGCTGCATACTCAGTTGACGGTGGCAATACATGGGATCGTTTCGTTATTAGCGACGTGCGCGCGCTCTGGGCGCCGCAAGGCACACCAAACACGAATGCAGTTTACAACGGCGACTACTATGAAACGGCTGCGATGAACGGCAAAGCCTGGGCATGCTGGACAGATCGCCGCCTCGGCGCCTCCGGTACATTTAATAGAGCATATGTTCAACGCATAGTCTATGCCGAGAATTTTGGATGGGTTCGCGGAATCGTTTCGAATTTGAGCGGCGGCGCCCCGCTGGCAAACGTAGCAATTGACTTTGCTGACAGTATTCTGCAACAAGGATATACAACCGGAGCGGACGGCTTCTATCTCGCCGGCGCAAAAGTTGATACTCCCGGCACGACAAGAAACGTTACGTTGCGCGCACGGAAGTTCGGCTTTGTGGATACAACACGCGCAATAACACTCACGCGTAATGATACGCTCCGCAATTTCAACTTCCCGATGCGTCCTGCCCCTGGTGGCACGTTGAGCGTGTACTCGCACACTGCAACGACAAATCTGAGGTCGTATGTCGAAGTGAAGTTCGGAACGCTGACGGTGATTAGCGATTCAACGAATGCAACAACAGGCCTGTTGACAGCACCGCTGCCGACAGGAACCTACAGCGTCCGTGTTGACGCGCCCGCGCCGAACCTGACTCGAAACTTCCCAAGCGTCGTCATCAGCGCAGGCACGACAACGAACGTCGACGCGTTGACGCAGGCTGTGCTTACATTCAACCCAACCGCAATGCGTGATACGCTTGCAGTGGGCGGCTCACGCGCCAAGACGCTGACAATGACAAACACAACGCCCGACACAGTTCGCTTCCGCATTACGGATGACAACGCGTTGGCGCGACTAAAGCCACGCATCGTAGATATGAACCTGCCCTCCGTAAAGCGTAGCATGGAACAGCAGATGAACGCTACCGTCACAAAAGGTCAACGCGACCCGACGCCGGAACAACGTGATTCGCCCGATGGACGCGGAGGGCCGGATGCATTCGGTTATTCCTGGATTGACTCGGACGAACCACCGGGACCGGGCGTTCCGACATTTAACTGGTTCGACATCTCCACGATAGGAACACAAATAACCGTCTTGACAAGCGGAACGTTGGATGATGGCTATGCAACGATCCCGATGCCATGGTCTTTTCCTTTGTACGGCAATAGCTATGCATCTATCAACGTCGGAACAAACGGATTTGCCAACTTCGGCACCGGTTCAACATCGTTTTCGAATGGTGCCATTCCGTCCACGGCGGCTCCCAACAATGCACTGTACGGGTTCTGGGACGATCTGGATTTCCGTACGAGCGGCAAGTTGCTCTACTACAACGATGTGGCAAACGGACGCTTCATTGTGCAATATGATAAAGCACCGCGCTTCGGATCGACTTCCACGGATACACTCACCTTCCAGATGATTCTCAAGCCAAACGGTGAGGTTCTGTACCAGTTCCTCCGCGTCGTTGGCACGGTGCTAAACTCCGGAACCATTGGTGTTGAGAATGCCGCCGGTACAGTCGCATTGCAGGTTGTCAATAATGCAAACTATGTTCACAACAACCTCGCAGTTCGGATCTTCTTGCCTGATGCACCTTGGTTGTCGGAGAACCCGACGGTTGGTGCAATTCCACCGAACGGAAATCAGATCATTCAAGTCACGTTCGACGCAACAGGACTGACGGCTGGAACGACGTACAACGCGAACATCAGCGTTGATGCGACACATCCTGATGTATCGTCGCCGTTCACAGTTCCGGCAAGCTTGAAAGTCAACCCGGCTGACTCTGCTTTGCTCGTCTTGAACAAGACGTCAATCACGTTCCCGGGAACAGTTATCGGCAACACGCGACTGGATACGATCAATGCGCGTAACGCCGGGGCGCTGACGCTGAACATCACGTCTATTACGACGAACAATACGCGCTTTACTCTGAGCCAATCGAGCGCAACACTCCCTCCGGGAGCTAATGTCAATATTCTTGTCACGTACACCCCGATCGTCCCCGCAGGTACGGACACTGGACGCGTGATCTTCTTGAGCAACTCGCAAGGCACGCCGCGCAAAGACGTGACCCTTACGGGTACTGCGGTCGGCGCTCCTGTATTCCGGGCACGCGTTGACTCGCTTACAAAGACGCTCCAAGCACGCAATCTTGATTCAACTTTGTTCTTTGTGCGGAACAATGGAACATTGGCAGGCAACTTTGCTGCACGCGCAGTGATGTATCCGCGTCCGGTAGCGGGCGACAAACCGGGTAATCCGATTATCATCCCGATGGAAGTCTCGAGAGTGCAAGACGCACCGCGGCATCCAGTGCAGGTGCCTTCGGCTCCGGCGTATGGTCCGGCACCACACCGCGCACTGACCGCCGCCGAACTTGCGGAAACACGGAACGCTGCCAACCGCACTTTGGACGATGCCGGTCTACGAGCCTTTGGTGTGAACTTGCTCGCAGCCAACGGGTTGGTGAAGTTCGACCTTGCTGTTCCTGGGACACTTGTTTCCGTTGGCGCATCCGTCTCGACTTATGCGGGCGGCTTCAATGCAGCGGGTTCCTTCCTGTGGGCAATTCAGAATATCACTTCTACGACGTGGGCGTTCGGTCGCATTGATACCACGACGGGTGCATTCACCTCAATCGGGACAACTGCGGCACTTGCGGGCCACAACTGGGTAGCATTGAAGGTTGACCCAAGCACTGGGACAGTTTATGGCGCATCAACAAACGGTACGCTCTCCACACTGTATACCCTCAATACAACGACGGGCGCTGCAACAGTTATTGGTACTATCACCAACATCCCGATCCTGATCGGTATGGCGATTGACAACAGCGGCCAGATGTACGGGTATGATATTAACAGTGCAGGAACATCCAACTCGCGCTTCTTCCGAATCGACAAGGCGACCGGCGCGGGCACTCTCGTCGGCGATATGGGCTTCATCGGCAGGTTCGCGCAAGACATGGATTTCGATCGCACCGACAACACCTGCTATCTTGCGTCATATAACTTCGGTGTGTCACCTGGTCGCGCAGAGTTGCGCACGGCAAACACGGCGACCGGAGCGACGACCCTTATTGGCGTCCTTGGCACAGCCGGCACTGCGGAAATTGACTGCTTTGGTATTAAGGGCACAGGCGGTAGCACTTCAGGCACATGGCTTTCCGTTGCTCCGACAACCGGAACGATTGCCATCAACGACTCGGTACAGTTTACCGCGAAGTTCGATGCACGTGATGCATCAATTGTCACCAACCCCGGCACGTACTACGGCCGCATCGAAATTACTGCGACCAACTCCACGTTGGCAGACAGCCTGAACATTCCAGTTCGTATGACTGTCACACCAATCTCCGGTGCGGCATTGTTCGTCAATCCGGATTCTGTTGTGTACGGTAATGTGCCGATTGGCGCAGTGGATTCTTCCAAGAGTTTCTTAGTGAAGAACATCGGCAGCGCAACGCTGACCGTTACCAACGTTGTCAGCAGCAATCCTGCATTCGCACCGAATAGAACAGCGTTCTCATTGGTGCCAAATGATACGACCAGAATTCGTGTTCGCTTCACCGCACCATCACCTGCAGGTCTCCACACAGGAACACTTACGTTCACCTCGAACGATCCAAGCGCTCCGACAGTGAGACTCCGCGGCACGTCATTTGGTGTACCGCGCTTCCTCCCCCGTGTTGACTCGCTGACGAAAACGGTCCCGGCGCGCAACGTGGATTCCACGCGCTTCTTCGTGCGCAACGCCGGCACGGCAAGCGGCAACTTTGCTGCACGGGCAGTGATGTATCCGCGTCCAGCAACCGGAGACAAGCCGGGTGAGCCAATCATCATCCCGATGGAAGTAAGACAACAACGTGAGCCTGATTCACCTCCATCGTTAGGACCGGCGCCGCGCTCTCAAGGAGCAACGAAATCTTCAGGCATATCGGTTCGTGATGCTTTGTTGGATGTTGGCCTCAACGCGTTCGGTGTTAACCTCTTAGGTGCGCCGGCCAATTCGTTAGTGAAATTTGATTTGGCCGCTCCGGGCACGTTCGTAAACGTCGGAACAAGCGTCGTGACGTACGCAGGCGGGTTTGATGCCACAAATTCATTCCTGTGGTCTATCAACCAGACTACACTTCAGTTTGGTCGCATTGATACTGCAACAGGTGCGTTCACTGCCGTTGGACCGATTGCACCGGCAAGCGGTGAGACCTTTACGTCACTCAAGGTTGACCGATCGACCGGAACGGTGTATGCGACAAGCACCAACATCACTCGTTCGACATTGTACACGGTGAACACGACAACCGGAACTGCTACGCAGGTCGGCCAGATTACCGGCATCCCAAGCATCATCGCTGCGGCCTTCAACAATGCTGGCCAGATGTATGGCTATGGGTTGAACGACACGCTGTATAGCATCAACAAAACTACCGGAGCCGCAACAAGTATTGGTTACATTGGCTTCAATGCCAACTTTGCGCAGGATATGGATTTCGATCCTGCAACCAATACATGCTATCTTGCTGCTTACAATGCAACAACTTCCCGTGGTGAACTCCGTACTGCCAACCTAACGACAGGCAACACGACACTTATCGGCAATTTGGGTGCCGCTCAATCGGAGGTTGATTGCTTTGGCATTAAGGGCACAGGCGGTAGCACTTCAGGCCCATGGCTTTCCGTTGCTCCGACAACCGGAACGATTGCCATCAACGACTCGGTACAGTTGACAGCGCGGTTCGATGCAACCGATCCGGCGATCTTTACCAACCCGGGCAACTACTTTGGGCGCATTGAAGTGAATGCAACGAACTCGGCGCTTGCCGATACGTTGATGATTCCTGTTCGTATGACTGTTACGCCAATTATC
>Ga0082335_1009683_pt1 | contig 10266 bp, 9 predicted proteins | sample Subgrocontami58m_FD_72375 | JGI IMG/M metagenome (GOLD analysis project Ga0082335, IMG submission 72375) | Subsurface groundwater microbial communities from S. Glens Falls, New York, USA - GMW37 contaminated, 5.8 m (SPADES assembly) (version 2) ... | reverse complement strand
GCGCCAGCTTTGCTTGCGGCTCCAGCAGGATGCAGCCGCGCATGGCTTTGACGCTGTTGACCGGGAACACGGTCGGCGGGAACCGGATGGTGAGACCGGAGTGCCGCGCCCAATCCTGCAGATCCTTCGGGTGATAAGCCTGCTTGGCCGGCACCGGGTGTTCGCGCGAGGCGTAGACGCTCGGGTTAACAGTGTTGAAAATGCCGCCGAGCAGGATCGGACGCCAGCGTATGGTCACGCCGAATTCGGCGGCCAGCGGCTGGATGTTGTGAAACCCGAGGTAGGTCCAGGGACTGGAGCAGTCGAAAAAGAATTCGATCATCGTGCGGCCTCGGCTGCGTCTCAGTTTCGTTTATGTGCGCGTTCGCGCACGCTTTGCGCCGTCTGGCCGAACAGGGCCGTGCGCGCCTCTTCGTCCATTTTCGGCGCCCGCAACCCCTTGCCGAGGTCGAGCCCGCGCTTGACGGCCGGGCGCTGGATGAGCGCATTATACCAGCGCTCGACCCGCGGGAAATCGGCGAGCGCTATCTGCTGCGCCTTGTGGATGCGGATCCAAGGAAAAATCGCGATATCGGCGATCGTATATTCGCCGCCGGCCACATAGTGTCCGGTGCGCGCAAGCTGCGCGTCGAGCACGCCGTACAGGCGATCGACCTCCTTCGCGTAGCGCTCGAGAGCGTAGGGTATTTTTTCAGGGGCATACAGCAGGAAATGCCCGTTTTGCCCGGCCATCGGCCCCAAGCCCCCCATTTGCCACATCAGCCACTGCAAGGTTGCGTGCCGGCCGCGCAGCTCGGCGGGCAGGAAGCACCCGCTCTTCTCGGCCAGATAGATGAGGATCGCGCCGCTTTCGAACAGCGCGATCGGCGCACCCCCGCCCGGCGGATCATGGTCGACCATAGCCGGCATGCGGTTGTTCGGGCTGATCGCGAGGAACTCCGGACTGAACTGCTCGCCGCGCCCGATATTGACCGGGCACAGCGTGTAGGGCAGGCCGCATTCTTCAAGCATGATGGACGCCTTCCACCCGTTGGGCGTAGGCCAGTAGTGCAGGTCGATCATCGGTGCTCCTCGGGTAGTCGGGTCGGGCGTAGTCTACTGCCCCGGCGTATTTTACTCATGACGGGCGACGGGTCAGCCAAGCAACTTGCGCATGCTCCGGTTGACTTCGGCGCTGCGATGGCGCGCGGCCTTGCCGCTCGGGGCGAGCGGCTCGGAGTAGAAGAAGTCCGGCAACTCGTCGTCTTTCTCGGTGAAGCCGGCCTGCTTGTTGAACGCCCACTCGTTGCGCAGCGTCTCCAAGCCCAGCGTCTTCATGAAGGAGACGTCGAGCTTGGTACCGTGCGCGTCGTTCAACGCGGTGACGATGAGTTCGGCGCTGACGTTGGTCACCGAGCGCCCGAAAACGCACAGGCCGAGTGAATCGGCCGCGGCGCACGCGGTCTGGATGCCGAGGCTCGCTTCCACCAGTTGCGCGGTGGTCTTGTCCTTGCAGTCGAACACCGGCAGGTTGCCCGTGGTGTGATCGGCGCCTTGCGCCGTGACCATCATGGAAATGCCGGTCACCTCGATCACGCGCGGGTCGTAGGCGCTGATGCTCTGCCGCTTGATCACGGGCACGCGGGCGACCTTGTAATGCGCGCCGACGCGCGCGGTCCCCTGTGCGTAGAGGCGGCCGAGTTCCGTGCCGCGGCGGATCTCGTCCATCGCCTGCAGCATGAACTCGACATCGCCGAACTTGCCTTGTCCCGCCTCCATCAGCACGCCCAGCGTGGCGCCGACCTCGATGGTATCGACCCCGAGATCGTTGGCGACGGCGTTGACCCTGGCCACTTGGTCCGGGTGGTCCAGGCCGCAATTGCTGCCCATCAAGCCCAGGGTTTCATATTCCAGCGGTGACACCAGCTCTTTTCCGTTCGCGTCGAAGTAGACGTTGCTGCATTCGATGGTGCAGCCCGGCATGCAGGCGTGCGAGATGTGCCCGCCGCGGCTCTGATTCAGCTCGCGGATGTAGTCGCCGCCGAGCTTGAGCGGTCCATCGGCGGCTTCCACCAGGCGGCCGGCGCTGAAGTTGCGCACCGGCAGCCCGCCGATGCGGTTGGTGATGTCACCCATCATCGCCGTGCCGGTTTTCTTGAAGGTGTCGATCGCCGGCTCCTTGGCAAGCCGCGCGCCGTATTCGCGGATCGCGCCCATGAGCTTCTTGCGGTCGTGGAAAGTCGGCATCTTATGCACGTCGATGACGATGGCCTTGACTTTCTTCGCGCCCATGACGGCGCCGACGCCGCCACGCGCGGCCAGCCGCGACGGCCGCCCGTCGGTGTCGGCAAAGGCGATGCCCGAGACGAGGCCGAGATATTCGCCGACCGGGCCGCACAGCGCGAAACTGATTTTCTTGCCGTATTTCTCGAACAGCAGCGCGGCGGCATCAAAGTTGCCCTTGCCCATGTAGGGTTCGGCGCTGTCATAGGTGATGGCACCCTCTTTGGTGATGCGGATCACGACCCAGTCCTTGGATGCGCCATGGAGGGTGAGTCCGGCGGTCTCGAGCTGGCCGAGGGCGAAGCCGAAGGTGCCGCCCGAATTGGCTTCCTTGATGCCGCCGGTGAGCGGGCTCTTGCAGCCGACGCTCAGCCGGTTGGCGTTGGAGAAGTTGGTGCCGGCGAACGGACCGGCGGAGAAGATCAGGGGATTCTCCGGTGACAGCGGGTCGACTTTGGCGACGCCGCTCTCGAGCAGGGTCTTGGCGATGTAGTGCCGGCCGGCGCGTATGATCGCCTCGCCGTGCAGTTCGTCCGTCCTGACCGAGCGCTCGCCGAGATTGATGTGCAGGTACTTGCGCATGTCGAACTCACCCCGTGAAAACGCAAAATTCAGATTCCGACGCCGCCGCAATTCTACCCGGTTCGCCCGCGCCCGCTTCACGACGAACGCGCAACGCGCCTGACATCACAGCTTTTTGCGAAACGCCTTCCCGATCAACTCCAATGATTCCGGGCTGTCCCATTCCTTGGCTCCCCGGACTTTCCTGAGCACGCGACCCTGCGCGTCGACGAGAACCGTCAGCGGGATGGTGTTGGCGCCCAGCATGGATTCGAGCAGCAAGGTTCTATCGTGATAATTGTCGAACGTGACCTTTGACTGCCGCAGGAATGCCGCCGCCGGCTCGGCATGGTCGTCGGTCGAAACGCCGATAATATTGAACTGTTTCCCGCCGAAGCGGCGTGACAGCCGCTCGAGGGACGCCATCTCGGCCCGGCATGGACCGCACCAACTGGCCCAGACATTGATGATCAGCGGTTTTCCGCGCAGTTCGGACAGCTTGCGGTAATCGCCGGAAAACCCGTACAAGGGCGCCTCGCGCAGCACGCCGCCTTCATCGACCTCGCCCGGCATTTTCGCGAACGCGGCCGTGGATATTGCCGCTATCCAGAAAAAAACGATAAAGAAGATTGCTCGCGTCATTTGCCGATTATCCCAGCAAGTCACGCGGCTTGCAGGCCGGATGACCGGACATTGCCCTGCGCCGGGTGTGGCCGGGGAAGCGATAGCCAGGCGCGGCAGCGCAAACCGTCTCGCCTTCGTGTCCGCTTTTTTTATTAGCATCGGTGTTAGGCTAACCATACCTCGGCACCCAGGAATATCTCCGGACGAGAACCACTGAATACTCAAGCCGCGCAATATCGTGGCGCGGCACGAGGCGGCGCTCGAATACACCGGCCGCCATCTCAGGCGATAATTGCGGCCCCTGCAGGCAAGAGAACCCGAAAGGACGTCCATGGCAATAAAGCGCCCCAAAGGCACGGCCGGCACGCTGGTGGTGCTGGAGCACGCATCGAAAATCCTCGACGGCAACCCGCTCGGCGACGCGCACGTGCGCAAACTCGGCGTGTGGCTGCCGCCGCAGTACGACCAGGACATCGGCAAAGGCGGCCGCGGAAGGCGCTTCCCGGTGCTGTGGGATCTGGTCGGATTCACCGGCTCTGGGCTCGTGCACACGGGATGGAAACCCTTCAGCGACAACGTCCCCGAGCGCGCCGCGCGACTCATCCACGAACAGAAAATGGGCCCGGCGATCATCGTCTTCCCCGACTGTTTCACCGCGCTGGGCGGCAACCAGTACGTCAATTCCTCGGCGATCGGCAACTACGCCGACTACCTGATCCGCGAGCTCGTTCCTTTCGTGGACCGCGAGTTCCGCACGCTCGCGAGCCGCGAACACCGTGGCTGCTTCGGCAAGTCTTCCGGCGGTTACGGTTCGATCATCCACGGCATGAAGTACGCGAAGCACTGGGGCGCGATCGCCGATCATTCGGGCGATGCCTACTTCGATTTCGTCTACTGGCACGACTGGCCGAACACCCTGAACACCCTAGCCAAGCACCGCGCGGTGAAGCGCAAGCCCGGCCCCGTGGACATGCGCCGCGAAGCGCGCTACCGCGGCGCGTCGGCCGGATTCGACGACGGGCGCATCAAACGCTTCCTCGAACACGTGTGGAAGAAGGAGAAACTCTCCGCCGCCGAAGGCCACTGCATCATGAACATCTGCATGGCCGCCACCTACGACCCGGACCCGAAGGCGCCGCTCGGATTTCGCGTTCCGTTCAATCTCGAAACCGGCGAGGCCCTGACCGAGCGCTGGAAAAACTGGCGCCGCCACGACCCGGTCAACCTGGTGGAGAAATACCGCGCCAATCTCAAGTCGCTGCGCGGCATCTACATCGACTGCGGCTGGCGCGACCAATTCCATATCCATTATGGCAGCCGGATGCTTTCCAAGCGCCTCGCCGAAGCCGGCATCGGCCACAGCTACGAGGAATTCGACGACGACCACTCCGACGTCGACTACCGCATGGATACGAGCCTGCCGTTTCTGTATCGCGCGTTGAAGCCCTAGGGTAGCGGAAGGGAGTGGTGGCCAAGGGCGGAATTGAACCGCGTCGAGCGCGGTAGCGAGATCGACGGCAGTGATCCCCGCGGACCGGAGCGTTTGCGACGCGGTCAAGTGCCGATTTACTGAATTCTATTGCCGGCCCCTGGAACAGTCTGAAAACGTTGCGTCGCGCCGGTGTTGGTTGAATGTCATTGCGTAAGGCAGTGCCGTTGCGGCTCACTTCCTTGACCCCAGTTTACGCCTGCTTCTCCAGCCGTGGCATCGAGCCCAATTCACTCAGCCAGCCTTGCGCCGAGCGAGCCCACACCTGCCGCCGCGGTTTCAGCTCATTGCGCTGGCGAATGGCGCCGACGCGAAGCCCGTACACCCGCTGATCCGTTGGCGTGGTTGCCCACAACGGCGTGCCGCAATCGGCACAGAAAGCCTGCGCACGCTTGTTGCCGCTTTCCGCGGTCTTGATATAAACCTTGGGTTCGCCGGTCAGCAGTCGGAAGCCCTCCTTTTTCGCCATGACTACGGTTCGAAACGCCGTGCCCGAGAGCGTCTGGCAATCGGTGCAATGGCAAATTACGACTGCTTCAGGGTCGATCTCCGCTGCGTAAGTAATCTTGCCGCAATGACACCCTCCGTTGATATGCATGTCGAGTCCTCCGTCGATAAAGGTTGAAAAAAGATCCGTATTGGCCCTCAGCGCCTCGCCAACGGCCTCGGTACTTCGGCCGCGCCTTCGGCCATATTGCGCATGCCGAAATCGTTTGGACGCACCAGCTCGGACAGAAAAAAATAGGAAATTCAATCCTGTTTCTGTTCGCGCGTCGGGTCGATGGCAGCGGTTTGCTGCTGATCCAGCTCCGCCAAACATTACTCCGGGAGGATATTGGACCTGCGCCCGGCCGATTGCAATGCCGAACAAAGCTCCCCCCGGCCCCTTGCGCAGCGCCAGCTACTGCGATACAAATAAGCCCATGCTTACTCATCCCTGCCCCCCTGCTCCGAATCCGCCCGACCTGAGTGACATTCGCCGCACCCTCGCGGGCGCTCACATCCCAGACCGGGAAGAACACACGCATGCCGCGGTAGCGCTGGTGCTGGCAGGAGAGGCGACCGACCTGAGCGTGTGTCTGATCCTTCGCGCCGAGCACGAGTCGGACCGTTGGTCCGGCCACGTGGCCCTGCCCGGCGGACGTGTAGATCCCATCGACCTAAACCCACGGGAAGCCGCAATCCGTGAAACCCGGGAGGAGGTCGGTCTGCGAGTCGAGCGCTCACCTTACCTGGGATCGCTCGGGGCCCAGCCTATTAACCGCAACGGCAAGCCAACCGACATGTTGCTATCCTCCTATGTGTTCCACCTGGGAGAGGTGCTCGAGCAGCTCACGCCTAACGCCGAGGTGGCGGAGGCGTTCTGGGTGCCTCTGCGGCATCTGCTCGACCCGCGCAACGCGGGGTACAGGTCCGCGTTGCGCGATGGCGCAGCCTACGACAGCCCTGCCGTCATCTATCAAGGCCACCACATCTGGGGGCTCACCTACCGCGTGCTGGCCGTATTCTTTGAGCGAATGCAACTGCGGATAGCGCGACCGATGCCCTAAAGACGGACGGTATTGCCGAGCAGATGCGCATGATGGAAGTCCGGCCACAAACTGGCATTCCAGGTTACATTTGTTTTCAGTTTCGACCGGTCATCCGTACCCCCTATCAAAACTCGCGGGCCTGCCGCCCTTAGCGTGATTGGGCACAATGGGCGCCTACCCAGGGAGGGGAAATGAATAATCGCCACAAATTATTTGTCGCGCTTGGGGCGGGTGCGCTCGCAGCGCCGGTGAGCCGATTAATTTGCTTTTCCCCCTGGAAATGGCCTCCTCGAGCTGATTGTTGACGATCTGAAGCGTTTGCTGCAAGATCGACCTTGAGCAACTCTCAATCGCCGAAACCGCCGAGCGGTACGCGATCGCAGTTCTCTACGAATTCAACTAGAACCGACAGGAGAGCGTGATGCCAAGCATAGTGGGAAGGACATGGCTGGCTGCGGCCGGCTTGATTACCTTGGTTGGTTGCGCAAGCATGCAGCCGGGTCCCAAGGACATGACTTTTTTTGTGACTAGTGCCGGGCCCGGCAAGGGGGGCGACCTAGACGGCCTTGGGGGCGCAGACGGGCACTGCCAATCGCTTGCGAAGGCGGCGGGCGCCGGCGATCGCACCTGGCGTGCCTACCTGAGCACGCAGGCATCGAAATTGAACGATCCGAACTTCGTGAATGCGCGCGACCGAATCGGTACAGGCCCCTGGCAGAACGCCCAGGGCGTAGTGATCGCAAGGAGCGTGGATGAACTGCACTCGGCCAACAACAACCTGAACAAACGGACGGCATTGGACCAAATGGGTAAACCCGTCAACAGCCGCACGGAGAAGCCCAACAAGCACGACATACTGACCGGCTCGCGACCCGACGGCACTGCTTTTCCGGGCGCTCCATTTCCCGACATGACCTGCGGCAACTGGACGAAGGGCGGGACCGATGGCTCGGCGATGACCGGTCATCATGATCGCGAGGGCCCCCTCGACGTGTCATGGGCCACCTCCTGGAATTCCGCCCACCCGACGCTTGGCTGTAGTCAGGAGCGAGTGCGCCCCACGGGCGGTGACGGGCTGTTCTATTGCTTTGCGGTGAAATGAACTGTTGACACACAGGAGCGCCCAGCCGGTGCATGTTCCGGTAACGATCATCCTTGAATTGGAGTGGGTGTTGCGTTCGCGCTACGGATATTCGCCCAAAGCGATTGCGAACGGCTCGCGATACTGGAAAATGCAGTCGTAGGCGAGCAGACGGCAGTTGTCGCGGCGGCCAAAAAATTGCGGAAGACTGGGACTTCGCCGACGCGCTTCACCACGCACTGGCGGCCGGCTGCGATGATTTCGCCACCTTCGACACCAATCTCGCACGGCGTGCGTGCCGTGATGATTCGACTGCTTCCCCGGTGATCGCGATCTGACGGAGCACGAGCCGGATGTCCCCACAGCGCTACCGCGTGAGCGTACGTGTGGTGCAGTTTTCCGAGCGGATACCTCTCACTGCGCCACGACGCTGGTGTCGACCTGACGCTCCGGACCAATACGGCCGACTAGCGGAAGCTTGAGGGAAGGATCGAACGGATTGATCCCGAAAGTCAGGCCGAGTACGTTGACTTCCAGGCCTTCAACGCTACTTGCCGCTATGCCAAGCAAACCCAGAAGCGAAAATTGGTGGCCGCTGCCGCTGGGTGCGCTCGAAACGACGCCCTCGACCAGATAGTCCTTGCCGATGGCCGTCGGCGGCAGTTCGGCCCTCAACTCGGGCACCGCGCGCAGCACCCAGGCTGTAAAGGTGTTCGAATTCGGGCCCGGCCACGCCGTGTACTTGTCGGCGTAGGGGTAAGCGGCAGCCGCCTTGTCGATGCGTTCGATGATCGCGTCGACGCCTGTGCCGCGCTTCTCCGCGATCAGTTCGGGAAAGCTGCCGAACCAGCGGGCGTCTGGATGGCGCTCACTTACCGTGACTGCTGATCGACCCGAGCGCAGCCGCCAGCCGATCACTTCGTAGACTTTGTAGGCACCTGCGTTGGTCGGTTTGACCGCGACCCAGGTATGCACGCCGAACCAACCACGCCAGCCCCAGGTGCGGGCGGCATATACCTGCACCAGCGCTTCACGCTCGGAGACTGGATCAGGGGCTAGCCCTGCCGGCTCGGAACTTGCGTTGCGCCAGTCGCGCGTGGTGGTGCAGGCGCCCACAAGGGCCAGGATCAAGGCGCCTCCGGCGACGACGGCTGCAAAGGTACGAACTCGGCTCATAACTGGTTTCACCCCGCTTAGTGCATCCGGGAAGGCAAAGAGTTCAACGAAGTTCGCATACCAGATCGCCTGAGCTCTAACGGAACGACTGCAGCGGGGTAAGGCATGGGTGTATGAACGCTAAGTGTTCCTGCTCGGCGCACATCGACCAGCCTGCGCGTTATGGAGTGATCAGGGAGAGCCCTTTCCAAAAACTTTATCCAGGCAAGGAATTGGGCTGCTGATGGATGGTCAGCGCAAGCGCGCATTATGGTCAATGCTGATCGCGCAGAACACCCGCTCCCTACGCTCCCGCGAGAACGGCAGACGCATACAAAAAACAGGCATCGCGCCTTCACCAATTCTCATTGATTTCATTGGGGACCTTGAGATGGGGCGAGTCGCCCGCATAGTTTTTCAATACTTCGCACCCAAATGCGCGACAGCGTGCGCAGGTGCGCGGTTGTGATTGGTAAGACGCACTCAATTGAATACATGGAGATTTCGGAGAAGCGCGCGCCGGTTTTACCAAGTTGGCACGGCTTATGCTGTGGATAGGGTGAGCAACAACGAACGAACAGAACCGGAGAATAACATGAGCACCTACGCAAAAACCCTGACAATGAACACACCAGAACTAGCGCTCGCAAATCTGGAAGCAGTTACGGAAAAATTCAACGCAGCAACTGAAAACCTGACGGCTGCGACCAAGACCGTGCTGATGGCCGCCGGCGCCCCGCTGCTTGGCCTCGCGTTCGTCCTGGCGCTCCCGCTAATCTGCGTCGCGCTAACCGCGTACTACACCGCAAAATTGATTGCAGCCCGGTCGGCCGGCGTCGCGCGCTACGTGAAGAACGTCGCGCTTTTCTTCGCAGCACCGTTCGTAGGCCTTGCCTACATCCTCGCGTTCCCGTTCGTCGGCGTCGGAATGCTCTGCTACCTCGGGGTGAAAGCCGCCAGGAAATGGCTAGAACTCGCGGCTGGCTAAAATCGAATGACGCGGCCCTTCGGGGCCGCTTGGCGTTTGCCGGCCATGTAGAACACCCACCACCACTGTCAGGACTTCAGGTTTCTCGGCGCAGTGCACATTGTCTATTAAAAACAAAAAGCCCCGGCTGATGGCCGGGGCTTTTTGTTTTTGTGAGGACCTGACGATGACCTACTTTCGCATGGGTAATCCATACTATCATCGGCGCAACACCGTTTCACGGCCCTGTTCGGGATGGGAAGGGGTGGGACCAGCGTGCTATGCTCGTCAGGAATTCTTTGGGTTCGGTCGCGGCTTGAGCCTGTGGCTTTTGGCCGTGACTGACGCATTCTGGGTGAAGTAAAGTTTGGGTGTAACTGTATTTGCGCGCGATGCGCTATTCCTTTGAGGCTGTTTTGCAGCCACTTAAGGTTATAGGATCAAGCCGCACGGTCAATTAGTACTCGTTAGCTCAAGGCATTACTGCCCTTCCACACCGAGCCTATCAACGTCATCGTCTTTGACGAACCTTTAGGAGGGTCAAGCCCTCGGGAAGTCTCATCTTGAGGCAAGTTTCCCGCTTAGATGCTTTCAG